>JGI24744J21845_10000084_pt1 | contig 12061 bp, 13 predicted proteins | sample KBSMiscanthusM3_FD_21845 | JGI IMG/M metagenome (IMG submission 21845)
CAAGGCGGGGTGCGGTCGTAGGGACAACTTGATGGTCAAAAGGGCCCACCCCCAATCGGGCTGATTTCCGACCCGATTGGTTCAACGCGGCTCTACAGTGACGGGTACGCAATATGTGGTTCACGCGGTGGGTGGTGGAACTCTCCATTTCCTTTGCAAGCAGGCGATAGAGGACCGTGGACATGGCGAACGAATTCACATTTGCGGAAGACAATGCAGAGCGGCCGGTGACAATGTTCGGCCCCGATTTTCCTTTCNCCTTCGACGATTGGATCGCGCACCCGGCCGGACTTGGTTCGATCCCCCAGGAGCGCCACGGCGAGGAAGTTGCCATCGTCGGCGCAGGTATGTCCGGCATGGTGGCGGCGTACGAACTCATGAAACTGGGCCTGCGACCCGTTATATACGAGGCTTCTCACATGGGTGGCCGGTTGCGTTCACAGGAATTCGAGGGAGCGCCGAGCGGCGTGGTCGCCGAGCTGGGCGGAATGCGATTCCCGGTGTCGTCGACCGCGTTCTATCACTACGTCGATCTACTCGGGCTACCGACTGCGCCGTTTGCCAACCCGCTTACGCGCGCGTCCAACAGCACGGTTATCCATATTGAAGGCACGACGCACTACGCCGAGCATCCCGACACACTGCCGGCGCTGTTCAAGGAGGTGGCCCAGGCTTGGGCTGATGCGCTGGAAGGCGTGGGGTTCACCAAGATTCAGGATGCGATCCGAGCCCGCGATGTTGCGGGCTTGAAGTCCCTGTGGAACAAACTGGTGCCGATATGGGACGACCGCACGTTCTACGACTTCTTGGCGAGTTCGGACGCGTTCTCGAAGTTGACTTTCCATCACCGTGAGGTGTTTGGTCAGGTCGGATTCGGGACTGGGGGTTGGGACTCCGATTTTCCGAACTCGATGCTGGAGATCTTCCGCGTCGTGATGACCAACTGCGACGAAAACCAGCGCCTCATAGTCGGCGGCGCCGAGCAGGGTGCCGCCGTGGCCTCTGGGAGCACGCGCCGTCCAGGCTTACGCACTGGCCGGCGGCCACCAGCCTGGCATCGCTGCAATCTGGCGGCACCAGGCCGGGTGTAGCTCGAATAACTCACGCCGACAATGAATTTGAGATCACCGACATGTGGGGTGTGGTCCGGCGCTATCCAGCGGTGCTCGTCACATGCCAGAGCTGGCTACTGACCACCCAGATAAAGTGTGAGGAGAGCCTGTTTTCGTACAAGCTGTGGACGGCGTTGGACAGGACGCGATACATGCAGTCGTCGAAGACTTTCGTGATGGTCGACCGGCCGTTCTGGAAAGACAAGGACCCGAACACCGGCCGCGACGTGATGAGTACGACGCTGACCGACCGGCTCACCCGCGGGACGTACCTCTTCGACAACGGCGATAACCAACCGGGCGTGATATGCCTTACCTACTCCTGGATGAGCGACGCCCTGAAGATGCTGCCGCATACGGTCGAGCATCGGGTTCGGCTCGCACTTTCGGCGCTCAAGAAGATCTATCCCGACGTCGACATCGCCCGTCACATCGTCGGCGACCCGATCACCATCTCCTGGGAGGCCGATGAATACTCGCTCGGCGCGTTCAAGGGCGCGCTGCCTGGACACTACCGATATAACCGCCGGATGTACTCGCACTTCATGCAGGACGACTTTCCCTCCCATCAGCGTGGCATTTTCCTCGCGGGTGACGACATCTCGTGGACCCCAGCGTGGGTAGAGGGCGCGGTACAAACCGCGTTGAACGCGGTCTGGGGTATGGAGCGCCATTTCGGTGGCCGCACCCATCCGGACAATCCGGGTCCTGGCGACGTCTTCGCTGAGATTGGGCCAATTGGACTGCCCGACTGACCCACAGCGGTGTCATTCTGACGCGAATCGCGATCTATCAATGTGAGCCAAGACCGGTGCAGGTCGATCGGAGACTCGAATGTATTTGACCGGATACAACATTGGGATCGACGCGGTTCGTCAGTATGCTGGCGTGGGGCGTTCCTGCGACCGGGTTCTGGTGGAGACACTTCTGGATCGCGGGGCCGAGAGTGACGTGGCCGAAGCCGAGGCAGCGGTCGAGCGCTGTTACGCCTTTTTCTTGCCTGGTGTGGTCTGGGGGAGGTGGCCCGCCTCGCGGGCAAGCATCACGTACAGCAAGGCCACCTCGCGGAGTAGTCCACCGTCGATCTTGCGCAGTCTGCGGGCTTGCCCCGATCGATACGACAGCCGCGCCAGAGCGTCGTCGACAAGCCCTGATGGCGCGAGCCCCGCCGGGCACGGCGCCGAGGCCTCACGAATCCTGTCCGTGTTTGACAGCCGCTGGAGTCCTCGCGCACAGTGAAGACATGAGCCTGTCAGACAGCTGGACAGCCCGGCCCGCGGCGATCAACCGCCAGAACGCGGCTGAGGCGGTCTTCGAGGACCTGCGCGGAGCCATCGAGTCTGGAAAGCTTTCGCTAGGCACACGTCTCCCCTCCGAAGCCGCGCTGGCAGAACGCTACGGCGTCAGTCGTCCGATTGTGCGAGAAGCCCTGCGCTCGGCACAAACCTTGGGGTTGACTCAAACCCGTAACGGGAGTGGCACTTTTGTGATCGCAACCGCACCGTCACCGGAAATCACGTACGGCGCGTACTCCGCTCGTGACCTCATGGAGGCACGGCCGGTCATCGAGGTACCCGCCGCCGGCTGGGCAGCGCGACGGCGCACAGCCGAGCAACTCCGAGTTCTCACCGAACTGTGCGCCGAGATGAAACGGGAGAAGGATCTGGACAAGTGGGTTTCGTTGGACTCCCGCTTCCACTGCGTCATCGCCGAAGCATCAGACAATGCGGTCTTCATCAAGGTCGTTCTCGACGCCCGCGACGCATTGGCCACCCAATCGCAGCTGATCAATCTCGTGGCACACCGTCGACCCGCTTCGAATCGCGAGCACCAACGCATCGTCGACGCAATCGCCTCCGGTTCGTTCGAAGACTCACAAGAGGCGATGCGCGATCATCTAGCACGTGTCGCGCGCGCCATCTCGAAGATGTCCAAGCCCGACAGCTGAACGGCCTCGATCACCTCAGATTCGCCAGACGCTCCGGCTGAAGCGCCTGCGCGAGCTGCTCAGCGGTGAGGTATCCACGTTCGAGAACGATATCTTTCACCGACCGGCCGGACACCTGGGCCTCTTTTGCGACCTCCGTCGATATCAGATATCCCAGAAGTGGATTCAACGCCGTGGCGAGGCCTATGGAGTTGGCGACACGCTCGGCCATGACATCCACGTTGGCGGAGATGCCGTCCACGCAACGCTCTCCCAAGACCGTACACGCGTTCGTCAGATGCATGAGGCTCTCGGACAAGGAATGCAGGATGATCGGTTCGAATGCGTTGAGCTGCAGCTGTCCAGCCTCGGCAGCCATGGTGATCGCGACGTCGTTGCCGATCACCTCGTATGCCACCTGATTCACCATCTCCGGTATCACCGGATTGATCTTGCCTGGCATGATGCTCGATCCGGCTTGCATGGCAGGGAGATTGATCTCTCCCAGGCCGGCCCGCGGGCCGGAGGACAGCAACCGGAGATCGTTACAGATCTTTGACAGCTTGACCGCGACCCGCTTGAGGACGCCGGACAGGTGAACGAATGCCCCGGGGTCCTGTGTCGCCTCGATCAGGTTTGCGGCGGTCACCAACGGCAGATCTGTCAGTCTCACGAGGTGCGCGATGGCCGACGCTGCATAGCCGACAGGAGCGTTGAGGCCTGTTCCGATAGCAGTGGCGCCGAGATTGACCTCGTGCAGAAGCAACGAGGCCTCCGACAAGCGCGCTCGATCTTCTTTGATCATCACCGCGTAGGTGCTGAACTCCTGCCCGAGCGTCATCGGAACAGCATCCTGCAACTGAGTCCTGCCCATTTTCAACACATCTCGAAACTCGAGCGCCTTGCGCGCGAACGCCTGCTCGAGCGCGCCCATGGCGTCCACCAGCGATCGCGTCGCACAGATCGTCGCGACATTGACCGCCGTCGGGTAGGCGTCGTTGGTGGATTGGCTGAGGTTGACATGATCATTGGGGTGGAGCTGCCGGTAGTCACCTTTGCGGTGCCCCAGGATCTCGAGCGCCCGGTTTGCGATCACTTCGTTGGCATTCATGTTCGTGGACGTACCCGCACCTCCCTGGATGACGTCGACCACGAACTGGTCGTGTAGTGCACCGTTCGCAATTTCGGCACATGCCTGCACAATCGCGTCGTGTCGCCTCGTGTCGAGGAGCCCGAGTTCATGATTGGCTTCGGCGGCCGCAGCCTTCACCAATGCGAGTCCCCGAACGAGATGCGGATATTGCCCGACGGTGGTGCCGGTGATCGGGAAGTTCTCCACCGCACGCAGCGTATGGACGCCCCAGTATGCGTCAGCGGGAACCTCCCGGTCGCCGAGCAGATCGTGCTCGATGCGCGTGCTGGTCATCTCTTCACCTCGGGACATGTTGTTCGACAGTGGTTTCAGCGGGAGTTGTTCGATGCCGATGGAGCTGCACCGACATCGGTATCCTCGACAAAATCTGTCAAGCTGACTGACAGGTTTTCGAGTATGCCCCACGACTTCGTGCGCAGTCAAGAGTTCGGCCGGGGGGTTGACGTTGAGGCCTGACGTGCGCAACACTCACCTACATCCTGTCTGACAGGTAGACAGGTTCTCACAGGAAGCGCGATGACCTCGAAACACCACATCACTCTCATCACTACTGGTGGCACCATCGCAAGCCGACACGGATCGGACGGTGTGAGTGTGCCTGTTCTCTCTGCCGCCCACCTGCTCGACGGGCACGAAGGTGTTCCACCCGGCATCACCATCACCGTGCACGAACTGATGAACAACGACTCTGCCGGCCTCACACAGGCGGACATGGAGGACATCAGAACGGCCGTGGCCTCCGCTCTACTCTCTCCGGACATCGACGCCGTGGTGGTGCTTCATGGAACCGACACCATGGAAGAGACGGCCTTTCTCGTAGACCTCCATCACGACGACGACCGCCCTGTCATCTTCACCGGCGCCCAACGAACCGCCGATCACCAAGACCCCGATGGCCCGGGCAACCTGACCGCCGCGCTCACTGCCGCAGTCGACCCTGCCAACCGCCGTCGCGGCGTGCTGATCGCGTTCGGTGGTGCACTACTGCCTGCGCGCGGCACATACAAAGCGCACACCCGCGAGCTCGACGCCTTTCGTCGGTGGCCTGACGACGATCCGGTGACAAGGCACGTGCTTCCATGGAACACGCTGTCGGACACACGAGTTGACATCGTCGCTCTCTATCCCGGTGCCGACGGAACACACATCGACGCCTCCATATCGGCTCACGCCCACGGCATAGTGTTGACGGCATTGGGCTCCGGCAACACCAACCCGACCGTCGTCGACGCGGTTCGACGCGCATGCCAGGCCGGAGTCGTCGTGGTCGTCTCAAGCCGAGTGCCAGAGGGCCCCTTAACCGCCTCGTACGGCGGAGGTGGAGGTGGACACGACCTCCAGACCGCCGGAGCGATCCCGGCTCACAGCCTCCGTGCCGCACAAGCCCGAGTGCTCCTCACAGCGCTCATCGCCGCACACAGCACAGTCCCCGAGATCGAAGACGCTTTCGCCGATCCCCGGCGCCTCATGACATGAGCGGTTCACACTGCGACCTTGGCGCCTGCATTACGAAGGTTGCGAGCTGGAGGACTGAAGAGGAGAGGACCGGGCTGCAGTTCTACGCCGAGCACGCCCAGACCTTCCTGGCCGACGAGATCTATGAGACGGCCGCGGACCGCAGCTGGGTGTCCTATGAACCGGTCGGGGTGGTGCTGGCGGTGATGCCGTGGAACTTCCCACTGTGGCAGGTATTTCGATTCGCCGCCCCGGCGTTGATGTTCGGCAACGCCGCGCTGCTCAAACACTCCCCCGATACCACCGGCGCCGCCTGGCCTGCCAGCACATCCTGACCGCCGCCGGGCTGCCCGACGGGCTGTTCACCACGCTGCTGGTGGCCGACCCGCAGGTCCCGGCCATCACCGAGCGGCTGATCGCCGCGTGTGGTGGTTATTTCTGCTTCCGGTGGGTTCGCCAGTCGCCGATCGCCGCGAGGCGCCGCCGTTGTTGGGCGGCGGCTGCGGTATCCAGTCCGTGGTCGCGCCGTTCGAGATTGCCGATGACGCGTTGGCGGTGGTCGACGGGATTGGAGTCGTCGTATTTGAACTTGGCCTCCACTCGCAGCACCGTCAGCCGCACACCGCGGATCCCGGCGAGCATCCGCCCGTAGGGGTCCGCGCCGACGGCGACAGGGGCGTGGCGGCCTTCGGGTTGGAAGTCGGCGAGCTGGGCGGTGAGGATCTGCGCTTTGCCCTCGGGGTCGTCGACAACCGTTGGACGGCAGACGAACTGCACGGCGGAGTAGTAGCTGGTCGGCACGCCGTCCTCGTCGGGCCCACCGGCCTTAGCCCGCCAGTACGTCGGGATGTAGGCGTAGTCGCCGATCACCGCGAGCCGTACTTCGGTGGCCGCTTGTAGGTGGTCCCAGACCGGGTTGGGCCGGGCCAGGTGGATGAGCAGCTCGTCGCCGGCGAGCGTGAAATGGAGGGGCAGCACGAGCGGGGCTCGGGTTGGGTCGAGGTTGTTGACCGCGAGAATCCCGAACCGGTCCGTGGAGGCCAGCCAGTCGCGCCATTCGGTGGTGTCGAGTGCGGCATCCCACGGGTGGATGAGCATGTCAGTCTCCTTCATCAAGGTTTGCGCCGGTGGCGATCAGGCGGCGAGCGATGTGGACGTCGGGTCCCAGCCGAAGCAGGTGGGTGCTGAGGTCGTCGGCGGCGGCCAGCAGCGCCTCGTCGGTCATCGGATCGAGGGCGTCGAAAAGGAACAACGCCGTGGTGGTGTCGTTACGCAGTTGGGTGCGCCGCGCCTGGCGCCAGTTCCAGCGCCGGCAGGTCACCCCGGCGTCATCGCACCACACCACCTCGCCGGGCTCGGGGTGGTCGATCACCTCCGCGCCGCCGGCGGTGGTGTGGAAGGGCTCGGTGCCGGCGGCGCGGATCAGTTGCGGCGCACCGACATAGCGGGTCAGGTCCTCCCCGCCGAGTGGGAGCTGGTGGCGCACCGAGACCGCGTTGTAGAGGTCGGTGAGCCGGTTCACTCGCGGCAGCCCCGACTCCGCCCGGCGCAGCAATGCCTCCACGCTGTTGCGCGTGCGTTGCGGCTTGGCCCCGAACGCCCGGTAGGCATCGCGCCACGCCGCCACGTGTGGCAGCTGATCGACCGGCTGCTTGCTCAGCGCTTGGCTGGCCGAGGTTTCGGCTGCCTGCAGCAGCGCGTCGCTGTCCTGGTCGCTGGGGCCGGGCACCAGCCCGTCGACGGCCAGCAGCAGGGCCCGGTAGTCGGGCCGCAGCGCGAACACGGCATCACCAACGTGGGCTCCCGCCAGGAACCTTTCGAGCGTGTCAACGTCATTCATGACGTCTCTCCGATCGTGGTGCTCCCGCCCCGACCCCGGGCTCGAAGACGACCAGGGAGAACCGCGCCGGCTGGGTGCTCGGATTGGCGTAGGAATGGGCGACGTCGCCGGGGAAAGCGACCGCATCACCGGCATCGAGGGTGACCGACTGGTCGGCGACCTCGACGGTGATCGAGCCGTCCTGGACGTGCACGAGTTCCTTGGTTCCCGGCGCGTGGGCCTCGCTGCTGTGTTGGTCTCCTGGGCCCAGGGTCCAGTCCCACAGTTCGACCACATCCGGTGGTGTGGTGCCGGCCACCAACACTCCCCGCCCACCGCCCTCACCGCTCCACAGCGTGGCGCCTTCACCCCTGCGGGTGACCTTCACCGACTTGGTTTCAGGCGGTTCGACCAACGCGGGCAGACCGACGCCGAGTGCGTCACTGAGCCGAAGCAGCGTCCCCACGCTGGGATTGACCGCCGCCTGCTCGACACTGACCACCATCCGGCGGCTCACCCCTGCGGCCTCGGCCAGCTGATCCAGCGTCCAGCCCCGCGAGTTCCGCTCCTGCTTGACCCGCACGCCGATCGCCGACGCAAGGTTGGCAGCGCTCTGATCCATGCAGTGCACGATATCGCACTATCAGTGCATTATCCGAATCGATGCTGAAAGTCACGTGCCCACCCCGCGGATAGTCCGGGTGCCCGTAAGAGACTGCGATTGGGTAGGTCAATGACTTGGCCACCAGTGTGAGCACGTCGTATTCGGCAACGGGTGCGTCGTGCTGGTTGGTGCGTGTCATCCTCCTTGACCGGAGTCAGGAGCCGCAGGTTGTCGACATGAAGGCGTTTTCCTCTGGACATTCGCCGCCGAAAGGGGCCATCGCGATCGCGCATGCGGTCTGCGGGCTCGCCGGTTGCCCGCAAGTGCCCGACTGGTTGCACTCACTGGAGAAGCAGATCGCCGCGGGCCAACTGGCCGTCGAAGAGGCCGTGCTGATGGTCATTGACTTCAATAGCGACCTAGACGACGCACAGCCCTAGCGTCAACAGCGAGCGCGTGTTAGGAGAACGTGAGAACGCCCGAAGTGATCACTCGTTCTGGGCGCCCGGCAAGTAACGTAATGGAGACGAGCGGCTCCCCGTGCCGAAAGTCTCAGCAGGACTGAGCCAGTGATCCCAAACTCATCCAGAGAGGGTGCTGTCGTGGTCCGGCTCGACGACTGCGCGACTTTGCGCGGGGGGCTCGGCTACCTGCCGATCCTGACCAACCAGATCGAGCCCGGACGCCGGTCCGGCGAACCCGAACGCGCCGAGCATGGCTTCGACCCGCGCGTACCGCACCACTGCTGGCCCCCATGAAAGGAACATGATGGCAACCGTTTTCGGCATCGACCCCCCGAACCGGTGTTGCATTGGACCCAGTCGCCGGTCCTCACCGTCCGTCCCTCCCTGACTCGCTGACCGGCGCGCTGAATCGCGGCCCACTGAACGTGTGATCCGGTCCGGCTCGCGTTGGTGTCGGAGTCCGGCGAGATCGTGGTGCGCGGCGTCTGCCGGGCAGCATCGGGCGGGAACCGCGCGGGGACGGCGGGCTCGGTTACGACCCGGTGTTTCTGCCCGCGGGGTCGTCACGCACGGCTGCCGAACTCACTCCCGTGGAGAAGGACGCGATGTCTCACGGGAGCCCGGCGCTGGCGTTTTTGCTCCCGGCGCTGCGTGAGTTAACTTCCGGCTGAACCGATTTCCGCTCACGGACTTTCTCGCGGCGCTCGCCCCGACCAGATCTGAGCGCGCCCTCGATCACTGCCCGCCGGATCCAGAGAGCGGAATATTCCGCGAGTGTCAGGGCCGCAGCCTTTTCTCCAGCTAGCGCGTCTCCGGTGGCTGCCAAACGTAATCCTCGTTATACGTTGCCTTTTCGATGAGATCTTTTTCTTTGGCTAGCCACGATTCGGCGTTCATCTTGGACGAGAACGTAACCGGGGCGAAGTGCCGTCGCAGGTCTGGCCCGATATAGGAAGCCTGATACCGTCCCGTAATCCTCGTTATACGTTGCCTTTTCGATGAGATCTTTTTCATTGGCTAGCCACGATTCGGCGTTCATCTTGGACGAGAACGTAACCGGGGCGAAGTGCCGTCGCAGGTCTGGCCCGATATATAGGAAGCCTGATACCGTCCCGATTTCGTTCCCTGTTTACGGACGTAACCCCATTCCCGGCGTCCGCGCTGACTACGCCGCCGTGTTTCTCTGTCCATTCGAATCTCTTTCNGTTCCCGGTTCGATTCCTGCCGACCAACCGGCGTAACCAGCGGGTTTGCCCGTCCACAACGTCAGTTCAACCACACAAATCATTCACGCTGCGCGCATCTTGAGCGAACTGAGCAACCCGCCGCCTACCCGAGATGCCCACTCCCCCAACGTAATTGCAGGTCACGGCACATATCGGCGTCTTTCATCCCGGCACATTCGAATCCTGCCGGGGCACTTCGTGTTTTCGCAGCTCATCTACGCTTTCCGCGATTCCCGGCTCCGCGTCGGTCCGACTCCTCGTCGGTGCCTGGTCGCTGAGCCAATGACACCAAGTGGCGCTCACTGGTCTCCGACGGCCTCTCTCGGGGCGGCATCGAGGCGTACCGCTGAGTCGTCAAGGTCGGTAGGGAAGAGCCCTGCATAGTGATTGAGCGTCGTCGCAGCCGACTCATGGCCAAGTAAGCGCGCAACCGCAACGACCGAGGCCCCCGCATGTATGGCCAGCGACGATGCGGTGTCACGGAGGTTGTGCGGAGTGATCGTCAGGCCCAGTGCAGCCGTAGCCGCATCGAAGCTGTCGCGGCGAAAATTGCGGTTACGCAGCGGCGTGGAGTTCGCGGAGGGAAAAACGAGATCAGAAGGCGCCGGCCTCAGCGGACCGTCATCGTCGCCCACGCCGACCGCCGCGCTCAAGATCACGCTCTGCGAGAAACCGTCCTGCATCTCGGACGCGAGATCGACGACTTCACCGCCCATGCGTGGTACGAATCCGTCGATGACGACGGCGACACCCGCTCCCGCCAGGGATTTATGGATTTGACCGACATCCCGCTCCCGCAAGACATTCAGGTCTTCACCTGCGGTCCGCTGTCGTTCATGAGNCACGTGAGGTCGACACTGCTTTCACGCGGCGTGCCGCCGGCCCGAATCCGCTACGAAGTCTTCGGACCCGACCTGTGGGCCGCCCAAACCTCGTCCGATTCGGGAAGCTGAACCTTCCGTAAATGTATGTGGCGGCTGACCCGGTGCCCGCCTGACAGGATCGGTGTTGTCGCCTGGCAAGCCCGCCGGTGCCGTGGGCCTGACTACATGTACAGCTGTCCGCAGTGACGCGCCCACAGGCTGTTGGGCGTGTGCGCTATAACCAGTGTGGGTGCGCTTTCTGCCGGCGCGCAATTCGGCCCGCACCCGTGTCACAGACCGGGGTCTATGCCTGCACGAAGCTGCAGATCGAACGGATCGAGCATATGCGGGTGCACAGCGCACCGGCTTGAGCAGGCATTGTGCCTGCTGAGTTATGCGGGTTCAGATTTAGCGCGCTAGTCTGCTGCGGTGCTCGGGGGCAGCGTCGCTTCCGCGAATCGATCAGACCGCCGAACCGAGAGGAAACCAATGCCGCCATCGTCGCCTGGGGTGAGCCTCGGGCCGGTGACCGCGTCAGAGGACCCCGCGACGTCGGCCACACACACCGCAGCGGCGCCGCCCGGCGATACCGGTGCCTCACCTGCAGCCATGCCGGAGGCAGAACCCGCTGTTCGACCGGCGCGCGGCCGGTTGCGGCGCGGACTGCTGTCGCGGGTCAGCATCAAATCCAAGCTGATCGTCATGCTGCTGCTCTCCAGCATCGTGTCGGCGGCCGTGGTGGGGTTAATCGGTTACGAGTCGGGCCGCACTTCGCTGCGGGCATCTGTGTTCGACCGGCTGACCCAAGTGCGGGATTCGCAGAGCCGGCAAATGCAGGACAAGATCAACGACCTGAGGAATTCGCTGATCATGTATACCCGCGGGTCGACAACCATCGATGCGCTGGGAGCGTTCACCGCCGGCTTCGACCAGCTCGCCACGGCGACCACCAACCCGGCGCAACAGCAACAGGTCTTCGATCACTACAACCAATTCGCCAAGAACACCGAACAGAAGACCGCCAAAAGGCTCGATCCGCACGCGCTGCTACCGGACTCCAACGCCCAGAAATACCTGCAGGCCTACTACACTGCGCCGGTCGGCCCCGCCAACAACGCGATCGACCTCGACGATGCCCGGGACGGCAGCGCATGGACCGCAGCCAACACCCGCTACAACGACTTCTTCCGTCAGATCGTCAACCGGTTCGGCTTCGTCGACGCGCTGCTGCTCGACGGACGCGGCAACGTCGTGTATTCCGCCGACAAAGGGGTCGACCTGGGCACCAACCTCCTGACCGGGCCGTATCGGGAGAACAACCTGCGTGACGCCTACGAACAGACCATCGCGTCGAACGCGGTGGACTTCGTGGCCGTCACCGACTTCCAGCGCTACCAGCCGGCCGGGGATGCCCCAACGGCCTGGATGGTGGCGCCGG
>JGI24744J21845_10000087_pt1 | contig 12007 bp, 8 predicted proteins | sample KBSMiscanthusM3_FD_21845 | JGI IMG/M metagenome (IMG submission 21845)
TGCCACCACAGATAAGGAATGTAGATGGCGTCGCCCGGCTCCAGATCGGCGACCAGGGCGGCGGTCAGGGCTTCGCGATAACGCGGAAAGCGATCGAGCTCGCTGTCGTCCATCGCGACCATGCTGATCGGGACGTTGGCCGGAGTGACGTCCATCGGCCCGGGGTAGAGGTTCGCCGTTTGCTCGGGCGGGAAGAGGAGGAAGCGCCGCCGACCGGCGACAACACAGGCCATGTTCTCGGCGACGTCGAAATGCGGAGCGACGGCCACGGCATTGCCGATCCAGACGCGCGCATGGGACCCTTCCGGAACGAACCGGTTCGAATTCTCCTCTTCAAGTCCAGGCAGGCAGTCGGGCGCGGAGACCGCCTGCATCGCGATCGCCGCCGGGTGTGGATCGGCGCGTTGGTCGAGCAGCGCCTCCAGGACATCGGGCAGAAGCCCCGGCGCTGTTTCGAAATTCATCGCCTTTGAATCGGGACGATAGAAGAACCGCCCACCCTCAGTAGGCGCAGCGACCAGCGCGCTGACCGGCCGGCCGTTGTAGAAGCGGCCAAGGTAAGCGACCGCGGCTTCGTCCGAGCGGCGGGCTTCACGGACAAATGGCCAATCAGCGACGGCACCGCGCAAGACCAGGGGAGCGCTCGACGCCTCGTCGGGCAAACCCTCGAGGCCAGTCGCATCGATTTCCTGCACCCGCTTGAGCCGATCGAGCATTCAAACGGTCTTTCCAGCTTGCCCGCGAAAGCGCAATGCGCGCGCGCCGCACTCAGCAAAGGGACGTCAAGGCCATGAAATATCGAAAGCTCGGCGACAGCGACTTGGAAGTCTCCGAAATCTCTCTCGGGTCGTGGCTCACTTACGGCGTCGGCGTCGAAGCCGACAAAGCCCGGGCGTGCCTCGAGGAAGCCTTCGCCCAAGGGATCAACTTCATCGACACGGCCAACGTCTACGGGCGCGGCGCGGCGGAGACGTTCCTCGGGCAGGCTCTCCAGGGACGGCCGCGCGATTCATACGTACTCGCGACCAAACTCTATTTCCCGATGAGCGACACGGATTTCGGGCTGTCGTGCGTTCAGGTCGAAAAGCAGCTCGACGCATCGCTCCGGCGGCTGCGCACCGACTATGTCGATCTCTACCAGTGCCATCGCTACGATTCCGGAACGCCGCTCGAGGAGACGATGGAAGCCCTGACCCGCGCGGTCGAGAGCGGCAAGACGCGGTACATCGGCTTTTCGGAGTGGCCGGCGGACAAGATCCAGGCCGCGCTCGATATCACGGGCGTCGCCAAGTTCGTTTCCAGCCAGCCGCAATATTCGCTGCTGTGGCGCGAGCCGGAGGATGAGGTCATCCCGCTCTGCGCCGATAACGGGATTTCGCAGATCGTCTGGTCGCCGCTCGGGCAGGGCGTACTTAGCGGCAAATATGATCCCGACCGTGCGCCGCCGAGCGACTCGCGCGCGGCCAGCCAGGAGATGGGCGGGTTCATCGGACGGCTGATCCAGCCGGACGTCTTGCGCGCGGTGCAGCGGCTGAAGCCGATTGCCGACGACGCCGGGCTGACCATGCCGCAATTCGCACTCGCCTGGGTGCTGCGCGAGCCGAACGTCGCCTCCGCGATCATTGGCGCGTCGCGGCCCGAGCAGGTGCGCGAGAATGCCGCGGCGTCCGGCGTGATCGTGGACACGCAGCTGTTCCTCCGCGCCGAAGCGATTCTCGACGAAGCGCTCGGCGTCGAGGCCTAGCGCAGGAACGCCTCCACTTCCTGGACGAAGCGCTCCGGCTGGTCGAGCATGATGAAATGCTCGCTGCCTTCAACGGGCACGAGCTTGACGCCCGGCAACGACTTGTAGGCCTCGCGATAGAGCCCGTCGGCGATCGGCTTGAACTGCGCGTTCGCGGCCGCATAGAGCACGGTGACGGGGACATCCGTCAGTGACGGAAGGTCACCGCGAACATCCGTCGTCGCATCTTCGACAAGCGCTTCGCCGACGGTCTTCACGTCGGAGGCCTTTAGCCATTCGAGGATCTTCGCCTTGCCGGCGTCGGTGTTGGACATGTGGGGCGGCACCTGCGGCGGACTCGTCCCGCTCACCAGGCCGGCACGCATCTGCTCGACCATCGGTCGGACAGCTTGCGGGGTCGCCTGCGGTCCGAACAGCATCCCGTAGAACGGCAACGCGTCGACGATCATCAGACGGCCCACGGCCTCCGGGTGTCGCTTCGCGAGCATGAGTGTCATCAGCCCGCCCATTGAGTGGCCGACAACGGCCGGCTTGGCGACGTGATTGGAGGCGAGCCACGCGGCCAGTTCGTCGACTGCACCTGTCAGCAGATTGTCGAGCGGGGCGGAGCTCGCCTTAGAGCCCGCAAAACCGTTCACCTGGACGAAGATCAGCCGGTGGTCCTTGCCGATGCTCGACGCGAGTCCGCCATAGACGGCAGCGGGAGAGGCGAGGCCTGGGATCAGCACGACCGGCGGGCCGTCGCCGACGCTCTTAATGGAGATTCGATCGAGGCGCTGCTCAGCAGCGGTCGCCGGTTCGGACCTAGCGGGCGCAGACCAATTCAAGGTGGAGGCGGCGCAGGCGGCGAGCATTAGTGCGGGGAGACGCATGGAAATTTCCTTTTGCACAATGGGGTCAGATCGCTTTCGAGCTACGGCTCGACGGTGAGACGAAGATTTCCTCGATCGGCACTCCGAACAGTTCGGCAATGCGGAAAGCGAGGGGAAGCGAGGGGTCGTATTTGCCGGTCTCGATGGCGTTGACGCTCTGTCGCGAAACTTCGAGCCGCTGGCCGAGATCCTGCTGGCTCCAGTTGCGCTCGGCGCGGAGGAGTCGGAGGCGGTTTTCCATCAGCAGCCGCCGTCGCCGAGCGTGAGCTTGTTGTAGATCCCGCCAAGGCCGAGACCGAAGAACCACAGGATTGCGATCCAGTAGCCGTCGGCATGACCGACGAGGCCGAAGTTATCGAGGAAACCCCAGGTCGTCGCGACGCTGAGGGCAAAGGCGCTCGCCCAGAGCGTCTGGCGGACCATCAGCATGCGAACATATTCGTCCTGCTCCTCGATCAGATAGCGGCCTATCGCGCCGAAGATGCCGATGATCGGCAGTGCAGGCAGCATTGCGACGAAATATTTGAGCGCGCCAGGAACGAGCTGGTGTTTGAAGCCGTAGACGGCGCCTATCAGGAAGATGACGTAAAGCGCGCTGAGCCACACGACGCGCCAATTGTATCGTTTCCAGGCAGAGGTGCGAATCATGTCAAGCGTCCTTCTCATGTGGTAAAGGGCGCTTTACTTCTTATGACGGGTGCTGTCAAGTACCCTTTACGCTCCCTGATTGGTTGAGACGCGCGGGCCGCGCCGCTACATGCGCAGCACAATGACCAAGATGTTCAAGATCGCGCTTCCCGACGGTTCGGTAAAGGAGATGCCCGAGGGCTCGACGCCCGCGGATGTTGCCGCGGCGATCGGACCGGGGCTCGCCAAGGCGGCGCTGGCGGCCAGGGTCGACGGCGAGGTGCGCGACATCATGCGGCCGTTTGACGGCGACGCGAACCTCGCGCTGATCACGTCGCGCGACGAGGCCGAAGCGCTTGAGTTGGTGAGGCATGACTATGCGCACATTCTCGCCGAGGCGGTGCAGAATCTCTATCCGGGCACGCAGATCACCTTCGGACCGGCGACGGACGATGGCTTCTATTACGATTTCGCGCCGATCGCGGAGCGCGGCCCCTTCACCGAAGAGGATTTGCCGGCAATCGAGGAGGAGATGCGGCGCATCATCGCCGCCGACAAGCCGCTCGTGCGTGAAGTCTGGGATCGCGCGCGTGTCCGGCAATTCTTTCTCGACCATGGCGAGACCTTCAAGGCCGAATGGGTCATGGAGCTTCCCGAGGGCGAGCCGATCACCATGTACAAGACGGGCCATGGAGCGGCCGACTGGATCGACCTCTGCCGCGGTCCGCATCTCGCTTCGACCGGCAAGCTCGATCCCAATGCGTTCAAGCTGACTCGTGTCTCCGGCGCCTACTGGCGCGGTGACCCCAACAACCCGATGCTGAGCCGCATCTACGGCACGGCGTGGCTCAGCAAGAAGCAGCTCGACGCTTATCTCGTCCGGCTCGAGGAAGCCGCCAAGCGCGATCATCGCAAGATCGGCCAGGAAATGGACCTGTTCCACCTCCAGGCCGAAGCGCCGGGGTCGGTTTTCTGGCACCCGAAGGGCTGGGTGATCTGGCGACAGCTGGAGGCCTATATGCGGCGGCGCCTCGACGCCGCGGGCTACCAGGAGATCAAGACTCCGCAGCTGATCGATTCAAAGCTGTGGGTGCAGTCGGGCCACTGGGGCAAGTTCCGCGAGAATATGTTCGTGGTGCCGGATGAGGTTCCTTCGACCGAGGAAGGAAAGCCGGTGATCACCGCGCAAGCGGAGCTCTTCGCGCTGAAGCCGATGAATTGTCCAGCGCACATCCAGGTCTTCAAGCAGGGAATCACCAGCTACAAGGAGCTGCCGCTGCGGTTGGCCGAGTTTGGCTGCTGCCACCGTAACGAGCCGCATGGCGCTCTTCACGGCATCATGCGGGTGCGCCAGTTCACGCAGGACGACGCGCATATCTTCTGCACGCAAGACCATTTGATCGAAGAGACCAAGGGTTTTTGCGCGTTGCTCGACTCCGTGTACCGTGATCTGGGCTTCGCCGATTACCAAGTGAGGCTGGCGACGCGCCCCGACGAGCGCATCGGTACCGACGAAGAATGGGACCGGGCCGAGGCCGATCTCGAAACGGCGCTGAAGGAAACCGGGCTTAAGTACGAAATTCTTCCCGGCGAGGGCGCCTTCTACGGGCCCAAGCTCGAGTTTCATCTGCAGGACGCGATCGGTCGCACCTGGCAATGCGGCACCTGGCAGCTCGACCCCCAGATGCCGCAGCGCCTCGGCGCAACCTATGTGGGCGCCGACGGCGAGAAGCATGTGCCGCTGATGTTCCACCGAGCGATCCTCGGGACTTTCGAGCGGTTCATCGGAATCCTCATCGAGCATCATGCGGGCAAGTTCCCGCTGTGGCTTGCGCCGGTTCAGGCGGTGGTCGCGACGATCGTGTCCGACGCCGATGCTTATGCCGAGCACGTCGCCGAGAAGCTCGCGGCGGCGGGGATCCGCGTCGAGACCGATCTTCGCAATGAGAAAATCAACTACAAGGTGAGGGAGCACAGCCTTGCGAAGGTCCCGCTGCTGCTGGTGGTCGGCAAGCGGGAGGCCGACGATGGCACCGTCGCGCTGCGCCGGCTCGGCAGCGACGACCATCAGAAGATGATGAGCCTCGAGGACGCCGTTGCGATGATCCAAAGCGAGGCGGTCGCACCGGACCTGCGCTGACGACTCCGCGCCACAGGTCGCAGCAAAAATGACTCACAAATGCTCGGGCGGACTTTTCTTAAGTCGCGCGAGCCCCTACCTCGCAACTGTTCAATAACGACAACGGAGTCTTCGCTATACCGCCCCCCTATCCGCGCCGAGGAATGGCGCCGCCGCCGATGAGTGGCCCCCGCTACAACGAGTTCATCCAGTCCCAGAAGGTCAGGGTGATCGATGAGAACGGCGAAAACCTGGGCGTGATGTATACGCGAGAAGCCTTCGAGCAGGCGCAGTCAGTCGGTCTCGATCTCGTCGAGATTTCCCCGAACGCCGATCCGCCGGTTGCCAAGTTCCTCGACATCGGCCGCTACAAATATGAGGCGCAGAAGAAGGCCGCCGAGCAGCGCAAGCGGCAAAAGACGCAGGAGATCAAAGAGATCAAGATGCGTCCGAATATCGACGACCACGACTATGACACCAAGATGAAGAAGGTGTTCGAGTTCCTCGAAGAGGGTGACAAGGTGAAGGTCACCATGCGTTTTCGCGGGCGTGAGATGGCACACGGCGAGCTCGGCATGGCGGTGCTTCGACGCGTCCAGGAGCAGACCGCCGAAATGGCGAAGGTCGAGGCGCATCCGCGCATGGAAGGCCGCCAGATGCTGATGGTGCTCGCGCCGAAATAGAGTCGACTGATCGCGCGCGGACCTTACTTACAATAATGTTGCCAAATTGCTGCAGCAGCGGAGCATTGTGGCCGTACTGCTGTTCGGGCGCTTTCCTTTAAGGCTGAATCGGGTTTAGCCTTTCGCCAGCGGGCGCGTCAGTGCCTGAACGGGGAGAGGAAAACATGATCCGCAAGTCAGCATGGCTGCTGTCGGCAGCGCTTGTTGCAGTTCCGAACGCGGCTTTCGCGCAGAATAACGACACCGCTACCAAGCAGACGACGCCGTCGCCGACCGAGCAGGCAGCGGTAACTCCGCAGGCCCAGGCCGCGGCCGACACCCAGGGCGACCAGATCATCATCACGGCGCAGGGGCGCCGGCAGATCCTCCAGGACGTTCCGATCGCGGTCACTGCCGTCGGAAGCACCGAAATGAAAAATTCGGGTGCTAGCGACATTCGTCAACTCAATCAGCTGGTCCCGACCCTGCTGGTTTCGTCGACGGGCTCCGAAGCGAACGGTTCGGCCAGGATCCGCGGCATCGGCACGGTCGGCGACAACCCCGGCCTCGAAAGCTCGGTCGCGGTCTTTGTCGACGGCGTTTACCGCTCTCGCTCGGGCATCGGCCTGAACGAGCTCGGCGAGATCGACCGGGTCGAAGTGCTGCGCGGCCCGCAGGGGACCTTGTTCGGCCGCAATGCGTCGGCCGGCCTCATCCATATCATCACCAAGAAGCCGGCTTTTACGCCCAGCGCTTATGGTGAAATCACACTCGGCAATTATTCGCTCAAGCGGTTTGCCGCCGGCATCACCGGCCCCTTGTCCGACACGATCGCGGCAAGGCTCGACGCGGTCTATGTGAAGCGCGACGGCTTCTACACGGTCGTGAACCCGACCGGCGGGACCGAATCCACCGTCAACGATCGCAACCGCTTCTTCACTCGCGGCCAGATTCTGTTCCAGCCGAATGATGCATTCTCGGTACGCCTGATCGGCGACTATACGACGCGTGACGAAAGCTGCTGCGGCGCGGTCTATATGCAGACCCGCGAGGTTTACGACCCGACGCCGGGCACGCCGGGCGACTTCGCCACGGCGAACAGCAATCGCATCGTCAATATCCTGAAGCTACCCTTCTTCGGCGGAATTCTTCCGTCACAGGGCGATCCTTACAATCGCAAGCTCGCGGTCTCGCCGGGCCGGACATACAAGAACAAGACCTACGACTGGGGCGTGTCGGGACAGCTCGACTACGACTTCGGCGGGGCGAACCTGACCTCGATCACTGCTTATCGTGGCTACAAGTCTTACGGCGCAGGCGACGTCGACTACGGCAATGTCGACATCCTTTATCGCGGCAACGATAAGAACGCGTACCGCCGGTTCAAGACGTTCTCGCAAGAGCTTCGCCTGCAGGGCAAGGCCTTCGGCGACCACCTCGACTGGCTGATCGGCGGCTATTACGCGCACGAGAACCTGCAGGTCTCCGACAACCTCCGCTTCGGAACGCAGTACGGGCCTTTTGCGGCATGCCGCGCGCTCGCCGGTACCGGCGTCACTCCGTCCGTTCTGTTCCCATTCTTCGATCCGAGCGCTCCAGGCTGCATGGGCACAACTCCGCAACCTGCGCTTGGCGGAGCGTCAATGCGCCAGGCGGTCGGCGGGAGTTTTGGAGCTGCGGCGCCGACATTCCTCGCGGCGCTCGACCGCTTGAGCCAGGTCCGCGACGTCGGCGACCTCAACTCGAAGTACAACCAGACGAGCAACAACTGGGCGATCTTCACGCACAATATCTTCCACGTGACCAGCAGGCTCGATGCGACGATCGGGCTTCGCTACACGCGTGAGAAGAAAGACTTCAACGCAGTCTTCAACAACAACAATACGATCTGTCCGCAGCAGCAGGCAGCACTGGGTCCGTTCCTCACCAACCCGGCGCTGGCCGCGACGGCCGGCGGCATCATCCTCCTGAGTTGCACAGGCAATTCGAGCAGCGCGCTCAACGCACTCAACCTCCGGGACAGCTTCGATGAAGGCAAGCTCACCGGGACCGGCGTGCTGTCGTACAAAGCGACCGACCGCCTGCTGCTCTACGCAAGCTATTCGCGCGGCTATAAGGCCGGCGGCTACAACCTCGACCGGTCCGACCTTGGAACGGCGCTCTTCCCGCGGACGAACGCGGACGCCGCTAACCTTCGGTTCGCCCCGGAAGTGGTCGATGCATTCGAAGCCGGATTCAAATTCTCGCGTCGCGGCTTCCTGCTCAACGCAGCCGTGTTCTACGAAAGCTTCAGGGACTTCCAGCTGAACACGTTCAATGGAACGGTGTTCATCGTCCAGAACATCAACAGCTGCTCGACCAACCTCAATGGCGCCGACCAGGACCAATCCGCGACGACCGGTTCCTGCTCGGCCAGCAACGTACGGTCCGGCGTTTCGTCGAAGGGCATCGAGCTCGAATCGACGTGGACGCCGATGCGCGACCTGACGTTTACCGCGGGCTACGCCTATGCCGACACCAGGTACCGGCATAACCTGATCGGCAGTTCGGCGGGCGAGGCGCTCGACCCGGCGCTGTTCCTGTTGCCGGGCAGCCATCTGTCGAACGCGCCGAGGCACACGGTAACGGCCTCGATGGCGTTGACCCCACCGATCGGACCGGGGCTGACCGGGCTGCTCTATTTCGACGGACGCTATACGTCGAAGTTCAACACCGGCTCCGACCTGTTCCCCGAGAAGCTGCAGGACGGCTTCTTCGTTGCCAATGCGCGTGTCGGAGTCCGCGACTCCGCCGACCGCTGGGCGATCGAGCTGTGGGCCCAGAACTTGTTCGATACCAATTACGAGCAGGTGGCCTTCAACATGCCGTTCCANAGCAGCAGCGGAAACAANGGCACGGTCGCGCAGGTGATGCGCTTCGGATCGCCGACCTCGGCCATCGCGAACCAGCTTTACGGGGCGTTCCTCGCGGAACCGCGGACGGTCGGCGTGACCCTTCGCGCGCGGTGGACCGGCCAACGGGCAGTGGCGCCGGCCTATGTGCCGCCGCCACCGCCTCCGCCGCCGCCACCGGCGACTCAGACCTGCCCGGATGGCAGCGTGATCCCGGCGACCGCGACGTGCCCGGCTCCGCCGCCTCCGCCACCGCCTCCGCCGCCGGCGCCTGAGCGCGGCTTCTGATTCCCGCGGCATGGTGAAAACGGAAAGGCCCCGCCCACCGGGTGGGGCCTTTTTCTTAGGCCGCCTTTGCCTTGGCGGGCTCGCGGGCGGCTTCGAGCAACGCGGCACGAAGCCGCTCGGCATCATCTTCGGTCAGCTTCTTGCCGTCAGTCCGGGTGAGATAGAAGACGTCGACGGCACGCTCGCCATAGGTAGCAATGTGTGCCGAATGGACGACATGCCCGCAGGCGTGGATCGCCGCAGCGAGCGCAGCAAGGAGGGCCGGGCGATCGCGCGCGTTGATCTCGACCACGGTGGTCCTGGTCGAAGCGCGGTCGGCAATCGCGACAGACGGGGCAACCTCGAACGCTGCGCTGCGGCGCTGCAGCTCGCCGCCGGGCAGCGCCGGCGCGGAGGCGCTGGTCAGTGCGGTCTCGACCGACTTCACCAGGCGGCCGCGTAATCGCCGGTCCGAATAGGGCTGCCCGCGCCCGTCGAGCACCAGCAGGTTATCGAGCGCCATGCCGTCGCGCGTCGTATGGATGCGCGCGTCGATGATGTTGGCGCCGGCGGCCGCGAGCCCGGCGCAAATGCGATAGAACAAGGCTTCTCGGTCGGGCGTGAAGATGCTGACACGGGTGGCCCCGCTCTCGGGGTCGTCCTCCACGACCACGTTCGGCTTGGCATCACCGATATGCGCCTCGGCCGCCGCGACCTGGCGCGCATTGGCGAGCTGCCAAGCGGGGGGCTCGGCGAGCCAGTAGCTGTCGGGCAGCCGGCGGGTGTGGGCACGCGCCGCGCTCGCTTTCCAGCCGAGCCTGGCGGCCAGCTCCTCTTGCCGCCGCTCGACGGTCGCGGCGCGTCCGTGCTGTTTGTGCCCCAGGCGAAGCCGCTCCTCCGCGGCCTCGAACAGGGTCCGCAGCAAGGTGCGTTTCCAGTCGTTCCACACGCCGGGGCCGACCGCACGAATGTCGACGACGGTCAGGATCAGCAGCAGCCGGAGCCGCTCGGGACTCTGCACCTGGCGGACGAAATCCTCGATCGTCTTGGGGTCGGCGAGGTCGCGCTTGAACGCGGTTGAGGACAGCAGGAGGTGATAGCGGACGAGCCAGGACACCGTTTCGGTTTCGGCCGGATCGAGGCCGAAGCGTGGACCGAGCTTGAGCGCGATCTCGGCGCCGATTTCGCTATGGTCACCGCCGCGGCCCTTCGCGATGTCGTGAAGCAGGACGGCGACATAAAGCACGCGTCGCGACGCGATCTGCTTGATGATCGCGGTGGAGACAGGATGGTCCTGCTTGAGCTCGCCGCGGTCGATCGCCGCGAGCAAGCCGATCGCCCGGATCGAATGCTCGTCGACCGTATAATGATGGTACATGTCGAACTGCATCTGCGCGACGACCCGGCCGAAGTCGGGCACGAAGCGACCGAACACGCCGGCCTCGTTCATCCAGCGCAGCACATGTTCGGGGCGGTGCAAAGACGTCAGTACCTCCATGAACAAAGCATTCGCCCTCCGGTCGGCGCGGACCGGGCGATCGATCAGAGCGGCGTCGCGACTGGCCGCGCGCATGGCCGCAGGGTGGATTTCCAGTTGCTCACGCGCCGCGAGCGCAAACAGTTCAAGAAGACGCACGGGGTCTTTGCGGAAATAATCATCGGTGGGGATTGAGATGCGCCCGCGATCCAGGACGAACCCGCCGAGCCGCTTGGGCCGCCGGCGGATGGTCGGCAGCGCGAAGCGGAAGCCCTTCTTGCCGAGTTGGTCGTCGAGCTGGGCGAGGAACACCCCGGTGAGGTCGCCGACCGTCTTCGCGTTCAGGAAATAGAATTGCATGAAGCGCTCGACCGCCGATTTCCCCGGCCGGTCGGCGTAGTGCATGATCTCGGCGATGCGCGGCTGATATTCGAAGCTCAGCCGCTCTTCGGGGCGGCCGGCGAGCTGGTGCAGGTGGCAGCGCACCGACCAGAAAAACCGCTCGGCGCGGTCGAAGCGCTTGAACTCCGCGGCGCTCAGAAGGCCGGCGGCGACGAGGTCGGCAGGGCGGTCGACCCGGTGGACATATTTGCCGATCCAGTAGAGCGTGTGGAGATCGCGCAAGCCGCCTTTGCCGTCCTTCACGTTGGGCTCGACCACGTAGCGGCTGTCGCCCATTCGCACGTGGCGCTCGTCGCGCTCGGCAAGCTTGGCTGCGACGAATTCGGCGGCGGAGCCGGCGACCACTTCCTTGCGGAAGCGCGCCATCGCCAGGTCGAACGCATTCGAATCGCCCCACAGCCATCGCGCCTCGAGGAACGCGGTGCGGATGGTCATGTCCTTCTTCGCCAGCGTGATCAGGTGGGTGACCGAACGGACTGAGTGCCCGATCTTTAGCTTGAGATCCCAGAGCAGATGGAGAATCGCCTCGGCGGCGCGCTCCTGTTCCGGGGTCGGCGGCCTGGCGGTCAGGAACATGAGGTCGAGGTCGCTGAACGGCGCCATTTCGCCGCGCCCGGTGCCGCCGAGCGCCACGATCGCCAGGCCAGCGGGCGGCTCCGCGAGCAACCGGTCCGCGACAAAATCGTACGCCAGCCGAACGAGCTGATCGTGCAAGAACGCGGTCGCCTGCGCGGCCGCGCGGCCGTTGCCCGGTTCTCGACTCAGTCGTTTGGCGATTTCGGCGCGGCCATATTCGAGCGCGCCGCGCAGGATTTTCGCGGCCTCGGCGTCGAGCGACTTGCCAGCGCGCAAGGCGGCGAGCCCGTCGGCCAGCGCGCGGCGGTCGATGATCAACCGGCGATGGTCGACCTCGCCGACGGTCATGGGCTGCGCTCCGCGGCGAGCA
>JGI24744J21845_10000091_pt1 | contig 11889 bp, 16 predicted proteins | sample KBSMiscanthusM3_FD_21845 | JGI IMG/M metagenome (IMG submission 21845)
GAACAAGGTCCCGCCGTCGGCCTCCTCGAAGCGCCCATGGCGGGTCTTGGCAGCGCCGGTGAAGCTCCCGGCCTCGTGGCCGAACAGCTCGGCCTCGATCAGATTTTCGGGAAGCGCGGCGCAATTCATGATAACCAGCGGGCCAGCCCAGCGCGAGGACAGGTGGTGCAGACGTTCGGCAATCAGCTCCTTGCCCGTGCCGCGCTCGCCGATCACCAGCACCGGCCGATTGAGCGGCGCCGCGCGGCTCGCCCGCTCGACCGCGTCGAGAAAGGCAAGGCTCTGGCCGATGAACTGGTCGGTCCGCTCCATCATCCTCACTCAAAATCCGACCGACTGTTGGTGGCAAATCCCACCATTTGGCAAGGATTTTCACCTCTTTTTCCCGTGCGAATCAAGGGATTTGCTTAAACTCAGCCGATTCTCTGAATATGGCACGGCACTTGTATGGTCTATGGCAGGTACAGGGCCCTGAATGATTGAATATGAGGTAGCTCGATGAGCATTTTTTCCCGAACACGGGATATCTTCGCCGCCAATATCACCGAGATGCTCGACCGCTCGGAGGATCCGGCGAAGATGATCCGAATGGTCATCCTCGAAATGGAGGAGACGTTGGTCGACGTTCGCGCGTCGGCCGCTCGCTGCATCGCCGACGGCAAGGAAATGCGCCGCGCGCTCTCACGCCTCGACGAGCTCCAGAAGAGCTGGACCGAAAAAGCCGAGCTTGCGCTGTCGAAAGAACGCGAGGACCTCGCCAAGGCCGCCTTGATCGAGCGCCAGAAGGCTGCCGACATGGGCGAAGGCCTACGCGAGGAGATCAAGGTCATCGACGACACGCTGAAGGGCTATGAAGGCGACATCTCCAAGCTCCAGGGCAAGCTGCGGGAGGCCCGCGCCCGCCAGAATGCGATCGCCGCGCGGTTCGAAAGCGCGGTAACCCGCGCCCGGGCCCGCGAGATCATGAACGGCAGCCGCACCGAAGACGCGTTCAGCCGCTTCGACGTGCTCGAGCGGCGCGCCGACATGGCCGAGGGCCGGGCCGACGCGCTCGGAATGACGGGGCCGAAGAGTCTTGAGGAAGAAATCGCAGATTTGAAGGCCGCTGAGTCGGTCGACGCGGAGCTCGAAGCCATGAAGGCCGCGCTCAAGGCCAGAGGGAAGTAAGGACTTATGGAAGACGTTTTGATTCCGCTGATTGTGGTGCCGATCCTGTTTATCGGCCTGCCGTGGCTGGTGTTCCACTACATCACGAAATGGAAGACGGCGGCGACGCTGACCTCGGGTGACGAGAAGCTCCTGGACGAGCTTCATGACGCCGCACGGCGCCTCGATGACCGTTTGTGCTCGATCGAGCGCATCATGACCGCCGAGAACCCCGATTGGCGCCAGCAGTGCATGCCCGGCCGCGAAGACCGGCAGCGCCTGCTCGCGGACGGCGAGTGAGATGGCGTACGATCGTTATCCCAGGCCCCAAGAGCGCTCCAACCGGCCGGTCGAGCGGTCGAACGAGCCGCATTATGTGAGCGAGCCGGACTATTATTCCGCGCAGCCCGCAAGCCGCACGCGCTTCTATCGCGACAAGCGCAACGGCAAGCTGTTCGGGGTCTGCGCCGGCATTGCCGACTACACCGGCTTCGACGTCAGCCTGGTGCGCGTCTGCTTCCTCGCCGCGATGTTCATGAGCGGCGGCGGCGTCGTCCCCTTCTACTTCATCGCTGCGATGGTGACTCCCACCAAGCCGCGGTCGCTCGAGCGCGTCGACCGCGAGGAGACGCAGTTCTGGCAGGGCGTGCGCGCCTCGCCGGCACGCGCCGCGCGTGACATCCGCTCGCGGCTCAAGGACATCGATCGCCGGCTCGCCGACATCGAAAGCTACGTCACGACCGAAAACCGGACGCTGGCGCGCGAGATCGAGGCTCTGGCAATCGACAGCAAGGGAAGCAACACATGATGGGTCCTGCTGAAGTTTTCATCGCGCTGATCATCATCGGTCTTCCGGTGATGCTGCTGATGATTATCGCGAATCGATGGTTCAAGCTGCGCGAGAAGAAGCTCGACGTCGAAGCCGGAATGGCCGCCGAGAAGGCCGCNCAATATGCCTCGCGCTCGCATGAGCTCGAAGAGCGCGTCAGAGTGCTGGAACAGATCGTGACGGACAANGGCGCGCAAACCGCGGCNCAGATCGAGGCGCTGCGCGGCGCGCCCCGCCGGGTTTCGCAGCACAAAGTGCCTTCGGAGGATTCCGCCGCTTGAACGCGAACGNCGAATCCCGACATTGAGCAACTGAACCGGGGGCATTGAGACCATGAACAATATNGCAAGCTGGATCTGGGTCCTGATCCCACTCGCCGCGATCGGCATCGCGCCGTTCAAGATGTGGATGCGGATCAAGGAAAAGCANATCGAAGCGCAGACCAGCCTGGCCGCCGAGAAGAGCGCTCAATACGCCCAGCACATGGAGCGGGTCGAAGCGCGCTTGCGCGTACTCGAGCAGATCGTCACCGACGGCGGCGCGCAGACCGCGGCGCAGATCGAGGCGCTGCGAGACCAGGCGCGGATCCCGCAAAAGGACGAAGCGCGATGAACCCGTTTGAATTTGTCCTCGCGATCCTCATCCTGACGTTCGCCTTCCGCGTGATCTCGCATCGCATGGGGATGAGGACCGGTCTGGACCGGCGCTGGGCGAACCAGCAGCTCGAGGCGGGCGACCCGCGCGAGACTTCCCGCCTGCGCGACGAAGTCCATGAGCTCAAGGAGCGGATCAAGGTCCTCGAGCGCATCACGGTCGACAAAGAGAATAGCCTCGCCAAGGAAATCGAGTCGCTCCGCGACCGCTAGCGATGCTACGAGCGCCTGGTGACCGGCCTGCCTCCACTCACCGAGATCCTCGAAGAATATCAGCTGGTCGACGCCGAGGACCGCTACCGGCTGCTGATCGATCTCGGCCGCCAGCTCGAACCCATGCCCGGCGCGCTCAAGACCGAAGCGACGAAGGTCCGCGGATGCTCGGCTTCGGTCTGGGTCTACCCGACCGTCGACAATGGCCGGCTCCATTTTCTCGCCGACAGCAATGCCGCCATCACCAAGGGCGTCGTTGCGCTGGTGCTGAGCGCCGTCCAGGACAAGCCGGCCTCGGAAGTCGCCGCACTCGATGTTGCCGCCGCGCTCGCACCGTTCGAGCTTTCCAGGCATCTTAGCGCCAACCGGACACAGGGCGTGCCCAACATGATCGCGCTCGTGAAGGAGACCGCGGAGCGCTACGCCGCCGCCGCCTAGCAAAATGGCGATGGTTCCTTCTGGCCAGCTTCCAAACTAATGTTATCGTCGGCTATCGACAGTCTCCAGCGTACGGGGGTGTTAATGGAGAACGATTCGATACGGGCGAGCGGAACTGACACGCTCGTAGACATCTGGATCGACGGGAAAATGCGCTCGATCTGCATCACACAAGAGGCGATCGGCGGTTATCTGGATTTCGAGCAAGTGGCTCGGATGAGCGAGGACGACCGTTGCGACTTCATCAAAAACAACCTGTCGCTCATCCTGTCGGCCGCGAAAGCAAGGCTTCGGGAAACCGACGTCACGGCCGGCGCAATCGTCATCGATGCCGGGCACCTGCCGCGGCCGGACGGCCGAGCGACCGACCGGCGCAAGTCCGATCGGCGCGCGACCGAACGGCGCAAGGTCAAGAAGCCGCTTGGCACGCAGCCCGATCGCCGCCGTGCAGACCGCCGGCGCGGTGATCGCCGGACTAGGGCCCCCAAGAAAGAAAGCTGACCTAGCGCCGCGCCTCGGGCGTATCGCCGACAGCCTGCACGCGGCGCTCTTCGGCTTTCCTCAGCACGTCATAGGCTGCCTGGACCTGCTTGAAGCGCTTCGCGGCTTCGGTGTCGCCAGGGTTGGCGTCGGGATGGGTTTCCTTGACCAGGCGGCGGTGCGCGGCCTTCACCGCCTTGAAGTCGGCATCGCTTTCGAGCTCGAGCGCGTCGAGGGCGCGCATCTCGTCGCGCGAACGGGTGCCGTCGCCAGGCCCCGCCCATTTCCACTGCGCGGACTGGCGGTATCCGGAATTCCCAAGTTCTTCCTCGGCCGCCCGCCGAGCGGCCTCCTCGGGGCTGAGGCCCGCGAAATAGTTCCAGTTCCGGTTGTACTCGGCCGCATGGGCCTCGCAAAAATACCAGCGCTCACGGCTGTGCGGCGCTTTTGGCGCGGGACGATCGCCGGCGTTGGTGCAGCCCTCGCGGTCGCACAGGCGCACCTTCGCCGCCGAGCGGCCCTTGTCGCCGTAGGAGCGCCAGCGGGGAAAGCCCCAGTCGTCCGATCTCTTCTGCTTCGCCATTCAGTCTCACTTACCATCTCGAAACGTCATTGCGACCCCGGACCTGATTCCGGGGAAGCAATCCAGATTGGATCGCCACGGCGCTTTTGCGCCTCGCGATGACGGCAGTTGTGCCAGAGGGCCTGTAAGCCGGGTTCTGTCCATCGCGCTTCAAAGAAGCGTGACTGTGCGGCCATTCCTCTAGGCGACGGGTTGCCCCGTCGCTCCAGCAACCAACCCGGGCAGCGAGCCGGAACCAGGCCCATTTGCCGCCCCTATTCGGTCTTGCACCCAGTGGGGTTTACCGTGCCGGCCCTGTCGCCAGGACCGCGGTGCGCTCTTGCCGCACCCTTTCGACCTTACCCGTCCGAAGTCGGGCGGAATGCTTTCTGTGGCACTATCCCTGAACCGCCGTCGCCGAGGCTAGGCAGCCCGCCGGGCGTTACCCGGCACCGTGGTTCCATGGAGCCCGGACTTTCCTCGTGAGAGCAAGCTCCCCCGCGGCCGCCCGGCCCTCTGGCAGGCGCGATATAGGTGAAAGGCTTACCTCTTGCGAGTCAGCGACCGAATGTCCGCTTTGGATTGAAAACGGATGCCAGTTAGTTGGTGCGGTTGCGATCAGCGGTTCGGCAGTAAATCCACGCCGCTCAGTTTCCACGAAAGCCCATGCCGTTTGAAAACGAGTCCGCTCTTTGGTCGTCGCTTGCTGGCAACCAGGAACTCGGAGAGACCGCGGCGCACAATCAAGGGATCGTCAGGGACATGAAGCGCTGAGGCTGCCCGCTGCGCCGCTTTCGTTTGTCCCTGACCCCGTTTTGCGATGAGAGCCACTCGCATCCCGGCTGGAGTGACCAAGCCGTCGATCGCGGGCCCGATCACCGATGTTCCGATCGCGAGGCCGAGACGGCCAAAGCCAGATTTGTCCTTTTCCGCTTCGGTCATCATCTCGCGCCTTATCTCAGCCTTGAGATCCTCGCGGAGGGCGGGGTAGTCGATGTAAGAGTTGAGTGCGTCGGGATCATCTGAATCCGCCGCTGCCTTCATTTGGTGAAGGGCCCAACCAGGAGACGCCACATACCAGGTGACACCCGCCGCGATGATCAGAGCCGCTGCTGCAAGCGCACCAACCCTCATCTTTGAATTTGCCAACGGATATTACCCCTTCCCGAGCGTCCGCGCAGGATAGGGCCGGGCCGAAGGTCTGCAATGGCTCGAAAGTTGCCACTGCAGGAACGAATCTTGTTTCCTACAGCACCCCAGATGTGATCCATGCTGGCGGATGAAATCCGACTCGTCTTCCCCGACCGAATGCACGGAAATTGGCGGAATCCAGCCTCTCGTCACCACGAACATTCGCGAACATTCGCGAGCGCAAAGCTCTCCAGCGACACGGCCGGGACGGCAATCATTGGGGACGCGGCAGCAACAGGGCGAGCAATTTGGCGCGGCACTCGCCGTCGATGATGCCGTCGATGAGGTCGGGGCGGAAGCGCCGCTGGAAGGCGATCACGGCCTTTTGCGGGTCGCTCACGTCATAGCCGAAGCGTTCGAGCGCGAGGAGGAAACCGGCGTCGGTCCAGTAGGGATCAATGAGGTCGCGCGTCGGGCTCGGAAGCGCGAGCCGGCGCTTGGCGAGAGCGTCCCAGGGGAAGAGCTCGCCCGGGTCTTCCTTGCGAGCAGGCGCTACGTCGGAATGGCCAACAACATTGCCGCGTCCGATCCCGTGGCGCTCCTTGATGTCGGCGACCAACGGAATGACCGAGGCCATCTGTTCGTCCGGAAAGGGCCGGTAGCCGAACTCGTGCCCTGGATTGACGATCTCGATGCCGACGCTGGCCGAATTGACATCGGTAATCCCGCGCCAGCGCGACTTTCCCGCGTGCCAGGCGCGCTTGGATTCGTCGACCAGACGGTAGGTCGTCCCGTCTTCGTCGATCAGATAATGGCAGGACACTTTCGCCTCGGGCGAGGTCAACCGGCCCAACGCGCCCTCGGCGTCGGGCATCCCGGTATAATGAAGGACGATCATCGAGACCGGCAGCTGCCGCTCGTCGAAGTTGGGCGATGGACGCTCGATCAAGTCCAGTTCCACGCGCGCTATGGCGCATAGCTACGGCTGTGGGGTCAAGCCCCCGCGGTCGCTCGGCGATCGGGGCCGGCGCGCTTTTCGATGCCACTTCCATCCCCAAGCAGGCGGTAAAGGCCCCGTGCGCTGGCGTCGGCGCCAAGTCTTTTGGTCTGGCCGATCACCGTCTCGCCGGCGCCCAGCATGAGCCAGCCGTCCGCGGCCATCGCGCTCGCGATCCGCTCGAACGCCATCGCCTTCTTTTCGGGGCTCAAATAAAGCAGCACGTTGCGGCACAGGACGACATCGAAGTCTCCGGGGTGGGGCGCCGCTTCGAGGATGTTGTGGACCTGGAAGCGCACCGGCTTGCGCAGCGGCTCGACCGCGCGCCAGCCGTCGGACACTTCCTCGAACCATTTAATCATCTGGTTGATGCCGAGGCCGCGTTGAATCTCGAACTGCGTGAAAACGCCGCTGCGTGCCCGGTCGATGCACGAGCTCGACACGTCGGTGCCGAGTATGTCGATGGTCCAGCCCCGCCACTGCTCGGGGGCTTCGGCGAAGAGCATCGCCAGCGAATAGACCTCCTGCCCGGTCGAACAGCCCGCCGACCAGATGCGCAGACGCTTCGACTTTTCACGCTTCAGAGCGAGCTCGGGCAGCGCATGGCGCTGGAGCACGTCGAACGGGCCCCGGTCGCGGAAGAAATAGGTCTCGTTGTTGAGCAGCGCCTCGACCACCTGTTGCGACAAGCTTGGTTCCTTACCCATGACGAGAATGGTGATGAGTTCGTCGAGCGTTGCGATCCCGCGCTCGCGCAGCAGCGTCGAAAGCGCAGTCTCGATCCGCCAGCGGCGGCTCATCGTCAGTTGCTGGCCCGTCCGGGCCTCGAGCAGCCCGGCGAGGATGCGACTGGAGCTGTCGCTCAATTGCATGCGCGNTGCTCCTCGGTGCGAGAAGCAATTCGCCGCGCGATCTTGTCTGGCGGAAGGACGGCGCAAGCGAGACCGGCCTCGAGNACCGCACGCGGCATTCCCCACACGGCGCAGCTGGCTTCATCCTGCGCNACGACCGAACCGCCGCACGCGACCAGGCGCGATGCGCCTTCGACNCCGTCNCGGCCCATGCCGGTGAGAACGACCCCGAGAGCGCCGGCGCCAAAGACCGCGCCGACCGATCCGAACATCGGATCGACCGAGGGCATGCAGCCGCTCGAGCTGCGCCCATGGGTCAGCCGAACGACCGCGCCGCCGGGCCCGGGCTCGACCGTCAGGTGCGCATCGCCGGGCGCGACGAGGATGACGTCGGCCTCGAGCCGCATGCCGTCCTCGGCAATGATCGCCGGACGGCGCGCGACCGCGCCGAGCTGGCGAGCGAACACGCCCATGAAGGGAACCGGCAAATGCTGGGTGACGAGGATTGGTACGCCGATCTTGCCCGGCAACGCATGGAACAGGGCGCCCAGCGCATGGATGCCACCGGTCGAAGCGCCAATCGCCAGCACGTCGATGGGGTCGGTCGGCATGGCGCGGAGCGGTGTCGCCGAACCCTTTTTCACCGGCGCCGGCGGCGGCTCGACCGAGGCGTGGCCGAGGCTCTTGAGCTTGCCGAGCAGGATCTCGGAAAATTTGCCGTTGAAGCGGCCGGTGCCGGGCTTCGGCAGCGTATCGGCCGCACCCAATGCAAGCGCGGCGACGGTCTGCTCGGCGCCGTCCTCGGCCAGCGAGGAGACGATCATGACCTTGGCGCCGGCAGCGGCCGAAATGATTCGCGGAATCGATTTGAGGCCGCCCGCGCCGGGCATTTCGAGGTCGAGCACGACGATGTCGACCCGGCATTCGGCCAACGCCTCGATCGCGTCCTCGGCGGTACCGGCGACCGCGGTGATTTCAAATGTCGGATCGGCTTCGACCATCCGCGACAGCACCGCGCGGGCGACGGTCGAATCGTCGACGATCATCAGCCGAATCCTGCGGCGTGTGTCGCGCGAGTCCGAAAAGCGGTCCCGCGATCTGGCGAGCGCCCGCTCCATCGCCGGACTCCTCAGGCGACGCCGACGAGCTGAAGCTTGATGTGGAGCGTTTCGCGGTCGAACGGCTTCATGACATATTCGTCCGCGCCCGCTTCGAGCGCGGCGCGAATATGCGCCATGTCGTTCTCGGTTGTGCAGAACACGACCTTCGGCTGATTGCCATGGCCACGCTGACGAAGCAGCCGAAGGAACTCCATGCCGCTCATCACGGGCATGTTCCAGTCGAGCAAAACGACGTCGGGCATCTTGGCTTCGCAGCGGCTGAGCGCTTCCTGACCGTCCCCGGCTTCCTCGACGTCGAATTCGAGCGTCTCGAGAATATGCCGCGCAACCTTGCGGATCACCTTCGAATCATCGACGATCAAACAGCTCTTCATGTGCTCGGCTTCCCGCTTCCTGTGTGAGACGCACTAAACGTTAAGGGTAACGAAGAGCTTAAGCTCCGTTACGCAGCTGCCTTGGCTTCGACGCCCGCGACCAGCGCTGCAACGTCGACCAGAAGCAACGGTCCCTGCTCGGTTTCCACCATCCCGTGCGACACTCGCTCCCAGCCCGTGCCCATCGCCGCGCGGACCGGCGCCGGATCGGACCCAGCCTCGACCACGTCTTCGACCAGGTCGACGATGAGGGCGTAATGATGTCCGTCCAGTTCGACGACCGCAGCCTCGCGGATGCCGTCGGAGCAGTCGGTGTCGCCAAGCTCGAGCGAGCGCATGCAATCGATCACGGTCAGCACGCGGCTGCGCAGCGCCGACAGGCCGGCGACGTGCGGCGCTGCGCGCGGCACCGGAATCAGCGACTCCAGCTCGACCACCGATTCGACGGCGGCGGCGGGCAGAGCCACGCGCTCGCCGGCGATGGTCACGACCAGCAGAAGCTCGTTCACTTGCCCCTCCCCGCTCCAGCGCTCTTCAGGGCCATCAGCAGCCCTGCGCGGTCGTAGCGATAGATGCTGAAATCCTTCTTGCTCGCCGCCTCGGGCTCGGTGCGCAGCCAGATCGTCTTGTGGCTGGCGTCCTCGGGCAATTCCTCGCCGAGGGAAGCGATAACGACATCGGCCTTTTCATTCTCGGCGTCGTCGACCACGCGATAGCCTGCGGCCTCGACCAGCGGTCGAAGCATGTTCTGCATCCACGGATCCCAGTCGGGAATGAGGCAGACCAGCTCCTCCTTCTTGGGCGCCGCGGCGGCTGTATGGTTGGCGAACAGCCAATGCGCATCGACCAGCTCGGCCGGCTCGTTGTTGACCAGCGACACGCCGCTGATCTCGCCGGGACGCTCGGAATGGATGACGTCATGCTCGATGGTTGCGAAGTCGATGACCTCGGCGAATGCGTAGCCGATCTCGTGCAACCCGTCGTTCAGGCGGAATAGCCGGACCTTGCCCTCGCCAATCTCCGACGCGCTTGCCCCAGCGAGCGGAAGGATCGATTCGCCGAGCTGGACGCGGAGCTGCCCAGCCGTCTCGTTCACCGCCGAGGCCGGCACCTCTTCGATGCGGTCGACGACTGCCAGGCGCAGTGCTCGCCGGCCGCCGTCGAGGCCGCGGAACAACAGCACCGGGGTTGCTTTGGAGATGGTCGACGCGGGACCTTCGGCAATCCGCGCGGTGCGCTCCTGGACCTCGAGCTTGACGCCCCCGACCGCCGCAATCCCCGCAGGATCAAACAGCAGGATCGGGCTGCCGTCGTCGGCCAGCGTGGTGCCCGCGTAGAGGCCGGTGGCCATGACCGCCGGAGCGGCGGGCTTCACCACCAGCTCCTCGTGATCGTGAATCCGATCGACCGACAGTGCATAGACGTCGCCGCCGGCGGGCCGGAGCACAACCAGCGTACGGTCCTGCTCACTGACGTTGCTCTCGAGCCCGAGCACCGACGCGAGGCTGACCTCGGGCACGCGCCGGCCGCGGATTGTTGCGACCCCGGCTCCGCCGACATGCTCGAGCGTGACGCTCTCGCCGTTGGCGCGGACGATCTCCTCGATCGCCGAGCGGGGAATTGCGAAATGCTGGCCCGCGATCGACACCGTCAGTGCCGGAATGATGGTGAGGGTCAGAGGGACGCGCAGGGTCATGCGCGTGCCCTCGCCGGGCTTGCTGTCGACCTCGACGATGCCGCCGATGCGCTCGACGTTCGAGCGTACCACGTCCATTCCGACGCCGCGGCCCGAGATAGCGGTCACTTCCTTGGCGGTCGACAGGCCGGCTTCGAAAATCAGCGCGAGCTGGTCGCGCGGGCTGAGCTGCGCCGCGTCATCCTTGCCGACGACGCCACTGGCGATGGCTTTCTCGACCAGTCTCTTGCCGTCGATGCCGCGACCGTCGTCCTGGATGTCGATCAGGATCTGGTTGCCGGACTGACGCGCCGAGACCGCGAGCACGCCGATCTCGCGCTTCCCGACCTTCAGGCGCTCGGCCGGCTTCTCAATGCCGTGATCGACCGCGTTGCGAATGATGTGCGTCAAGGGATCGCGGATCATCTCGATCATCTCGCGATCGAGCTCGACGTCGCCGCCCTCGATATCGACCAGCACCTGCTTGCCGAGCTCGGCGGAGAGGTCGCGGACCATCCGCGGCAGGCCGACGAACAAATTCTCGATGCGCTGCATCCGCGTCCGGGTAATCGCGTCACGCATCTCGGCGATGATCGACGACAGACGCTCGAACGCACCATCGACCGGAACGTCGCTGGTGGATTCGCGAAGGCGCCGGGCGAGCTCGTTGCGCGCCAGCACCATGTCCGAAACCGTACTCATGACGCGGTCGAGCAGCTCGACCGACAGGCGGATCGTGCGCGGCGCCGAGGACGCTCTCGTCGCGGCTTCAGCAGCCGCGGCAGCGGGCGCCGCCGTTCCCTCGGCACCAGGGGCGAGGGCGTCGATCAAATGATTGTCGTCGCCGGTGGGCATGTCCTCGCCGGCTTCGATCGCGGCGACCATCTCGCCGATGCGGTCGATGACCGCGAGCACCGCGCTCACCAGCGCCCCGTCAGGGTGGCGGCGCCCGGCGCGCACGTCGGCGAGCGCATCCTCGGCCGCGTGGCTCAGCGCCTCGAGCCGCGGGAATTCGAAGAAACCGCAATTGCCTTTCACAGTGTGCACGAAGCGGAAGATGCTATCGAGCCTCGCGCGGTCGTCGGGCCGCGCCTCCCAGGCGACAATCTCGCCGCCCAGCGCTTCGAGCATCTCGCGGCATTCGGCTACGAAATCGGCAATCAGGTCGTCCATCGGCGAAATCGCCCCTCAGCGCTGGCTTTGAAAGCCTTATGCCGGGGAGGAGTTAATGCCGCGTTAGCCCAAAAACGCCGTCAGCTCCGCGGCAGTTGCGCGCCGATCGTCAGGGCTGAGCTCGACGGGTCCGACAACTGGATCGAGCCGCCCGCGTCGGTGATCAGATTATGCGCGAGCCAGGCGGCGGCGGCACGCGGCTCGACCGTGCCGTGGGCGCCGTTCGCGAGCGTCTCGCGAAGCACC
>JGI24744J21845_10000092_pt1 | contig 11841 bp, 7 predicted proteins | sample KBSMiscanthusM3_FD_21845 | JGI IMG/M metagenome (IMG submission 21845)
GAGCGGCTCGGCAAGGCCGTCTTCTGGTGCTGGTTCATCGGCTTCCACCTCGCCTTCATGCCGCTTTACGTGCTCGGCTTCTGGGGCGCGACGCGGCGGATGCAGCATATTTCGGATCCGACCTGGGCGCCGTGGCTGAACGTCGCGTTTGTCGGGTCGGCGATCATCGGTATCGGCATTGTCCTGACCGTGGTCCAACTCCTCTATTCGATCAGGACTCGCGACCAGCGCCGCGACGTCACTGGCGACCCATGGGACGGCCGCACGCTCGAGTGGCTGACGCTGTCGCCACCGCCGCACTATAATTTCGCGGTGCTCCCCGACGTGCACGGCGAGGAAGCCTATTGGACGCGCAAGCAAACCGCGATCAAGGAAGACCGGCTGATCGACGAGCCCCACTACCAGCCGATCGAAATGCCGCTGAACACGCCGGTCGGCGTGATCTGCGCCTTCTTCGCCTCGGTCTGCGGCTTCGCCGTCATCTGGTACATCTGGTGGCTTGCGATCCTCGGCCTGATCGGCGCCTTCGCGGCGCTGGTATGGTACGCCTGGCGCGACGAGCATGAGCACATCATTCCCATCGAGGAAGTCCGCGCCAACGCCCGCGAGCGGCGGCGCATCCGCATGGAGCATCTCCACGAGCTGAGCCAATCGGTATGACGACCGCGAGCGAAGCCCCGGCCGTCGGCCTCACCCACCAGGGTTCCGAAGACACCGGCCTCGGCCAGCGCGGCCCGGCGTCGAAGAGCATCGTCGTCCCCTACGGCTTCTGGCTGTTCGTCCTGTCGGACATGGTGTTGTTCTCGGCGCTGTTCGCGACCTACGCGAGCCTGGTCCACGCGACCGACGGCGGTCCGATTACCAACCAGCTGTTCGACCGGAAGCTCGTTGCGATCGAAACAATGGCCCTGCTGCTGTCCAGCTTCGTGTGCGGGCTGGCGATGATCACCGCCAAGCGGAAGAACATGCTGTGGACGCAGGGCTGGCTGCTGCTGACCGGCCTGCTGGGCGTCGTTTTCCTGTCGATCGAAATGTTCGAGTTCGGCAAGATGATCGGCGAAGGCGCAGGTCCTCAGCGCAGCGCCTTCCTGTCTTCCTTCTTCACCCTGGTCGGCTGCCACGGCGCGCACGTCACCGCCGGCCTGCTGTGGCTCGGCACGATGATGGCGCAGATCTGGGCCAAGGGTTTCCGCCAGGACATCATCAGGCGACTGCTGTGCTTCAGCGTCTTCTGGCACGCGCTCGACATCATCTGGGTCGCCATCTTCACCATCGTCTACCTGATCGGGACATTGCCATGACCGAGCACGACCCCGAGATTCGCAACGTCGCCCCGGGCGAGCCGCACGACAGCATGCTCACGGAAACGGTCAGCTATGTCGTCGGCTTCGGGCTCGCCCTGCTGCTCACCGCAATTTCATTCTGGGTCGCGTCGACGGGTACCCTTTGGGGTCCCGGAGTCGCGACCGGCCTGGTCGTGCTGGCGATCGCCCAGATGGGCGTTCACCTCGTCTTCTTCCTCCACATCACCAGCGGGCCCGACAACACCAACAATGTGCTGGCCCTCGCGTTCGGCGTGCTGATCGTCTTCCTGGTGATGGTCGGGACCATCTGGATCATGGCGCATATGAACGCGAACATGGGTCCGACGCCCGAGGTGATGAACCTCCAGATGCAGCATTAGGCGCCGCGGAGGCGCCTACATTCCTGTCGCCGCGAAGGTGTGGCCGTCGGGATCGAGATCGCGCAGGTCGCGTCCGCGAGTCTCCTTGCCGAACCAGGCGACGAGGATGAGCGCCGCGACGGTCGGCACCATGATGCCGATCGACACGGCGGAGAGCGGCGGGACGAGGGTGAACATCGCCAGCAGCTGCGCAACCATCCCGCCAGCCTTGGTGCAGGCGGCGACGGTGCCCGTCGTCCGGCCGCGGATGCGCAGCGGGAAGCTCTCGGCGGTATAAGGCAGGAGCATGGCGATCAAAGCGTTGGTGCCGATGATCAGCAGGGCAACCGGGAATACCGGGCTGACATCGCCGCCGACCTCCAGCCACAGAACGCCGGCAAGACCGGCAAGCGTGACCGCAAGCGACGCGATCAGCGACCATTTGGTGCTCCAGCCGCTGTAAAGGTAAGCGACGATGAACACGGTCGGAAAAGCGATCAGCGCCGATTCCGCCAGNAGCTTGCTCGAGACGCCGACGCTGTAACCCCTGGCGACNAGGTCGGCCGGAAGCCACAGCAGCAGCCCGAAGTTGATCAGGCTGAAGCAGATCGCGGCGAGGCTGAGCGCAAACAGCTTTCCGAAAAAGGCATGACCGGTGAGCGCCACCGCCTGCCCTTGCTGGAGCTCGACATGCTCGATGGCGCTGGTCTTGCGCGCTTTCGAGCCGAATCGCTCCATCACCAGCCGCGCTTCCTCGCGCCGCCCGCGCGACAGCAGGAACTTGGCGGATTCCGGAATGAAGGCGCCGAGCAGCACCAGCGACAGGCCGGTCGGAAGGTTGAGGACCCACAGGATCCGCCAGCCGAAAAAGGGCTGCAGCACTGCGGAGAAAATGCTCGCGGCGAAATAGCCTCCCACCGCGCCAAGGCCGCCGACCAGGACCAGCGCCCAGCCCCGATGCTTGCTCGGCATCATCTCGGCGAGAAGCGCGTAGGTGACGGGCAGCATCCCGCCCGCCGCGACGCCCATCATGAAGCACATGCCGATGTTCCAGGCGAGCGAGGGCATGGCGCCGCAGATCGACGTGCCGACGAACATCACGGCCGACAGCAGAATGGTCGCCTTGCGGCCGTAGACATCGGCAAGCCATCCCCAGATGATCGACCCGAGGACGGTCCCCGACAGTGCGGAGAAGGGGAAGGCCGAGACCGTCGACTTGGTGACATGATATTCGGACATCATGCCTGGCAGGGTGAAGCCGAGGGTCGCGGGCTTCATGATGTCGATGATGAGGGCGATGACGAGGACGGACATCAGCCCCCAGTGAGCCGGGCTGAGCGGAGCGTCCTCGGGCGGCGAGACGACAATGTCCTGGCTCGCCGCGAGCTGGCGGCCGATGTCGCGGGGAAGCAATCCATAGGCCGCAACCGCGCAGCCGCCGACGATGGCCGCCATGCCCAGGACCATATCCCAGCCGATCGGCATGCCGGCGAGAATGAAATGGTTGCCGCGTCCCATGAGGAACATCGGCGCGTGAAGCAGCACTCCGCCGGTGACCAGGATGACGCCGAGAATGAAGGCCCAAAGCCCGCGCCGGTCGGCAAGCGTCGAAGCGCTACGCAAGCGTCGCGGTCTCCTCGTCGGGCGTCACACGCAACATGGCCAGCGCGGCGATAGACAGGACGATCGCCGCCGCCAACATCGTCCAGATCGGCTGGTCGGGGAAAAAGGTCTTCATGATCGAGCCCATTACGGTGGCGACGAGCAGCTGCGGAATGACGATGAACACGTTGAACAGGCCCATGTAGATGCCGAGCTTCTTCTGCGGCAGCGAGCTCGCGAGGATCGCATAGGGCATGGCGAGGATCGACGCCCAGGCGATGCCGATGCCGATTTCGGAGATGATGAGGAGCTTGGGATCTCGGATCAGAAGGAAGCTTAGGTAACCCGCTGCCCCGCAGAGCAGGCAGATCATGTGCGTTCGCGACTTGCCCACGGCTCTGGCCAGCAGCGGCAACAAGGCGAGTGCGGCAATCGCGGCGACTCCGTTGTAGATGGCGAACAGGACGCCGACCCAGTTGCCCGCCTCCTGGAAGCCCGCGCTCGCCGGATCCGGCGAATGGTAGAAGTTGCGCGCGACGACCGGCGTGGTGTTGATCCACATGATGAACAATGCCGACCAGCTGAAGAACTGGACCAACGCGAGCCGCTTCATGATCGTCGGCATGCCGGAAAAATCGCCGACGATATTGGCGAGCATGTTCGACGATCGCCCGGCCCGCGCCAGCCTGATCCCCACGATCGAAGCCAGTCCATAGGCTATGAGCAGACCGCCCAGCAGGTAAACCTCCTTTTCCAGGCCGAACTTCCACGTCGCCAACGCGACAATGGTTCCGGCCGCGAGCCAGACGAGGCTGGAGACGAAGGTCCGCGCGGCTAGCGCCCGCAGCGTCGGGTCGCCATCGGCCGGAATCTGCTCGGCCGGACCGAAAGCGGCCATTTCCTCAGGCGCATATTCACGTGTCGACAGGACCGTCCACATCACCGCGGCGAACAAGGCGATCCCGCCCGCCCAGAAGCTGTAGCGGACCGTCTCCGGAATCATGCCCGCAGGCGCATCGTTGGAAACGCCGAAATGGTCGAGGAGATAGGGAAAGATCGAACCGATCACCGCGCCTGCACCGATGAAGGCGGTCTGCACGGCATAGCCTGCCGTGTGCTGGTTGCGCGGAAGCATGTCGCCGACGAACGCGCGGAACGGCTCCATCGAGATGTTGAGGCTGGCGTCGAGCATCCACAGCAGAAGCGCGGCCATCAGCAGCACGTTGGATTCGGGCATCAGCAGCAGGGCGATTGCTGCAAGGACGGCGCCCGTCAGGAAGTACGGCCTCCTCCGACCCAGCCGACCTAGCCAGGTGCGATCGCTCATGTGGCCGATGATCGGCTGGACGAGCAGGCCGGTGAGCGGAGCCGCGACCCACAAGGCCGGCAGGTCGTCGAGGCTCGAGCCGAGCGTCTGGAAGATCCGGCTCATGTTCGAATTCTGAAGCGCGAAGCCGATCTGGATCCCGAAGAAGCCGAACGAGATGTTCCACAGCCCGGCAAGGCTTTGACGCGGCTTTTCGGCTGCGGCCATTATTCTCTCCCCGCGAGCAGGTGATGCTCGGCCGACGAGGCTGACAGAGCCAGGCAACGAAGACAACGGCTGTGCATTCGTATGCAAGGGGGAGTGACGCCGCGCGTTCGAGGCGATAGCCACTGCGTGATTTCGAGGGGAGACGAGTGATGGGTGTTCTACCGACCGCGGCGACCGAGGGCGAAGCCAATGCGACGCCGCTGGAGCTCCCCGATGGCGGCGTCGATGCCCCCAACCTGCGCTATTTCGTCATGGCGCTGTTCTTCATCTTCGGCGGCATCACCAGCCTCAACGACGTGATCATCCCCAAGCTCAAGGAGCTGTTCACGCTCAATTACACGCAGGCGATGCTGGTTCAGTTCTGCTTCTTCACGGCCTACCTGGTTATCGGCATTCCCGGCGCGCAGCTGGTCAAGAAGATCGGCTACATGCGCGGCGCGACCGCCGGGCTGCTGACGATGATGGCCGGTTGCCTGCTCTTCATCCCCGCCTCCGCGACAGCCACCTACGGCCTGTTCCTGCTCGCTTTGTTCGTGCTCGCGAGCGGCGTCGTCGTGGTGCAGGTCGTATCCAATCCTTTGATCAGCCTGCTCGGACCGGCGCGCACCGTGCATAGCCGCCTGACCTTCGCCCAAGCCTTTAACAGCCTCGGCACGACCATCTTCCCTCGCGTCGGTTCATGGCTGATCCTCGGCGGTCTCGCCGGCGTGTCTGCCGCCCAGCTCAGTGGAGCGGCGCTCGACCAGTACCGGACCGACGAAACGCGAGCGATCGTCTCGACCTACATCGGCCTCGCGGTCGCGCTTGCCGTCATCGCCGCGGTCGTCTGGGCCTTTCGCAACAAGCTGCCTGGCGAGAAGCACGATCACAGCTCGCCGCTCGCGGGCTTCTCACTGCTCAAGCGAACCCGCTTCGGGTTCGGCGCCTTGTGCATCTTCCTTTATGTCGGCGCCGAGGTCTCGATCGGCTCGCTCATCGTGAACTATCTCATGCAGAAGGACGTGCTCGGGATACCCGATTCTGCCGCTGGCAAGATGATCATGTACTATTGGGGCGGCGCGATGGTCGGACGCTTCATCGGGTCTTACTTCCTGCGTATCATGAGCCCGGGCAAGATCCTGGCGATGGTAGCGACCGGGTCGATCCTTCTGATCGCAATCTCCGCCAACGCGACGGGGACGCTTTCAGCCTACAGCCTCCTCGCCATCGGGCTCATGAACTCGATCATGTTCCCGACGATCTTCAGCCTCGCATGCGAGAAGCTTGGACCGAGGGCCGCCGACGGGTCGGGCATCATCAACATCGCGATCTTCGGCGGAGCTGTCGTGCCGCTGCTGACCGGCTTCCTTGCGGACCAGTCGGGAAGCCTGCATTTCGCACTGGTGCTGCCGGCGATCTGCTATGCGATCATCGCTGCCTTCGGGATCTACGCACGGCGGCCGGCGGAGGGCCCGGTGATGCCGCCGGTGACCGCCTAGCTCGACCCGCGCACTGTCAGGCGCACAGGGAGCAGCCGATCGGCCGTCCGGCCGGTCTCGATCGCTTCGATCAAAGCGTCGACGAGCGCCTCGGCGGCGGCGCGGGCGTCCTGGGTGACCGTCGTCAGCGGCGGACTCGCGAGCGATGCCGCCGGGATGTCATCGAAACCCACCACCGCAATCTCGGGAACTGCCCTTCCCGCTTGCTGCAGGGCGTGCATCGCGCCGATCGCGGCGACGTCGCTGGCGGCGAAGATCGCGTCGAACTCGACGCCACGCGCAAGCAGCTGCTCGGCCGCGGCGCGGCCATCGGCCTCGTCCGGCGCGGCATCGACCTGGAGCCGTTCGTCGGGCTCGATCCCCGCCGCGTGGAGCGCCCGGCTGTAGCCGCGAAACCGTTCCTGCACTTCCGGAAAGCCGGGCCCTGCGGTGCCGATGAACGCGATTCGCCTGCGCCCCCGCTGCAGCAGATGGGTCGCAGCCTCGAACCCGCCGCGTTCGTTGTCCGATGAAATGGTGGTGCCGAGCTTCCCGTCTCCGCCGGTTCCCCAGCGCACGAAATGCGCGCCGCGATCGACGAGCTGCTCGAGCTTCGGGCGATATTCGAGATAGTCGCCATAGCCCAGGAGGATGATCCCGTCGGCCTTGCGGCTGTCCTCATAATCGACATGCCAGTCGGACGAGAGCTGCTGGATCGAGATCAGGAGGTCGTAACCGAGCGCGGCGCAACGCCGCACCATCGGCCCGACCAGCGACAGATAGAAAGGATTGAGGACCGCCGTTTCCGGCCCTTCCTCGAAAAACAGCAACGCGAGGGTCTTGGCGCGCTGCCGGCGCAGCCCCGAGGCATTCTTGTCGACGGTGTAATGGAGCTGCTCGGCGGCCTCGAGCACGCGCTTGCGCGTTTCATCGCTGACCGCCGGATTGCCCGACAGGGCGCGTGAAACCGTCGGCTGCGAAACCCCCGCCAGCGCCGCGATGTCGAATGAGGTCGGCCGCCTCTGCGTCATCAAAGTGAATTCTTAGCGCCTGAGGTCGGCCGCCTCTGCGTCATCAAAGTGAATTCTTAGCGCCTTGAATACGTATGTATAGCTGTTCTCCCGGTTCCGCTTTCGACCGGCTCTGATATCCCTAGGGTCGGGAGAGGGTTTACGCCCTCGGCAGTTTTACGCCCGGACCGCGCGGTCCGGATCGAGGGGGACAATCAATGATCAAGACGTCTTCACGCTGGCGGTTCGCGGCAGCCGTCAGTCCGCTTGCGCTGGTGATCGCGACGAGCCCGGCGATGGCCAAGGACCCGGATCCGGCGGTCACCGGTGCCGAGAGCGCAGCAACCGCCGCGCAGCCCGGCGGAACGGCATCGCAGGCTTCCGCGGACACGCAGGACCCGAATGCCAACCCATCGATCGTCATCACGGGCTTCCGTGCGGCTCTGCGCAGCGCCACGGCGAAGAAGAAGAACTCCGATTTGATCATCGAGTCCGTCAATGCCGAAGATGTCGGCAAGCTGCCGGACAACGGCATTGGTGAATCCATCGCCCGCCTGCCGGGCCTCGCCGCACAGCGCGACCATGGCCGCGCGAGCGTGATCTCGATCCGCGGCTTTGGCCCCGATTTTTCGACGACGACGCTGAACGGGCGCGAACAGACCACCAGCAATGACAGCCGCGCGGTCGAGTTCGACACCTATCCATCCGAAATTCTCGCTGGTGTCGACATCTACAAGACGGCCGAAGCCGACCGCACGAGCGGCGGCCTGGTCGGCAACATCGATCTACGAACGATCCGCCCGCTCGATTACGGCAAGCGGATCATCGCCATCGGCGCTCGGGGCGTCATCGTCGACGAGAAGCTGCTCCCTGGCAGCAAGGACAAAGGCGGCCGCGTTTACGGCACCTATGTCGACCAGTTCGCTGACGGCCGCCTCGGCATCGCGCTTTCGGCCGCTTATTCGACCGATCCCTACCAGACCAGGGATTGGAATGCCTGGGGATACGGCGGTTTCGGGTCGGTGCCCGGCGCGGTCGGGATGAACGGCGTCAAGACCTGGTTTGAATCCAGCGTCTTCAAGCGGGTTGGCGGAAACGCCACTGTCCAGGCGAGGCTCAGCGACAACCTGACCATGACCTTCGACGGCTTCTATGCTGACGTGAAGAACGGAACGGACCAGAAGGGTTTCGAGATGCCGTTCAACTGCGGCGGCTTCTGCGGGCACGACGCGATTTCGAATGCGGTGGTGCGAGACGGAATAATCATCTCCGCGACGCAGACCGGCACCCCGGTGATTGAGAACTACCGCGAAGACGATCACATCAAGCAATATTCCGCCGGGTGGAACACGCGATGGGATGGGCACAATGGCTGGCGAGCCCTTGCCGACCTCAGCTGGTCGAGAACCACCCGACTTGACGACCGCTTCGAGACTACCGCCGGATTAACGTTCAACTCACCTGTTCCCACGGCAGTCGTCTCCTACACCATGACGGATCATGGTCCGGAATTCGTCAGCAATTATAATGGTGCAAATCCGGCGCTGGTGCTGACCGACGTCGAGGGCTGGTCGGGCTCTCAGCGCCAGGCGGGCTACGACAAGATCAAGCACGTCAAGGATGACCTGCAGGAAGCGCGCGCCGAAATCGAACGTGACGTCGGAGGTTTCCTCCGGTCCATTAAGGTCGGCGTCGACCACACCTACCGCACCAAGAACCTGACCCAAGACGAGGCTTACCTGTCGCCGCCCGGGACTGCTTTGACGGCGGCCATTCCGACGAACTTGTTGCAGCCGACCTTCACGCTCGACCGTGGTTTCGGCCCGATCCTTTCATGGGATCCGCGGACGCTCGTCCCCGCGGGCGTGTTGGTGTACCGGCCAAATCCCGGCGGGGGTAACGGCCAAGCCTATCATGTCAGCGAAGGGGTCTGGTCACCCTATGCGATGGCTTCCATCGACAGCGACGTCGGCGCGGCCAAGCTGACCGGCAATATCGGCATCGAGGCGGTCCATACGGCGATCGAATCGAGGGGCCTCCAGCCGACCGTCAAAGACGACTATTGGATGTGGCTGCCGAGCCTGAACCTGAACTTCCGCTTCCCGAGCGACTTCGTGATCCGGTTCGCCGCGTCAAAGCAGTTCATGCGCCCGCGCATGGATCAGCTCAACAATCGCATTAGCGTTGCCATCGTCAATACTGCGGGTGTCCCGCACTATGAATGCAACGGTTGCGGCAACCCAACGCTTAGGCCGTACCAGGCCAAAGCCGTCGACCTGACACTCGAGAAATATTTTGGAACGAAGGGCTACATCGCCCTCCAGGGCTACTACAAACACATCGACACCTATATCGACTCACAGGCGACCAACCCGAACTTCGACTTTGGGCCATTCCCCAAGCCGGTCGGCGTACCACTGCCCTCGTCAGACATCGGTATCTTTGGTGGCGCGGTAAACACGCACGGTGGTCACATGTACGGTGCCGAGCTTGCAGCGACGCTGCCGTTCGACGCCTTTTTCCCGGCGATGTCTGGCTTCGGCCTAACCGGCGGTGTTGGCTACACCGAAACTGAGGTGCTGCGCTTCAACGGCAGCAGGACGCAGATTCCGGGCTATTCGAAGTTCGTCGCCAACCTGACGGCTTTCTATGAAGCTCACGGCTTGAACATCCGCGGAAGCATGCGCCACCGCTCGGGCTTCCTCGGCGAATTCCCGTCGTTCAACGGCGCGCCGGAGCAGCAGTATGTGCTGCAGGAAACGATCTACGACGCGCAGCTCGGCTACGACTTCGGGCCGGGATCGTTCCTCAACGGGCTGTCTGTCTATCTTCAAGGCCAGAACCTGACGAACGAACGGTCGGCCACCATCGGCGTCATCGGCAAACCGGACTCGTGGTTCAAGTACCAGACCTACGGCCGCCGCTTCCTGCTCGGTGCGACCTACAAGTTTGGCGCCAGGGCAGCACCGCCGCCTCCGCCACCACCGCCCCCTCCGCCTCCGCCGCCTCCGCCGGCGACGCAGACCTGCCCGGATGGCTCGGTGATCGATGCGACGGCGACCTGCCCCGCGCCGCCTCCGCCGCCGCCTCCACCACCGCCGGCACCAGAGCGCGGCTTCTAAATTAGGCGGGCTCCGCTGGCATTGTGCCGGCGGGGCCCGTGCGTCCCGTTTCGATGACCCGCTCCTCGCCTCTCGATATTGTGATTGCCGGCGGCGGGACGGCGGGTTGGGTCGCAGCGGCGACCTTCGCCCGCTTCCTTGGCAATCATGCGTCGATCACGCTGATCGAATCCGACGAGATCGGCACGGTCGGCGTCGGCGAAGCGACCATTCCGCAGATCCACAACCTCATCGCCGGCCTCGGCCTCGACCAGGCCGAGTTCCTTCGCGCGACCAATGCCACCTTCAAGCTCGGGATCGAGTTCGACGGCTGGAACGGCGACGAGAGCAATTACATCCACAGCTTCGGCTATACCGGCCGCGGCGTCGGGCTGATCCCCTTCCGCCAGTTGTGGCTGCGCGGACGGGGGCTCGGCGTTGCCGGCGATTACGGCGACTACAGCTTCAACATCGCCGCCGCCCGCCTCGGACGGATGGCGGCCAATACCGGTTCGGGCACCATCCCGGACCTCGCGTACGCCTACCATTTCGACGCTTCGTTGTTCGCGAAGATGCTTCGCGGTTACGCCGAGGAACGCGGAGTCACGCGCGTCGAGGGCATGATCCACGACGTCGAACGCAATGGCGAGAGCGGCGACATCTCGGCGCTTCTGCTAAACGGCGAGCGGCGGGTAGCGGGCAACCTCTTCATCGACTGCACGGGCTTTCGAAGCATCCTGCTCGGGAAAACCCTGGGCGTCGGTTATCTCGACTGGAGCCAGTGGCTGCCGTGCGATTCCGCGCTCGCGGTTCCCTGCCAGTCGAGCGACGCGTTTCGGCCTTACACCCAGGCGATGTCGCGAAAAGCCGGCTGGCAGTGGCGAATTCCGCTCCAGCACCGCACCGGCAACGGCCATGTCTATTGCAGCAAGTTCATCTCGGACGACGAGGCGACGGGCATCCTGCTCGCCAGCCTCGACGGTGAGCCTCTCGCCGACCCGCGCCCGATCCGCTTCACCAGCGGTCGGCGCGAAACCTTCTGGTCGCACAATTGCCTCGCGCTCGGGCTCGCCGCGGGTTTCATGGAGCCGCTGGAATCGACCAGCATCCACCTCGTCCAATCGGCGGTCGCGAGGCTGCTTAACGTGCTTCCCGGCGACCTCGCGGATTCCGCCAACGCGCGCGACAACTTCAATCGGCTGTCGGCGATTGAGTGGGCGCGCGTGCGCGACTTCATCGTCCTCCATTATTTCGCCAACGAGCGCGACGGCGAGTTCTGGGAGGCGTGCCGCAACATGGTCGCTCCCGACACCCTGCTCGGCAAGATCGAACTATTTCGCGAAGCCGGGCTCTTCATGCGCGAGGAGGACGAGCTGTTCCTCGATGACAGCTGGGGCCAGGTGATGATCGGCCACGGCATCATGCCGCACAGCTGGTCGCCGCTTGCCGACAATGTCCCCGGCGAGGACATCGG
>JGI24744J21845_10000093_pt1 | contig 11838 bp, 15 predicted proteins | sample KBSMiscanthusM3_FD_21845 | JGI IMG/M metagenome (IMG submission 21845)
ACGCCCTATCTTTACTCGACCTACGAGGCGCCGCTGTTCGGCGAGGCTGAGGACGAGGCCGACGTCAGCGACCGGCGCAAGGTGATGATCCTCGGCGGCGGGCCGAACCGGATCGGGCAGGGGATCGAGTTCGACTATTGCTGCTGCCACGCTGCTTTCGCGCTCGGCCGCGACCGCGCCGGTGAGTTTGGGGGCCAGCCGGGCGCCGGCTTCGAAGTGATCATGGTCAATTGCAACCCGGAGACGGTCTCGACCGACCCGGACACGTCGGACCGGCTCTATTTCGAGCCGCTGACCGCCGAGGACGTGCTCGAGATCGTCCGGCGGGAGCAGGAGAAGGGCGAGCTGCTGGGCGTCATCGTCCAGCTCGGAGGGCAGACGCCGCTGAAGCTCGCCGAGGAGCTGCAGGCGGCGGGCGTGCCGATCCTGGGGACCTCGCCCGACAGCATCGACCTCGCCGAGGATCGCGAGCGCTTCGCGGCGCTCGTGCAGCAGCTCGGCCTCAAGCAACCGGCCAACGGCATTGCCCGCAGCCGCGACGAGGCGATCCGGGTCGCCGAGCGGATCGGCTATCCGGTGCTGCTGAGGCCATCCTACGTGCTCGGCGGGCGCGGGATGGAGGTGGTCGAGGGGCCGCAGCAGCTCGAATATTATATCGCGACCGCGGTCGAGGTGTCGGGCAAGAGCCCGGTGCTGATCGACCGCTANNTGCGCGANGCGATCGAGGTNGACGTCGATGCGATCTGCGACGGGACCGATGTTGCCGTGTGCGGCGTCCTCCAGCATATCGAGGAAGCCGGAGTGCACTCGGGCGACAGCGCCTGTTCGATCCCGCCGTACAGCCTCGGCAAGGACGTGGTCGCGGAGATCGAGCGGCAGACGCGCGAGCTGGCCCTCGCGCTCAAGGTCAAGGGACTGATGAACGTCCAGTTCGCGGTCAAGGATAGCGAAGTCTACCTGATCGAGGTCAATCCGCGTGCCAGCCGCACCGTGCCATTCGTCGCCAAGGCGATCGGCCGGCCGGTGGCGAAGATCGCGGCGCGGGTGATGGCCGGCGAACCGCTGGCGGGCTTCGGTGAGGTCGGACGAACCCTCGATTATGTCGCGGTGAAGGAATCGGTGTTCCCGTTCGCGCGCTTCCCGGGAACCGATCCAGTGCTTGGGCCGGAAATGAAAAGTACCGGAGAAGTCATGGGAATCGCGGGCGATTTCGACATTGCCTTCGCCAAGGCGCTGATCGGCGCCGGGATGGATCTGCCGCAGAGCGGGACGGCGTTCGTGTCGGTGAAGGACGCCGACAAGGACCATATCGTCCCGGCGGTCGAGAAGCTGGTCGAGCTCGGCTTCACCATCATCGCGACGGGCGGGACTGCGGCGCACCTTCAGGCGAAGGGACTACCGGTAGAAACGGTCAACAAGGTTGCTCAGGGACGGCCGCATATCGTCGACCGGCTGCTCGATGGGGGGGTCGCTTTGGTGTTCAACACCACCGAGGGCTGGCAGTCGCTGAAGGACAGCCATTCGATCCGGACGACCGCGCTCAACAAGAAAGTCCCTTACTTCACGACGGCTGCGGCGAGCCTGGCCGCGGCGCGGTCGATCGAGGCCGTGCGGGGGCATGCGCTTGAAGTCGGCTCGCTCCAATCCTATTATTCCGCCTCCCAAGGCTAGGCTTCCACTTACAATTTGCTCCCAGTTCGCGGGCCACAAGGCGCCGCCGGGGCGAGGTTTTGAAAAGAGGGTTTTGACAATGGCGAGTGCCGAAAAGGTGCCGATGCTGGCCGAGGGCCACCGCAAGCTTACCGACGAGCTGCGGCGGCTGAGGATCGAAGAGCGCCCCGCGATCGTCGAAGCGATCGAGGATGCCCGAGCGCACGGCGATCTCAGCGAGAATGCCGAATATCATGCGGCGAAGGAGCGGCAGGGCCACGTCGAGGCGACGATCGCCGATCTCGAGGACCAGCTCAGCCGAGCGATGGTGATCGACCCGACCACGCTGTCGGGCGACAAGGTCGTGTTCGGAGCGACCGTCACGCTCAATGACGAGGATGGCAAGAAGGTGCGGTATCAGCTGGTCGGCCAGGTCGAAGCGGACGCAACGCACGGGCGGATCAGCTATAATTCGCCGCTCGGCCGGGCGCTGATCGGCCGCCAGAAGGGCGACGAGGTCGAGGTCTCTACGCCGTCGGGCGATCGCTATTACGAGATCAAGAAGATCGAGTTCATTTAGCCGTGCAGCGCTTCCCGCGCACCGCGACCAACATCATCGTCGCGCTGACCGTCGTCGCGTGGATTGTCGCTGTCGTCTCCGGATTGAATGACCGCGCAGCTTACGTGTTCGGCTTCGTCCCGGGGCGCTTCAGCGGCTTCGTGCTTCCGTTCGCAACGGCGCCGGTCTGGCTTACTCCGCTGACAGCCACGTTGGTGCACTCGCCGAGCCCATTGCACGTCGGCTTCAACATGCTGATCCTGCTATGGTGCGGAACCCAAGTCGAGCGGGTGCTTGGAGCCACGGGGCTCATCGTGCTCTACGTGCTTGGCGCCTATGCAGCGGCCGCCGCCCAATGGGGTGTCGATCCGATGGCGACGGTGCCCGTCGTCGGTGCCAGCGGCGCGGTTAGCGCGGTGATCGGCTCATATGCGTTGAGCTTTGGAAGAGCGAAGGCGCTTACCAACAATCTGTGGCTGAACCGCTGGATCAACGTCCTCTGGCTCATGGTCGCCTGGGTGCTACTACAGATGGCAACGACGTGGCTCGCCGGGACACAGGGCGTCCTCGTGGCGACTGCTGCGCATGTCGGCGGATTTGCGGCGGGGCTGCTGCTGCAGCGGCCGCTGCTGCTGTGGCGTTACCGGAAGGCTTAGGCCGCCGGTTGCTTCGGTCGGGCGATGCCTTCCGATTCCGGCTCCAGCAGGCGGTGGAGGTGGACGATCACATATTTCATCTCGGCATCGTCGACCGTGCCCTGGGCCTTGCCGCGCCAGGCGTCCTCGGCGGCGGCGTAGCTGTCGTAGACCCCGACAAGATCGATCGAGTTCAGGTCGAAATCGAGCCCGCGCGGGTCCTTGACCCTGCCGCCGAACACCAGATGAAGCTTGCTCATATGCCCCTCCGCTAGACGATCAGAGCCGGCTCGTCAGCCCTGGTTGCGGACCGCATCGGCGGCGGCGGTGGCCGAGGCCCTGGCGGCGTCGGTCAGGCCGTCGAGCAGGTTGCGGATCGTCGCCTCGCCTTTCTCCCGGCTGAGCCCAAGCTCGTCGAGACGCTGCGAGCCGGTGTCGCGCGCGGCTTCGAAGGCGGCCTTCGCGCTGCTTTTCACCCGCTTGGCCGTCGGGCGGACGAGCCGCGCTTCGGCGTCGGTGCGCGGGAGCAAGGCGGCGATGAGCGCACCGGCGGCGATGCCGCCGGCCAGCGCGAGAAGCGGGGCCTGGCCGAGCGTGTCTGCGGCGCGGCCCCGGGTGCTCTCATAGGCACGGATCGCGCGCTCGCGCGGCGTTTCCTGTTCCTGGGTCAAATCTGGGGTGCGGTCAGTCATTGGCTTTCTCCGTGGTCGGTTGCTTCGATTTGGCCTTGCGGGCCTTTCGCGATTTGCGTTTCTCGCCGACGCCCTCGGCGAGCCTGCCGGCAAGATCGATCAGCGGCTCGCGGGCCAGGAACATGGTGATCGCGGCGACAACGCCGGTCGTGGCCAGCGGGCGCGATCGAACCGCGTCGACGGCGTCTTCAGCGAGGTCGGCGCCCTTCTCCTTCGCGCCCTGCCAGGCGCCCTTTGCGAGCACTTTGGGGCTGAGCCGCTCCTGGAGCTCCTGCGCAGTGGCCATGACGCGACTCCGGCTTCGCTCGACGTCGGCCCGCGCGGCAAGGATTGCAGGCGAATCCTTCACAAGTCCCGCCGCAACTTCTGATACCCGGCCCAGCCGAGCAGGCCGGCGATGCCCGCAAAGATCAGCATCCCGACGAAACCGGCGGCGAGCGGGCCGATGAAGGTCTCGAGCGCATTGACCACTCCGAGGGCGAGCGCGGTGACGGCGGCGAGCGTGCAAATGAAGGCGACGGCGAACAGCGCCGCGGGGATGGCGAGCGCCTTGCCCTTGGCGGCAGCGATCGCTTTGTAGAGATCGAACTCGGCGCGCGCGTAGGCCTTGCCGTTCTCGATCAGCTCGTGGACGAGCTCACCGATCGGGCGTTCAGGCGGCAGCGGTCCGGGATCGGCCGGCTTCAGCATCAGTCGTCGTCAGCCTCATCGTCCGACGAAACTCCGGTCTTGAGCAGCCGCGCGACCACGAAGCCGACGACGGCGGCACCGGCGAGCGCCACCCCGGGGCTGTTGCGGACGAAATTGCGCGTGTCCTCGATTAGCTCGTCGGGATCCTTGGCCGCAATGTTGTTGGCCGCTTCCTCGAGCGAACCGGCGGCGCGGCGCGCATAGTCGCCATATTCCTGGCCGAGCCGTTCATCGATCCCCGAGGCGGTGTCGCCGATCATCTTGGAGACATTGGCGAGGGCTTCCGAAGTTCGCTCGAGGCCTTGAGTGACCAAGCCGCGTGCTTTTTCGCCGGCCTGGTTCGTCAGCTGCTCGCGGCCGCCGCGGAAGCGGTCGACCAGTCCGCGCTCGCCAATCTCGCCTGACCGAGCGGATTGGTTCGTCGTCACATCAGCGTTGTCCACGTTCGCTGCGCCCTGGATCACGGTATCGGTCCCGTCGGGCAGGTCGGCAGTCGTGTTGTCAGTCCTTTGGTCGGTGGTTTGATCAGACATGGGGGCCAGTCCTCCTTTGCCGTCTTGAACCCGGAGCCGCGGGCCTTCGTTCCGGGCGACGGAGCCGAAAGTTGCACGGGCAATCGCGCCGCTTATAGGCGCTAGCCTGAGCCTATATTGTTACGCGCCCGCAAGAAGGAAAGCCATGACCGCGATCGTCGACGTCCACGCCCGCCAGATCCTCGACAGCCGCGGCAATCCGACGGTCGAAGTCGACGTCACGCTCGAGGACGGGAGCTTGGGCCGGGCGGCGGTTCCATCGGGCGCATCGACGGGCGCTCACGAGGCCGTCGAACTGCGCGACGGCGACAAGAGCCGTTGGGGCGGAAAGGGCGTCCTGAAAGCGGTCCAGGCGGTCAACGGCGAGATCGCGGAGGAAGTCATCGGCTTCGAGGCGGAGGACCAGGCCGGGCTCGACGCGATGATGATCGCGCGCGACGGCACGGAGAATAAGGGCCGGCTCGGCGCGAATGCGATCCTCGGAGTGAGCCTCGCCGCGGCGAAGGCGGCCGCGGACGCCTGTTCGCTGCCGCTCTATCGCTATGTCGGCGGGGTCGATGCGAACCTGCTGCCGGTGCCGATGATGAACATCCTCAACGGCGGGGCCCACGCCGACAATGGCATCGACTTCCAGAATTCATGGTCATGCCCGTCGGAGCTTCGACGTTCGCGGAAGCGCTGCGCTGCGGCGCCGAGATTTTTCATGCGCTGAAGAGCGCGCTTCACCAGGCGGGGCTGTCTACGGCGGTCGGCGACGAGGGTGGATTCGCTCCCGCGATCAACTCCGCGCGCGAAGCGCTCGATTTTATCGAGAAAGCGGTGACCGCCGCGGGATACAAGCTGGGCGACGACGTGCTGCTCGCGCTCGACTGCGCGGCGAGCGAGTTCTTCAAGGACGGGTCCTACCGGATGGAAGGCGAGGGGAAGACGCTCTCGCCGGCCGAAATGGCCGGCTGGCTTACGAAGCTTGCCGGCAATTACCCGATCGCGTCGATCGAGGACGGCCTCGCCGAAGACGATTGGGCCGGCTGGAAGGCGCTGTCGGAACAGCTTGGCAATCGCATCCAACTCGTCGGCGACGATTTGTTCGTCACCAATGTGAAGCGGCTCGAAAAAGGGATCGAGGAGGGAATCGCCAATTCGATCCTGATCAAGGTGAACCAGATCGGAAGCCTTACCGAAACGATCGACACCGTGAAGCTGGCGCAGTCGTCGGCCTATACGACGGTCATGTCGCACCGCTCGGGCGAAACCGAGGATTCGACCATCGCCGACCTCGCGGTCGCCCTCAGTTGCGGACAGATCAAGACGGGCAGCCTCTCGCGCTCGGACCGCATCGCGAAATACAACCAGTTGCTGCGTATCGAGGAGGAGCTGGGCGAGACTGCGCGTTATGCCGGGCGGGCGGCGCTGAAGGCTTACCGCCCGCGCTGACCTCGGCTCATTGCCGGATCGCCAGGTGGGCGATCGGCAGCCATCTCGGTGAGTGATAGATGATTGTGGTCGCGATCTCGCCCGCCAGAATCGCCGGGATGGCGATCTCGTAGACGCTGTGCAACCGCCGACGTGAGGCCCAATCGTATGTGAGGGCGGCGGCCAGAAGCAGGTTGGTACCGGCGTAGGTATTGATCAGCATGCCGCCGAGACCGTCGCCAACCCAATGGATCAACGTCGGCCACCACCAGCGCGCATAGGCGGCGCCCACTATCATCGTCGTTGCAAGAAGGATCAGCCGCTTGTGCGCCGGCGGATTGCCTCGGTTTGCGAGGGCCGCCGTCGCGAGCGTCGTAAAACTGAGCACGTAGAAGATCGGCAGGATGAAGAATGCCTGGCTGTTGGGCGGGTGGGCGAAGTAGAAGCGCTGGCTATAAACTTCGGAGAAGAAGGCGCTCACCGCCATCACCGGCACCAGCGCAAATCCAGCCAGACCCAGCTTCATGTGCAGCTTCGCCCGGCGAGTGCGAATGAGCGATATCTGCGCGGTCAGCAGGAGCATCCAAGCGGTAAAGGCAGCGGCATGGATCTGGAGGATCAGCGGGGCGGGGTAATCTGCATGACCCGCATAGCGCTTGGTCACGGCGGGCATGAACCCCATGATCACGCCGAGCCAGCAGGCAGCGAGGAAGGCGAGGAAGAAGTTGCGATCCCACTTGTGGAAGGCGATGAAGCGAGGCCGGAAAAGCTCCTTACCTGGAGCTTGCATCGCATCCGCTGAGTCCATCGCCGTTTCCCCCTGATGCGGGCATAGCATCATCGCCGAGTGCCGTCCCCGATTACCTGCGGCGAGCAATCCACAACTTTATCCCCGCTTCATCCACCAAACCATTCTTTTCACTTGCGCTTTAGGGTCAGCCGTGATTCTTTTGACGTCATGGTGGGGGGACCGGACCGCATTTTCAGGCTGATCCGCAGGGTGGCGATGCCGGCCCTGGCGGTGATCGTCGTCGGCACCTTCGCCGGCCATGCGATCGCCGGCCCCAACGGCATCCTCGCCTGGGGCAGCTATCACCATGCGCTCGAGCAGCGGCAGACGGAGCTTCAGCTCATCGAGCGGCAGCATGCGCAGCTCAAGCACCGGTCGGACCTGCTCGACCCGAATAGGGCCGACCCGGACATGGCCGACGAGCTGGTTCGCAAGGACCTCGGCCTCGTCCGTCCTGACGAGGTCATCGTCCCGCTCGACTAGTTGCCGCCCGGCAAAGCGCCACCTATAGGCGGGCGCTTCCATTTGAGAGAGAATGCCGTGGCGAAAACCGCCAAGAAAGCCGCTGCTCCAGCCGCGCTGCAGGAACCCAAGATCGAGCGACCGCCGCAGCCCAGGCGGTTCAAGGCTAGCAAGGAGCAGCTGCTCCAATTCTATCGCGAGATGCTGCTCATCCGCCGCTTCGAGGAGCGGGCGGGACAGCTTTACGGCCTCGGGTTGATCGGCGGCTTCTGCCACCTATACATCGGCCAGGAAGCGGTCGCGGTCGGGCTCCAGTCGGCGATGACTGTCGGCAAGGACAGCGTCATCACCGGCTATCGTGATCACGGGCACATGCTCGCCTACGGCATCGATCCCAAGCTCATCATGGCGGAGCTCACCGGTCGTGAGGCAGGCATCTCCAAGGGCAAGGGCGGGTCGATGCACATGTTCAGCGTCGAGCATGGCTTCTACGGCGGTCATGGGATCGTCGGCGCGCAGGTGCCGCTCGGCACCGGGCTCGCGTTCAAGCACAAATATGTCGAGGACGGCGGTGTCTGCCTGACCTACATGGGCGACGGCGCGGTCAACCAGGGCCAGGTCTACGAGGCCTTCAACATGGCCAAGCTGTGGGACCTGCCGGTGATCTACGTCGTCGAGAACAACAAATATGCGATGGGGACGTCGATCCAGCGGTCGTCGTCCGAGCCGGAACTCTTCCGCCGCGGTCAGGCCCACCGCATCCCCGGCCTTCAAGTCGACGGCATGGACGTGCTCGCGGTCCGCGGCGCAGCGGAAGTCGCGCTCGAATGGACGAGGAGCGGCAAGGGGCCGATCCTGCTCGAGCTGCTGACCTATCGCTATCGCGGCCATTCGATGTCGGACCCGGCACGCTACCGGACGCGCGAGGAGGTGCAGGACGTGCGCGAGCACAACGACCCGATCACCCATGCCGAACGTGAGCTCGTGAAGCTCGGCGTCAAGGAAGACGAGCTCAAGGCGATCGACAAGCAAATCAAGGATATCGTGGTCGAAGCTGCCAAGTTCGCTGAAGATGCGCCGGAGCCGGGGCCTGAGGAGCTTTACACCGACGTCCTGGTGGGGAGCTACTGATGCCGGTCGAACTGAAAATGCCGGCGCTCTCCCCGACCATGGAAGAGGGGACCCTCGCCAAATGGCTCGTGAAAGAGGGCGATGACGTCAAGTCGGGCGACATCCTTGCCGAGATCGAGACCGACAAGGCGACGATGGAGTTCGAAGCCGTGGACGAGGGGACGATCTCCAAGATCCTCGTGCCGGAAGGCACGGACGGGGTGAAGGTCGGGCAACCGATCGCGCTGCTTTCCGGTGACGGCGAACAGGCCGAAACTGCCGCGGCTGCGGAAGCTCCCAAGCCGGCGATGACTGCAGAGCCTTCGGTTCCAGCGCCGGAATCGCAACAGGACGAGGCGACGCCGACTCCGCACGTATTCGAGACCGCCGCGCGCGACCTCGTCGCTGATGTGGCCAAGACTCACGACGATCCCGAAGTGCCCGAAGGCACGCCGCTGGTGACGATGACCCTGCGCGAAGCGCTGCGCGACGCGATGGCGGAGGAAATGCGCCGCGACGAGCGCGTGTTCGTGATGGGCGAGGAGGTCGCCGAATATCAGGGCGCCTACAAAGTCACCCAGAACCTGCTGCAGGAGTTTGGGCCGAGGCGCGTCGTCGACACGCCGATCACCGAATATGGCTTTGCCGGCCTCGGAACCGGCGCCGCGATGGGCGGACTAAGGCCGATCGTCGAATTCATGACCTTCAATTTCGCGATGCAGGCGATCGACCACGTCATCAACTCGGCCGCCAAGACCAATTACATGTCGGGCGGACAGATGCGCTGCCCGATCGTGTTCCGTGGGCCCAATGGCGCCGCCGCGCGCGTCGCCGCCCAGCACAGCCAGAATTACGGCAGCTGGTACGCGCATGTGCCGGGGCTGATCGTGATCTGCCCGTACAGCGCGGCTGACGCCAAGGGCCTGCTCAAGGCCGCGATCCGCACCGACGACCCGGTCGTCTTCCTCGAGAATGAGCTGCTCTACGGCCAGCATTTCGATGTGCCGCAGCTCGACGACTACGTCCTTCCGATCGGCAAGGCACGGATAGTCCGCCCGGGTAAGGACGTGACCATCGTCAGCTATTCGATCGGCGTCGGGGTCGCGCTGGAAGCGGCGCAGGAGCTGATGGCGCAGGGCATCAACGCCGAGGTCATCGATCTTCGCACCCTGCGCCCGCTCGACAGGGCGACGGTGCTCGAAAGCCTCAAGCGCACCAACCGCATGGTTGTGGTCGAGGAAGGCTGGCCGGTCTGCTCGATCAGCTCGGAGATCATGGCGATCGCCATGACCGAGGGCTTCGACGACCTCGACGCGCCCGTACTCCGGGTGACCGACAAGGACGTGCCGCTGCCCTATGCCGCGAACCTCGAGAAGCTCGCGTTGATCAAGGCGTCGGACGTGGTCGAGGCGGTGAAGGCCGTCACCTATCGCTGAGCGCAAGCTCGACCACGACCGAACGGTCGCACTCGAACAGCTGCCGCCGGCAGTCAGACCGGCATTCTCCGCCTTGTGGCAGGTCGACCTCGCTCTTGCCGATGTTGTGTCGACGAGCAGCGATCCGCGGCTCGGCGCCATCCGATTGGCGTGGTGGCGAGAGCGCCTCGACGAACTCGATGAGGGCAAGCTCGCCGCAGAGCCACGGTTGCAATCGGTTTCCACAGAGCTCTTGCCGCGAGGCGTAAGTGGGCGCGAACTGACGCAGCTCGAGGATGCATGGCTCCCGCTGCTCGAGCCATTCCCCTGGGGCGATCCTCAGGCCGAAGCGCTGATTCAGCGCGGTCGGCTTCTGTTCGGCATCGGCGCGCGCTTGCTTGGATCGGCGCCTGAAGAGGCAGAACAGGCCGGAGCCTTGTGGTCGCTCGTCGATGGAGCTCAACATTGCACGGACCCGCAGTCGCAGGAGCTGCTGCGGCAGCGTGCCGCGGCGCTTCTCGCAACGATGCGGAGACCGCTGCCGCGCCGCCTGCGCGTCCTGACGGTCCTTGCTGCCTTGGCCGCCGCGGACCTGATCCGCGAAGGAAGCCGGCTCAAGCGCGTTTCGGCGGCCGCAAGGCACCGTCTCATGGGTAGTCTGCCCCATAGTTGACAGAAGCGTCTCGGTTCCGGAGGTTGTCGTCGTGCCGAATCTCCTAGTTCCAGGAGATTTGCCTTGCTGCGTTTTCTTGCCGGCGCTGCCGCTAGCTTCCTCCTTTTGACCGGTGCGTTCCTGATCTGGCAGTCGCGCGCCGAGCATGTGTCGGGACTGCCCGGTGCCCCGCCGGCTCGCGCGGCCACGTTGTTCGGCACCACCGAACCCCTTCAGGCCCCCGAAGCGAGCGCCAAGACGCGCGAGGAGAAGCGCTTCGCCCGCTACGACAAGGACAAGGACGGCAAGGTCGAGACGATGGAGTATCTCGCGGCCCGTCGGCGCAACTTCGACAAGCTGGACGTCGACCACAACGGAGCGCTGTCGTTCGCCGAATATGCGGTGAAGGGGATCGAGAAGTTCAATGCCGCCGGCGGGAGGAAGGGCTTTCTCACCCCCGCGGAATTTGTAGCGACCGCGCCGCCGCCACCGAAGCACAAATTGGGGTGCAGTTGCTCGAGGACGCCTCAGGTCGCCGAGAACAGCGATGACTAGACTTCCTCCCCATCTGCAGATGGGGAGGGGAACCATCCGAAGGATGGGGGAGGGGTAGGTGCCGCCGCTTCGCGAGAAGAATGAAGTCGTGCTTCGCGCACGAGCACTGCGACGCGACCTGACGCTTCCGGAAGGCATGTTGTGGCAGGTGCTTCGGCGGCGACCAGACGGGTTCAAATTCCGGCGCCAGCACCCGATCGGCCGCTGTATCGTGGATTTTTATTGTGCGGCGAGCAGGCTAGTGATCGAGGTCGATGGCGAAGGCCACTCCATGGGCGATCGGCCGCAGCGCGACGTGCGTCGAGATGAATGGCTGCAAAGCCAAGATCTGCGGGTTTTGCGTTTCGCCGCTCGCGACGTAATCGATGATCTTGGATCGGTGGTTGCGGCAGTTCTTGTCGCCTGTCGGCGCTAGTTTACCCCTCCACCAGCTCCGCTGGTTCCCCTCCCCACGATTGCTCGTGGGGAGGAATTGAGGCGAGCCATTCGGCCAGCTTTTCGCGTGCTCTATCCGTGTAGGCCTTCTTGCGGTCGGCACGTTTGAGCCGGCCCGGAAGCGGCGGCATCAGGCCGAAGTTGACGTTCATCGGCTGGAAGGTTTCGGCATCGGCCCCGCCGGTGATGTGGGCGAGCAGGGCGCCCAGGGCGGTTTCAGCGGGCGGAGAGGTCAGCGTTTCGCCGC
>JGI24744J21845_10000099_pt1 | contig 11514 bp, 4 predicted proteins | sample KBSMiscanthusM3_FD_21845 | JGI IMG/M metagenome (IMG submission 21845)
GCTGAAGAGAAGACCGAGTTCGACGTGATCCTCACCGGCGACGGTGGCAAGAAGATCAACGTCATCAAGGAAGTCCGCGCCATCACCGGCCTGGGCCTGACCGAGGCGAAGACCCTGGTCGAGTCCGCTCCGAAGGCGGTCAAGGAAGGCGTCAACAAGGACGAAGCCGAGAAGCTGAAGAAGCAGCTCGAGGAAGCCGGCGCGACCGTCGAGCTCAAGTAAGCTCACGTTTGCGACGGTCCGCTTCGGACCGACGTTACAGGAAGGGGTGGCCCAGCGACGGGCTGCCCCTTTTTGTTTTTGTCGTCATCGCGAGCCGCGAAGCGGTGTGGCGATCTAGCCCCGATGTTGCGGATCGTAGCGCGGGCGGGCCTGGATTGCGTCGCTACGCTCGCAATGACGAACAGTTGAAAATGTGGGTCGCGCCTTCTTGGTCGGTCGGGTGAAAGCCCAGGCGGGTGTAGAAGCTGGCGGCGTCGGCCGAATCCGTGCGCAGCCTGACGATCGCGAAATGTGGTGCCGCATGCGCGAGAATGCGGCGGACCAGCACACCGCCCACGCCCATCCGGCGCGCGGCGCGCGCGACATAGAGGTGGCGCAGGCGACCGACCTGATCGTCGTGAGCGTAGGGATCGACATTCAGCCCGCCGATGCCGGCCAGGGCGCCGTCGATCCGGGCCGTCAGCAGCAGTTCCCCGGGGCGATCGAACCGGTTCTGGTCGGACGCCCATGCGTCGCGGAGACGACGCACGAAGAGGTGGCCGTCGGCGTCGGCCTCGGCGACGAGCGGCTCGAGATCGGGGCCGAGCATGGTGGCGGGTTCGATATGGATCGGCATAGCGGGTCCATGCCGCGCGGTGGACGCCGGAACAAGTCCGGCATTAGGACCGGCACTTCGCGTCCGCAGCGAGAGCGCTGACGAGGGGCGTTTTTAAAAAAAACCCGGAAACGAACTTGATGATTTGTGCGCCGCAGCAAAGGCGCGGGTTCTTTGCCGGGGTTGAGAANGAGCCGCGTCCGCCACGAAGAATGTTCTTTCGGCGAACGCATGACGCGTACACGNTTTGTTCTACTTTGTCAATACCCACCCGTTCGCCCTGAGCGACGTCGAAGGGCGTTTCCCGAGCGGTGCTTCGACTTCGCTCAGCACGAAACGGGCGTTGGATGCGGGGATGGGCCTGGATTGCTTCGCTGCGCTCGCAATGACGGGGTGAATGTGAAGCCGTCATCGCGAGGCGTAGGCGAAGCAATCCGGGCCCGCGGGCGGAAAGATCAAATCTCCCGCTGCATGAACACGACATCCAGATAGCGGCCGAACTTGAAGCCGGCTTTGTCGAGCTGGCCGCAATGGGTGAAGCCGGTGCGCGTATGCAGGCGGACCGAGCCCAGATTGCCGGAATCGCCGATCACCGCGAACATGCGCTGGAAGCCGGCTTCGGCAGAGGCGGGGAGGAGGGCGTCGAGCAAGGCCTTGCCGATGCCGGCGCCCATATGGTCGGGGTGGATATAGATCGAATCCTCCGCCGCGAAGCGATAGGCGGCGCGGTCGCGGAACTGGGCGGCATAGGCATAGCCCACGATTTGGCCATCCCTCTCCGCCACCAGCCAGGGCCAGCCGCGCGCGCGAACCGTGGCAAGTCGATCCGCCATATCCTCGACCGAAGGCGCCTCCTCCTCGAACGTGCCGGTGCCGTGGAGCGCATGGTGGCCATAGATGGAGGCGATCGCCGCGACATCGTCGGGCGTAGCGGGGCGGATGTGCAGCGGGGTTTGATCGGGCATTGCGAGCGCGAGACTATCGTGCGCTCAGAGATAGGAAAAGGGCCGCCTTCTCGCGAAGACGGCCCTTCCGTTGAGCCCCTGCTCAGAAACGGTATTCGGTGATCAGGCCGCGCAGGCCAGTTCCTGGCTTTCGAGCTGCTCGGCCTCGCGTAGGCGGTAGCCAGCGGCCTGGGCGAAGCCCAGCATCTCGATCGCTTTGGCCTCCGTGCGGAGCAAGGCTGCGCTGTCGGGGAAGCGGATGCGACCGCCCGCACAGAGCGCGACGACCCGGTCGAGCGCATTGTCCTGCGCTGCGGTACGAATGGCAGCGACCAGTTCGTCCAGCGTATAGTCGGCGCCCAACGCATCCGTCGGGAGCGTCGTCTCCAGCGCGCGGGCGCGCAGTGCGGCGACATCGTAAAGGTGTGCCGAGGGCTTGCCGAGACGCGGGTCGCGAAGCGTTTCGAGAAAGGCGAGATGCATCGGGTGAGCGGAATCGCCCACGTTCTTGGACGCGTACCAGGATGAGATGTGGGAGCCGGTATTTTGCATCATGTAGAGACGCATAGAGTCCGCGCCGACCTTCTCAGCGTAATCCACCAGCGCAGGCATTTCATGGAAGTTGTCGAGCTGGATGGTCGCGTTCAGGTGATACTCGCGGAACGTGCCAGCGGCGCGCTCACGGCCCAGGAATTCTAGATTCGGCACCAGTCGGTCCCACTTACCCGGGCGACGCAGCACGTCATAGACCCACGGCGTGCAGCTATCGATCGAGACGTCGACCAGCGGGTTGTATTTGACGAGCCCCTCATACTGCTTCCAGCGCGCTTCGGTCATAAGCATCGCATTGGTGTGGATATTGAGCCGGACGTTGAGATCGTTGTCGGCCATGTAGCGCAGGATCGAGCGATAATGCGGGCTCGACCAGGCATCGCCCTGACCTGAAACGGAGATTGTGACCTCGTTATCGCTGTTGAGCAGCGGCTGGAAAACGGTCTGCTCGATTTTGTCGAAACGGCTCTTCTGCGCCTCGTCCGCGCCCATCAGCGTGTCGCGGCAAGAGGGGCAGGCGAGGTTGCAGCTCGCGTCGTGCGCGAGGAAAAGCCAGCTCGGCGAGCCTTCGACGCGGGTTTCATTATTGTCGATGATCTTACGAAGCTTCGGATCGGTGATCGCATCGCGCGTCGGCAAAATATCTTCGTTGATCAGGGTGCAGCGGCGCTTGTTGCAATAGCGATAGCTGCCGTCGAGGATCGACTCGCGCATTTCCTGCGCGGAGGTGCCGTTCCAGATTTCCTCGGCGCTCTGCGTATCAAGCTGGCCGAGGCGCTTCTGGGTCCAGATCGAGCAGCACGGGGCAACCGTGCCGTCGATCAGTGTCTCGAATTTGATGAAGGGGGATTCGCAGAAGCGGTTCGACAGATCGGCTGAACGCGTCTCGTCATAGGCCCGCTCGACAAAGAAATAGGCGCCCGCAACCTGCGGGCAGAGCGAATATTGCGCTTCGAGATCGCCCAGCATCTGGAGGCCGGTGGTCTTGTCGATGGCGAGACCGACCACCACCGCGGCAACAACGTCGAACGACTTGATGATGCTCAGATCATATTGCCGAGGCCGAAGATCGCGGATCAGTCGCAGCAATGCAGGAATGTCGTCCTGTTCCGCCACCGTCTTCAGCACTTGCCAGACTTCCGGGTGGTCCAGATTATCGCCCAGCACCCCGACAATCTGTTCAAGGCCGCGCATGAAGGACGCAGCGACGGTATCGTCTTGCGGCGCGACCTGATCTTTGGCGGCAGCGGGATGGGTCGACATATCGGTCATTACAGCGCTCGCAATCGTCTTTGATCGCCCCCATCTGCGCGAACGAGGTTAACAAGTCGCAAACCATGCCGTTAAAGAGACCCCTCACCGCGAAATCTCGCGGGTAAGGGCTTTACCTTCGCGGAAAAAATCCTACATGGAGCCCTCGAACGGTGCGCCCCGAGTCTTTTGGGCGCCGACCATCCCTCCCCGGGACAAGGTGCGCTTGGCGGGCGTGCCGCGACGAATTGGGGTAAGGGACGGGTTCTCCAGACGCTGCCAGTGCGGTTCCGACGGTCCGGACCCGCACTTTTTTGCGTGGAGAAAATCCACGTATCGGGCCGCATTTCCGCAGCGAGGCGGGAAAATTCTGATCCGATCCGAGGATAATCGATGGCGACGAAAGTACACGAACAGCTCCTCACGGCTGCGAAGAAGCGCATCCGTAAGGTTTTCGGCAACATCCACGAAGTGGTGCAGATGCCGAACCTGATCGAGGTTCAGCGCGAATCCTACGAGCAGTTCCTGCGCTCCGATCCCTCGATCGGCTATGTCTCCGGGCTGGAGAAGACGCTGCGCAGCGTGTTCCCGATCCGAGATTTCGGCGGCACCGCCGAGCTCGATTTCGTCAATTACGAACTCGAGGATCCCAAGTACGATATCGAGGAATGCCGTCAGCGCGGCATCACCTACGCCGCGCCGATGCGCGTCACGCTTCGCCTGATCGTGTTCGAGGTCGATCCCGATACGGAAACCCGTTCGGTGCTCGATATCAAGGAGCAGGACGTCTACATGGGCGACATGCCGCTCATGACGCAGAACGGCACCTTCATCATCAACGGCACCGAGCGTGTCATCGTCAGCCAGATGCACCGTTCGCCGGGTGTGCTGTTCGACCATGACCGCGGCAAGACGCACGCCTCGGGCAAGTTCCTGTTCGCGGCGCGCGTGATCCCGTATCGCGGCTCGTGGCTCGACTTCGAGTTCGACGCCAAGGACATCGTCAACGTCCGTATCGACCGCAAGCGCAAGCTGCCGGTCACGACCCTGCTCTATGCGCTGGGCCTGAACGGCGAGGACATCCTCAATTATTTCTACAAGACGCAGCGCTACGTGCGCGGCGAGGGCGGCTGGAAGGTTCCCTTCCTCGTCGAGAATTGGCGCGGCCAGAAGCCGTCGTTCGACGTCATCAACGGCGATACGGGCGAGGTGGTCTTCCCCGCCGGCACCAAGATTTCGCCGCGCGCCGCCAACAAGGCGGGCAAGGACGGCCTTGCCAGCCTGCTGATCCCGACCGAGGAAATCTACGGGCGCTATTCGGCGTACGACCTGATCGATGAGGCCACCGGCCGCATCTATATCGANGCNGGCGACGAAGTGACGCCGGAGAATCTCGAGAAGCTCGATTCCGCAGGCTTCGACCATGTCGACCTGCTCGACATCGATCATATCTCGACCGGCGCCTGGATGCGCAACACGCTCGCGGCCGACAAGGTCGAGGAGCGCGACCATGCGCTTTCCGAAATCTATCGCGTGATGCGCCCTGGCGAACCGCCGACGAAGGAGACCGCGGAGTCGCTGTTCGCGGGCCTGTTCTTCGATCCGGAGCGCTACGATCTGTCGGCCGTGGGCCGCGTCAAGCTCAACATGCGCCTCGACCTCGACGTCGAGGACACGGTCACCACGCTTCGTACCGACGATATCCTCGCGGTGGTGAAGACTTTGGTCGACCTGAAGGACGGCAAGGGCGAGATCGACGACATCGACAATCTCGGCAACCGCCGCGTGCGTTCGGTGGGCGAGTTGCTCGAGAACCAGTATCGCGTCGGCCTGCTCCGCATGGAGCGCGCCGTGAAGGAGCGGATGAGCTCGGTCGACGTGTCGACCGTAATGCCCAACGACCTGATCAACGCCAAGCCGGCGGTTGCCGCGGTCCGCGAATTCTTCGGCTCGTCGCAGCTGTCGCAGTTCATGGACCAGACCAACCCGCTGTCCGAAGTGACGCACAAGCGTCGCGTCTCGGCGCTCGGGCCGGGCGGCCTCACCCGTGAGCGCGCGGGCTTCGAGGTCCGCGACGTTCACCCGACCCATTACGGCCGTATCTGCCCGATCGAGACGCCGGAAGGCCCGAACATCGGCCTGATCAACAGCCTCGCATCGTTCAGCCGCGTCAATAAATACGGCTTCATCGAGACGCCGTACCGCAAGGTCGTCGACCACAAGGTCACCGACGAGGTTGTGTACCTGTCGGCGATGGAAGAGGCCAAGCACACGATCGCGCAGGCCAACGCCGAAATCTCGAAGGACGGTACGTTCGTCGAGGAATTGATCTCGGCGCGTGAAGCGGGCGAGTTCCTGATGGCACCGCGCGATCACATCACGCTGATGGACGTGTCGCCGAAGCAGCTCGTGTCGGTCGCGGCATCGCTCATTCCGTTCCTGGAAAACGATGACGCCAACCGCGCGCTGATGGGCTCGAACATGCAGCGCCAGGCGGTACCGTTGGTGCGCGCCGAAGCGCCGTTCGTCGGCACCGGCATGGAAGAGACGGTTGCGCGGGATTCGGGTGCGGCGATCGCCGCCAAGCGTCCGGGCATCGTCGACCAGGTCGACGCGTCGCGTATCGTGATCCGTGCCACCGGCCAGGTCGATGCCGGCAAGTCGGGCGTGGATATCTACACGCTGATGAAGTTCCAGCGTTCGAACCAGTCGACCTGCATCAACCAGCGTCCGCTGGTGAAGGTGGGCGACGTGATCCACGCGGGTGACATCATCGCCGACGGCCCGTCGACCGAGTTCGGCGAGCTCGCGCTCGGCCGCAACGTGCTCGTCGCGTTCATGCCGTGGAACGGCTACAATTATGAGGACTCGATCCTCATCTCCGAGCGGATCGTGAAGGACGACGTGTTCACGTCGATCCATATCGACGAGTTCGAGGTGATGGCCCGCGACACCAAGCTCGGGCCGGAAGACATCACGCGCGATATCCCGAACGTCGGCGAGGAAGCGCTTCGCAACCTCGACGAAGCCGGCATCGTCTATATCGGCGCCGAGGTGGAGCCGGGCGACATCCTGGTCGGCAAGATCACGCCGAAGGGCGAAAGCCCGATGACGCCGGAAGAGAAGCTTCTGCGCGCCATCTTCGGCGAAAAGGCCTCCGACGTGCGTGACACGTCGCTGCGCCTGCCGCCGGGCGTGTCGGGCACGATCGTCGACGTTCGCGTCTTCAATCGTCACGGCATCGACAAGGACGAGCGCGCGCTCGCGATCGAGCGTGAGGAAATCGACCGCCTGACCAAGGACCGCGAGGACGAACGCGGCATCCTCAATCGCGCCAGCTGGTCGCGCCTGAAGGAAATGCTGATCGGCCAGACGATCGTGTCGGGTCCGAAGGGCGTCAAGAAGGGCGCGACCATCGACGAGGCTTTGCTCGACGAGATCGAGAAGCGCGAATGGTGGAAGATCGCGGTGGCCGACGATGCGCGTCAGAGCGATCTGGAAGCGGTCAAGACGCAGTATGACGAGGCCGTCTCGGCGATCGTCGCCAAGTTCGACGACCGCGTCGAGAAGCTGCAGCGCGGCGACGAGCTGCCGCCGGGCGTGCTCAAGATGGTCAAGGTCTTTGTCGCGGTGAAGCGCAAGCTGCAGCCGGGGGACAAGATGGCCGGCCGTCACGGTAACAAGGGCGTGATCAGCCGCATCCTGCCGATCGAGGACATGCCGTTCCTCGAAGACGGTACGCATGCCGATATCGTGCTCAACCCGCTGGGCGTGCCGTCGCGCATGAACGTCGGCCAGATCTTCGAGACCCATCTTGGCTGGGCCGCGCGCGGCCTGGGCAAGCAGGTGACCGAAGCGCTGGAATCGTGGCGTGAAGCAAATCCGGACGGCGGCAAGCCGGGCCAGGCACCGACCGTGGTCGTGGAGCGTCTGAAGACGGTCTATGGCGAGCAATATCATGCCGAGATCGAGGCGATGAGCCCCGACCATATCCTCGAGATGGCGGGCCTGCTGGGCAACGGCATCCCGATGGCGACCCCGGTGTTCGACGGCGCCCGCGAAGCCGACGTGTCGGCGATGCTGACCTTGGCCGGACTCAACACGTCGGGTCAGGTCGAATTGTTCGACGGCCGCACCGGCGACGCGTTCGACCGCAAGGTGACCGTGGGCTACATCTACATGCTGAAGCTCCACCATCTTGTGGACGACAAGATCCACGCACGTTCGATCGGGCCGTACAGCCTCGTCACCCAGCAGCCGCTGGGCGGCAAGGCGCAGTTCGGCGGTCAGCGCTTCGGCGAAATGGAGGTGTGGGCGCTTCAGGCGTACGGCGCCGCCTACACGCTGCAGGAAATGCTGACCGTGAAGTCGGACGACGTGGTTGGCCGTACCAAGGTCTACGAGGCGATCGTCAAGGGCGACGACACGTTCGAGGCAGGCATTCCGGAGAGCTTCAACGTGCTCGTGAAGGAAATGCGCAGCCTCGGCCTGAACGTCGACCTGAATTCGGTCGAACCCGAGACCGACGCGGCCGAAGCGGCGGAGTGATGTGAACGGGCGCTGCCCTCCAAAGGCAGCGCTCTTCCATCCGCCCCGAGATTTTCCCTCCCAGTGAGGACATAGAGATGAACGAACTTACCAACTTCGCCAATCCGGTCGCCAAGCCGGAGACTTTCGACCAGATCAAGATCGGCATCGCGTCGCCGGACCGGATCCGTTCCTGGTCCTTCGGCGAGATCAAGAAGCCCGAGACGATCAATTATCGCACGTTCAAGCCCGAGCGTGACGGCCTGTTCTGCGCGCGCATCTTCGGTCCGATCAAGGATTACGAGTGCCTGTGCGGCAAGTACAAGCGCATGAAGTATAAGGGCATCGTCTGCGAAAAGTGCGGCGTCGAGGTTACCGTCTCGAAGGTCCGCCGCGAGCGGATGGGCCATATCGAGCTCGCCGCCCCAGTCGCGCACATCTGGTTCCTGAAGTCGCTGCCGTCGCGCATCGGCCTGCTGCTTGACATGCAGCTCAAGCAGCTCGAGCGCATCCTCTATTTCGAAGCCTATGTCGTGATCGAGCCGGGCCTGACCCCGCTTGAGAAGTATCAGCTCCTCACCGAGGACGAGCTGCTCGAGGCGCAGGACGAATATGGCGAGGACGCTTTCTCGGCCGGGATCGGCGCGGAAGCGGTCAAGCATATGCTCGAAGGCCTCGACCTCGAGGGCGAGCGCGAGGATCTGCTCAAGGAGCTGGCCGAGACCAAGTCGGAGCTGAAGCCCAAGAAGATCATCAAGCGCCTCAAGGTCGTCGAGAGTTTCATCGATTCGGGCAACCGCCCGGAATGGATGATCCTCGACGTGGTGCCGGTCATTCCGCCCGAACTGCGCCCGCTGGTGCCGCTCGACGGCGGCCGCTTCGCGACCTCGGATCTCAACGATCTGTATCGCCGCGTGATCAACCGTAACAACCGCCTCAAGCGCCTCATGGAGCTGCGCGCGCCGGACATCATCGTCCGCAACGAAAAGCGCATGCTGCAGGAGTCGGTCGACGCGCTGTTCGACAACGGCCGCCGCGGCCGCACGATCACGGGCGCCAACAAGCGTCCGCTGAAGTCGCTGTCCGACATGCTCAAGGGCAAGCAGGGCCGCTTCCGCCAGAATCTGCTCGGCAAGCGCGTCGACTATTCGGGTCGTTCGGTGATCGTGACCGGTCCGGAACTCAAGCTGCACCAGTGCGGCCTGCCCAAGAAGATGGCGCTCGAGCTGTTCAAGCCGTTCATCTACGCCCGCCTGGACGCCAAGGGTCTTTCGATGACCCTGAAGCAGGCCAAGAAGTGGGTCGAGAAGGAGCGCAAGGAAGTCTGGGACATCCTGGACGAGGTGATCCGCGAGCATCCGGTTTTGCTGAACCGCGCGCCGACGCTTCACCGTCTGGGCATCCAGGCGTTCGAGCCGGTTCTGATCGAGGGCAAGGCGATCCAGCTGCACCCGCTGGTCTGCTCGGCCTTCAACGCCGATTTCGACGGCGACCAGATGGCGGTGCACGTTCCGCTGAGCCTCGAGGCCCAGCTGGAAGCGCGCGTGCTGATGATGTCGACCAACAACATCCTGTCGCCTGCCAACGGCAAGCCGATCATCGTCCCGTCGCAGGACATGGTCCTCGGCCTTTATTATCTGTCGATGATGAAGGAAGGCGAGCCGGGCGAAGGCTCGATGATCACCGACATGTCGGAGGTCCATCAGGCGCTCAACGCCAAGGCCGTGACGCTTCACACGAAGATCACGACCCGCGTTCCGCAGACGGACGAAGAGGGCAAGACCTACCTCAAGCGGGTCGAGACCACGCCGGGCCGCATGCTGATCGCAGAGACGCTGCCGAAGAGCCACAAGGTTCCGTTCGAGACGGTCAACCGCCTGCTGACCAAGAAGGAGATCGGCGACGTCATCGACATCGTCTATCGCCACACCGGCCAGAAGGAGACGGTGCTGTTCGCCGACGGCATCATGAGCCTCGGCTTCCGTCACGCGTTCAAGGCGGGCATTTCCTTCGGCAAGGACGACATGGTCATCCCGGCGGAGAAGGAGCCCTTGGTCGACGAGACGCGCGCGCTCGTGAAGGATTACGAGCAGCAATATCAGGACGGCCTGATCACCCAGCAGGAAAAGTACAACAAGGTGATCGACGCCTGGTCGCGCTGCGGTGATCGCGTCGCGAACGAGATGATGAAGGAAATCCAGGCCGTTAAGAAGAATCCCGACGGCCGGGAAGCGGACATCAACTCGATCTACATGATGGCCCATTCCGGCGCCCGCGGTTCGCAGGCGCAGATCAAGCAGCTGGCCGGCATGCGCGGCCTGATGGCCAAGCCGTCGGGCGAGATCATCGAGACGCCGATCATCTCGAACTTCAAGGAAGGCCTGACCGTCCTTGAATATTTCAACTCGACCCATGGTGCTCGTAAGGGTCTTGCGGACACGGCGTTGAAGACCGCCAATTCGGGTTACCTGACCCGCCGTCTGGTTGACGTGTCGCAGGATTGCGTCGTCGTCGAGCTGGATTGCGGCACCGAGCGTGCGCTGGAAATGCGCGCGATCGTGCAGGGCGGTTCGACCATCGCGTCGCTCGGCGAGCGTATCCTGGGCCGCACCACGGCGGAGGACATCCTCGACAGCAAGAGCGGCGATGTCGTCGTCCCCGAGGGCACGTTGCTCGACGAGGCGATGGTTGCGGCGATCGAAGCCGTGTCCCCGCAGGCCGTGAAGATCCGCTCGCCACTGGTGTGCGAATCCAAGGGTGGCGTGTGCGCGGCCTGCTACGGCCGTGACCTCGCCCGCGGTACGCCGGTCAATATCGGCGAAGCGGTCGGCGTGATCGCGGCGCAGTCGATCGGCGAACCGGGGACGCAGCTTACCATGCGGACCTTCCACATCGGCGGCGCGGCGCAGCTCAACGAGCAGTCGAACCTTGAGGCGATCTCGGACGGCAAGATCGAGCTGCGTGGTCTCCCGACGATCACCAACTCGCGCGGCCAGCATATCGCGCTGTCGCGTTCGGCCGAAATCGCGATCGTCGACATGGACGGGCGCGAGCGTTCGACCCATCGCCTGCCTTATGGTGCGCAGCTGATGGTCGCCGATGGCGCGATCGTCTCCAAGGGCGATCGCATCGCGCAGTGGGACCCGGCCTATATGCCGGTGATCACCGACAAGAAGGGCATGGTCCGCTTCCAGGACCTGATCGAGAACCGCACGGTGCGCGAGGAGTCGGACGAGACGACCGGCCTCACCCAGCGTGTGGTGATCGAGGATACGGGCCGTTCGAAGAAGGACGACTTCCGTCCGCGCATCACCCTGCTCGACGAGAGCTCGGGCGAGGCCGGCGTCAGCCGTCTGGCCCCGGGCGCGGTCATCGCGGTCGAAGACGGCCAGATGGTGGAGGCGGGCGAAGTGCTGGCGCGCG
>JGI24744J21845_10000104_pt1 | contig 11338 bp, 17 predicted proteins | sample KBSMiscanthusM3_FD_21845 | JGI IMG/M metagenome (IMG submission 21845)
GAGCCGGTGCCGCGCGACGCGGGACTTGCCCGAAAAAGCCGACGAGACGATGTCGATCGTGAAGTGGCTCTCGCCGCGCGGGTCATGTCCCGCATGGCCGCGATGCTTGGCCGAATCGTCGATCACGTTCAGTCGTTGCGGGGACAGGTCGGCGCGCAGCCTTTTTTCGATTTCGGCCGCGACCGGCCCGGTGGGAGTTTCGCTCATCGCTCTTATATAGTCCTGTTAGCGGGAGAATCATGCGTGGCAGATGCCAGGCCAAGACAACCACGTTTTCACGGCCGTGTGCCCGGCGAACGTCAGTGCAGCGAGCCGGGATGTACCGAGCCCGGCGAATTCCGCGCGCCCGCGGACGGGCCTCGCTCGGGCTATAACGGGCCCGGCGAATGGCGCTTCCTGTGCCTCGACCATGTCCGCGAATTCAACGCGCGCTACAATTTCTTCAACGGTATGACCCCGGACGAGATCACCGCGCAGCAGCGGCCTTATGCCGGCTGGGAACGCGAGACCCGCGCTTTCTCGCCCGGCGCCGGCGGGACGCCGCGCTGGTCGGACTTCCTCGATCCGCTGGACGCGATCCAGGCGCGCTTCGGCACCGGCCGCCATGCCGCGCGCCAGGACGGAAAGCCGCTAAGCGACCCCGAACGCCGCGCGCTCAGGGTGATGGGCCTCGACGCCGACATCGACCGCCGCGGCCTGCGCCAGCGTTATTCGGAACTGGTCCGCCGCTACCACCCCGACCGCAACGGCGGCGATCGCAGCCACGAAAAGAAGCTGCAGGACGTGATCGAAGCCTACACCCTGCTCAAGAAAGCCGAGGCCTTCGCCTAACGTGCGGAGGGCTGCGAGCCTACGCGGTTCTATCTGCCCAGACGAAAGGTCAGTAATTCAGCTTGGGGAAATAGTCGCCGCGCCCCTCCGGGCTCATATCGAGCAGGCCCCAAAGAGGATCGACCAAGTCGCCCGCACGGTGATGCTGGCCGGGATCCTCGGGCGCGTAGGTCAACTCGCTTCCCCAGAAATGGCGGACGACGCCGCCATCCCGGCGGAAGACATTGAAGATCGGTTCGTCCCAATCCTGGCCAGCTTTATAGCCGCGCGCGTCGCGCATCGGCTGGGGCAGCCCCGCGGTGTTGCCGTGATAGTCGGCGGTGTAGTCACCAAGGTCGGAGAGCGGGATGAGGTGCTTCCAGCCGCGCTGTCCCATCCAGGCGGCGAGCCGCGCGATGGGGGATCGCGTGACGACGTAGATCGGGAAACGCGGATTGGCGTGACGCGCGCTGCCGTCGATCGCATCGAGCATGTGCGTGCAGCCGGAACAGGGCTGCTCGCGCTCGGGCCCGTACATGAAGCTGTAGAGCAGGATCGAGGGGTGATCGTCGAACAGGGCGGACAGCTTCACCTTTTCCGGCAGAAGGTTCGTGCCGATCCGTTCGAACGCATAATCGGTCGGGACCGCGCCGCCAGGCGGAAGGGCGCGACGCATCGCAGCGACGCGCTCGATCTGGCGCCTGAGCTCGATCTCGGCATCGAGCAGGGCGTTGCGGGCGGCGCGATACTCCGTGCTCTCGTTGGGGTAGCTCAGATGGTCCATGGGGATGCTCCTCAGCCCTCGCGCTTCATCCTCTCTTGCCGGCGTTGCTCGGCCTCGCTCGGCTCGTTCAGCTGGAAGGTGCCGATCGGAACCGCGCCGGCGGGCTCGTAGCGCGCCATCGTGACGCCGGTGGTAGAGACCTTGTGGTCATGCATCGTCCAGGCGCCCGACGGTGTGCCTGGACCGAACAGGCGCTTGCCATGCCCTAGCACGACCGGGAAGGTCATCAGGAACAGGCTGTCGATCAGCCCGGCGGCGAGCAGCTGCGGGTAAAGCGTGGTGCTGCCCTGGATTAGCAGATCCGGCCCGTCGCCCTGCTTGAGCGCCGCCACCTCGGCGATGGTGCCGAGGCGGTGGCTGTTGACCCAGTCGAGCTTTTCGTCGCCGCGCGTCAGCACATATTTCCGGCACGCATTGAACAGCGAGCCGATCTCATCCTCTTCGCCGACATAAGGCCAGTGCGCGGCGAAGATCTCATAGGTCTTGCGGCCGAGCAGCAGGTCGAAGGGCGTGCCGAACAAGCCGCCCATCGCCTCGCCCATCGTCCCGTCCCAGAAGCTGGTCGACCAGCCGCCCAACGTGAAGCCTTGCGTCCAATCCTCGGACGGGCCGCCGGGCGCCTGCATCACGCCGTCGAGCGACTGGAACACGCCGCCGACCAGCCTACGCATCGACCGCCTCTCCGGCGAACGCGCGCTCGAGCGTGGCGATGTCGATCTTCACCATGGCCATCATCGCATCCATGGCGCGCTTGGATGCCGCCTTGTCGGGGCTGGTCATCATGTCGAGCAGGCGTTGCGGCGTGATTTGCCAGGACAGGCCGAACTGGTCGTTAATCCAGCCGCACGCCGTCGGCTTGCCGCCGCCGGCGAGGATGGCGTCCCAATAACGGTCGGTCTCTTCCTGGTCCTTGGTATGAACCATGAACGAAACCGCCTCGTCGAACTTGAATTGCGGGCCGCCGTTCAGCCCCACGAACTTCATGCCCATCACGGTGAATTCGACCGTGAGCACGTCGCCGGATTTGCCGCTGGGATAATCGGCGGGCGCCCGGTTCACAGCGTCAACCGATGAATCGGGGAAGGTCGCGGCGTAGAAATTGGCGGCCTCCTCTGCATTTCTGTCAAACCACAGGCACGGGGTGATACGGGTCATTGTCTCTCTCCTTATCGTCAGGTCAGTCGAGCAGCGCACGCAGGCGCGGCTCACGCAGCCACAGGCCGACCCACAGCGTCAGGCCCAGGTAGACGCCGAACAGCACATGGCTGAACAGGGGGGCGGCGACACGCACCTGGGCTGCCACCGCGCCGCCCAGGAAGGCGGTGAGCAGGATCGCGCCAATCAGAGCGGTTCGTCGTACAGCATAAAGCACGGTCGGGACGAGGATCAGCACGCCGAGCAGGCGCATCAGCGCCAGATCGGTAGGCCAGCCGAGCGTGCCCATCGTGTCGATGACCGGTTGGAGGGGCACGAGCTTCATCAGCCCGTCCATGACCAGGAACAGGATCACGAACCCGCTCATGATCCAGCCGGCGATCATCGCACGCTTTGTCGCCGGTGGGGATTGGAGTGCTACGGTCGCCATGCTTCATCTCCTCACTTGCGCGGGCCGACGACGGCGAAGGCCGCGCCTTGCGGGTCGACCGCCTGCGCGATCCAGGCGCCGCCGGGAACCTCGACCGGGCCGTGGCGGATGGTGCCGCCATTGGCGTTGATCGTGGCAACCGCCTCGTCGATGTCGGGTGCGCCGAAGTAGAAGAGCCAGGCGGTGGGCGCGCCGTCGGGCGCCTTCATCATGCCGCCGATATCGACGCCGTCAGCCTGGAACAGCTGATAGTCGCCCATCTCGCCCATCGGCATCGTCCGGCCCTTGGTCCAGCCATATTGCGCGGCATAATAATCGAACGCGGCGGCAAGGTCGGTCGTGTAGAGTTCGTGCCAATTGCCATGACCGGGCTTTGCCTGATCGAAAGCCTCGCTCTTTTGCTCGCTATAGCCCTGGATCAAGGCGTAGCCGATGCCCTGGGGGTCGCTGACGATCCCGATCTTGCCGACGGTGGGAATGTCCATCACGCGGTGCACCTTCGCCCCCGCGCCCTGCGCTTTCTCGATGGCGGCATCCGCATCGGCGACGCCGACATAGCCCAACCAGAAAGGCTCGGACATGCCCTCGGGCAGAGGCATCAGCCCGCCCACGCCTTTGCCGGCCATTTCCAATATGTGATAATCGGGCGCGCCATCGCCCTGGAACCGGGTGGCGGTCCAGCCGAACAGCTTGCCGTAAAAGGCTTTAGAGCCGTCGAGGTCGTTGCTACACAGTTCGTACCATACGAAATTGTCGGTCATCGTCTCTCTCCCGTAGTTGGGGGGCGTCAGCCGGCGTTGGTATCCAGCACCACCTTGAAGCCGCCGAAGATCATGCGCTTCATGTCGAAGGGCATTTCAGCCCCAGGTTTCATCCGATCGTCGGCCATCACCTTGGCCATGCCGGCATCGCGCGCTTCCTTGGATGGCCACACGATCCACGAGAAGGCGAGTGTCTCCTCCCCCTCCGCCGCGACCGCGCGGTAGAAATCGGTGACCTTGCCGTGGGGCACGTCATCGCTCAGCGACTCGACCACCTGGGTCGCGCCATGTTCCAGGAAAATCTTGGAGGCGTCGCGCGCCATCTCCGCATAGGCTTCGCGCTTGCCCGGCAGGATCGGCATCACGAATCCGTCGATATAAGCCATGATATTTCTCCTTTAGTGCAAGTTCAGGCCGCGATCGGGGGCTGATCGACGAAGTCTGCCATGTGTGCGGCCAAAGCTCGCTGGAAGGCAGGACGCGCCTGGCAGCGNGCGAGATAGGCGACGAGGTTGGGATAGGCGTCGAGCAGCGCGGTGCCGGAAAGGCCGTGCAGCACGCAGGCCATCATCAGGTCGCCTGCGGTGAATTCACCCTCAAGATAATCCTTGTCGCCCAGCCGGTTCGAGAGATCCTGAAGCCGGCCGTGGACGCGCTGCTCGCTCAGCGGACGACGGTCGTCGGCCCAGGGCTGATCCCGCTCGAACACGTTGACCATCGCAAGATCCTGCACCGCGGGCTCGACCGAGGTCATCGCCGCGAACACCCATTGCTCGGCATGCGCGCGGCCCGCGGGGTCGGCCGGCAGCAGCCCTGGATATTTACGCGCGATATGCAGCAGGATCGCGCCCGATTCGAACAACTTGACCCCGTCCTGTTCATAGGTCGGCACTTGGCCGAAGGGCTGAAGGCTGCGATGCTCCGCCGCCTTGGAGGTCACATTGTTCAGCAGCCGCACCTGGTATGGCTGGCCGACCTCCTCCAGCGCCCAGCGCACGCGCATGTCGCGCACATGGCTGCGGGCGAAATCGGGCACCCAGCTGAAGGCGGTGATGATGGGTTGATCGCTCATCGTCGGTTCCTCTTCCTCATTCGTCTGCAATGCGTAGGTTCAGGCGTCTTGCATCTGTGTGCGGGTGGCCATGGCCGCCTCGACATCCATCCACACCGCCTTCCAGATGTGGCCGTCGGGATCCTCGAAGCTGCGCCCGTACATGAAACCATAATCCTGTGACGGGCTCGGGTCGGCGCGCCCGCCCGCCCAACTCGCGGTCTCGGTCAATTTATCGACCTCGGCGCGATCCGCGCAGGACAGGCACAGCAGGACCTGATTGTGCGTGCGCGCGTCGGCGATCTGCCTGGGGGTGAAGCTCGCAAAGCGGTCATGCTCCAGCAGCATCACCGTGATCGCGTCGGAGAAACGCATCATCGCGGTCGATCCGTCGCAGAAGCGTTCGTCCCGCTCCGCGCCGAGCGCAGCATAAAAAGCCGATGAAGCGACCACGTTGGCTACCGGCAGGTTGATGAAGATCTGGCGTTCCATGGGTCTTCCTCCTCGTTGCGAATCACTTGGCTTGCATTGGATGCGCCTTTCGGTTATTAAAAACAACCATGGAGTTAGAAAAAGTAACCAAAACCGATGAGACGGCTCTGCCGACGCTCCCGCGCCGCCTCTATGACGATGCGTGTGGGATGGCGTTGGCGCTCGAGCTGGTCGGCGAACGCTGGGTGCCCCTGATCCTGCGCGAACTGATGTTCGGCCCGCGCCGCTTCGGCGAGCTCAAGCGCGGCCTCACCGGAATCAGCGCCAATGTGCTGACCCAGCGGCTGGAAAGCCTGGAGGCGAACGGCGTGCTGGTACGGCGCAAGCTTCCCCCGCCTGCCTCGGTCCAGGTCTATGAGCTGACCGATTGGGGCTATGAGAGCGAGATGCCGCTGGCCGCGCTCGGGCGCTGGGCGGTGCGCTCACCTTTGCACGATCCCCGCCTGCCGTTGAGCGGCGCATCGCTGATGATGTCCTTCCGCACGATGCTTGATCCAAAACGGGCTGAAGGCTTGGAGATACGGATGGGCTTCCGTATCGGCCCGGATCCGTTCGCCGCGCATCTGCATGACAATCGGTTCGACGTGCGGCGCGGGGAGTCACAGGATCCTGACGTGGCGTTCGCAAGCGAGGATGCCGCGCTGATCGCGGCAGTGGTCTATGGCGGCGAGCCGCTCTCCACGATGGAGCAGGCGGGGGCGATTCGGATCGAGGGAGACCATGCGCTCGCCGAGCGTTTCGTTACCCTGTTCCCGCTGCCGGCGAAAATCGCCTGACCGGTTGATCGGTTGCACGCGACGCCCGGCGGTTCTAACCGCCGTAGCGACTCCTTTCTTAACGCATTTCGAGATCCACCATGGCCGACCTGTCCAACATCCAGCCAGACAGCCGCTCCGACACCGTGTTGTCGGCGCCTGATCAGATGAAGAAGGTGCGCGACCTGTTCGGGATCGATTCCGACATGGAAGTGCCGGCTTTCTCGGAGGCCGACGAGCGCGTGCCCGATCTCGATCCTGCCTATGTGTTCGATCCCGACACCACGCTCGCCATCTGCGCGGGCTTTGCCTTCAATCGGCGCGTGATGATCCAGGGCTATCACGGCACCGGCAAGAGCTCGCACATCGAACAGGTCGCCGCGCGGCTCAACTGGCCGATGATCCGCATCAATCTCGACGCGCATATCAGCCGGATCGATCTGGTCGGGCGCGACGCGATCGTGCTGCGCGACGGCCAGCAGGTGACCGAATTCCGCGAAGGGCTCCTGCCCTGGGCGCTGCAGACGCCGTCGGCACTCGTATTCGACGAATATGATGCGGGCCGGCCCGACGTGATGTTCGTGATCCAGCGCGTGCTCGAGACCGAGGGCAAACTGACCCTGCTCGACCAGAATCGGGTGATCCGCCCCAATCCCTATTTCCGCCTGTTCGCGACCTCGAACACGGTGGGTCTCGGCGACACGACCGGCCTTTATCACGGCACCCAGCAGATCAATCAGGGCCAGATGGACCGCTGGAATATCGTGGTCACGCTCAACTATCTGCCGGCGGCGACCGAGGCGCAGATCGTGCTCGCCAAGTCGGGCGAATATGACATGCCCGACGGAAAGAAGACGGTCGACAATATGGTCAAGGTCGCCGAGCTGACCCGCCAGGGCTTCATGGCGGGCGACATCTCGACCGTGATGAGCCCGCGTACCGTGATCTCGTGGGCGCAGAATGCGTTGATCTTCGGCGATCTCGGCTTCGCCTTCCGCCTGTCTTTCCTCAACAAATGCGACGAGGCGGAGCGGGCGCTGGTTGCCGAATATTATCAGCGCGTATTCGGCAAGGACCTGCCCGAAAGTATCGTCGGCAAGGCCTGATGGCCGAGCAGTCGCCCCTCGACGCGTTGCGTTCCGTGCTGGCCGGCGCGGCGCGCGCGATGGCACGCGAGCCCGAGCTCGAACTGAGCTTCACCACCGAGGTGCCGTCCGCGTCGCTCAAGCAATTGCGCGTGCCGATGCCGGGCCGCAACCTGCCGCGTGAGCAGGTAGCCGAGGCGCGCGGCTTCGCCGATGGCTTCGCGCTGCGCGAGCGTCATCACAATCCGAAGCTTCATGCGCGCAACGCGCCGGCAGACGCCAATGCGCGTGCGGTGTTCGACGCGGTGGAGCAGGCGCGGGTTGAGGCGCTGGGATCGCGCGCGATGGCCGGGGTACGCGCGAATCTGGGCCATGCGCTCGAAATGCGGCTGCGATCCGATTCGCTGACCCGTGCGCGCAACCGCGCCGAAGTGCCGCTCGCCTCGGCGCTGGGCCTGATCGTGCGTGAACGGCTGACCGGCGAGAGACCGCCGGTGATCGCCGAGGGCGGCCTCGCTCTGGTGCGCGACTGGATCGAGGAGAAAGCCGGCGCGGATCTCGATGCGCTTGAGCTCACGCTTGACGATCAGAACGCTTTCGCGCGGCTCACGACGCGCCTGCTCGAGGATCTCGAGCTGATTGAGGCGCAACCCGAGGCGACCGATCCTGAGGAATCGTCGAGCGAGGAAGGCGAGGAGCCCGAGCAGGGCGACGAAGGGGAGGAAAGCGATCAGGACCAGCCCGGCGGTCAGGCCGACGGGCAGATGGACGTGCGTTCCGAATCTTCGTCCGAAACCGACGAGAAAGGCGAGACGCGCGAATCGCAGGATGGCGAGTTCGAGGGCGACGGCCAGGAAGGCGATGACGGCGACGAGGGCATGCAGCCCGTGCGTCCCAACCGACCNATGGCGGATACGCCCGGCTTCCTCGACTACAAGGCCTATACNACGCGGTTCGACGAGGTGATCGCCGCCACAGAATTGTGTGACGANGAAGAGCTGACGCGGCTGCGCGCCTATCTNGACCAGCAGCTCATCCACCTCCAGGGCGCGGTGACCAAGCTCGCCAACCGGCTCCAGCGCAGGCTGATGGCGCAGCAGAATCGGTCGTGGGAATTCGACCAGGAGGAGGGACTGCTCGACGCGGCGCGGCTCGCTCGCGTGGTGGTGAGTCCGGCGCACTCGCTTTCCTACAAGATCGAGCGCGACACCGACTTCCGCGATACGGTCGTGACTTTGCTGATCGACAATTCTGGCTCGATGCGCGGGCGGCCGATCTCGATCGCGGCGATCTCGGCCGATATCCTCGCGCGCACGCTGGAGCGTTGCGGGGTCAAGGTTGAGATTTTGGGCTTCACCACACGCGCCTGGAAGGGCGGNCAATCGCGCGAGGCGTGGCTGCAGGCGGCACGGCCGCCATCCCCAGGCCGACTGAACGACCTGCGCCACATCGTCTATAAGCGCGCCGACGATCCCTACCGGCGCGCGCGCAAGAGCCTTGGGCTGATGATGCGCGAAGGGTTGCTCAAGGAGAATATCGACGGCGAGGCGCTTTTATGGGCGCATCAGCGGCTGATCGCCCGGCAGGAGGAGCGCCGGATATTGATGGTGATCTCCGACGGCGCGCCGGTCGACGATTCGACGCTGTCGGTGAACAGCGGCTCCTATCTGGAGAAGCATCTGCGCCAGGTGATCGCATGGATCGAAACCCGCTCGCCGGTCGAGTTGGTCGCGATCGGTATTGGCCACGACGTGACACGTTATTATCAAAAGGCCGTCACGATCATGGATGCCGAGCAATTGGGCGGCACAATGGTCGAGCAGTTGGCGGGCCTGTTCGACGCGGGCTGAGACTCAGGTCCGGGCACCCTCTTCGATCAGTCGCAGTCGCGGTCAGCGTCGCGCGCCCTCAATGCGCCACCGCCGTGACTGCCACGATTGCCGGCCCCGCTATCGCCGAGCAGGCCGCCCGCTATCGCGCCGAGAAGCGATCCCGCGCTGTCCCGGTCGCAACGCACGCGCCGTTCCCGGTCGACCGCGCGCCGTGGCGGCGGCTGATCCTCATAATAAGCATTGCGGGCATAACCGTCGCGGCGCGCGCCGGCGCGTGGATAGCCATCGCGGTCGCGCGCCCGATCGGGGCCTTGGCCATAGCCTTGGCTGGAATAAGGTTGGGGGGCGGTAAAGCTGTTCTGGGCGCTCACCGCAGCGGGGGCCAGTAACGCTGCCGCGATCAACGCGGTTCCCGCCAGCTTGAGCGTCCGGAACGCCATTCCACTCTCCTCTACGCATGGCGATACATCCGCCATGAGAGGCTCTATGCGGGACAGGCGCTGAGTGGACTCTGAATAAGGCTGTTAGCCAAGGTTCACCTTGGCTGCACAGTCACTTAGGCAAAAGGGCGAACGGAACGGCATGTTCCGTATCGCAGGCGCCTCAGGCGGCCTGCGACGCCTTCTCGATCTCACGCTTCAGGCGACGAGCGCGCAGCGAGAGGGTCTCCGACTTGGACTTGAGCAGCCAATTGTCGAGACCGCCCACATGCTCGACCGAGCGCAGGCCGTGGGTGGAGACGCGGAGCTTCACGCCCTTGCCGAGCTTGTCCGAGATAAGCGTGACATTCTGCAGGTTGGGCAGAAAGGTCCGCTTGGTCTTGTTGTTGGCGTGGCTCACATTGTGGCCCACCTGCCGGCCCTTGCCGGTCAGCTCGCAAATACGCGCCATGCGCTTAAAATCCCGAAATCGATGATATTGGAAAGAGCGCGCCGATAGCGGTCGCCCACCGTTTCGTCAAGTTTGGTGACGAAATCAGGTGTCATTTCGCCCTGTGGCGCCGCCGCCCGCCGCCCATCCCGCGCGACAACCCTCTCTTCGATTCATGCAACCCCGCGCGCGGAGGCACGTTAGCCGCCCACACAGTGGGAGAAATATGATGCGAGCCGTAGTCACCATCCTGGCGATCATCGTCGTGATCGCGATCATCGCCGTCGCGACCGGCTTCGTGAATCTGCATGGCAATTCGGGCTCGCTGCCCACCGTTAAGGTTGAGGGCGGCCAGGCGCCGACTGTGAAGGCGGATGTCGGCAGCATCGACGTGGGCACCGAAAACAAGACGGTGGCCGTGCCGAAGGTCGATACGGTCGACAAGACCGTGAAAGTACCCACGGTAGCGGTCCACAAGGCGCAGTAAGATGACCCGGCAGCCGAGTGTGGCGGCGGTGGTGGCGGCTATCCTGCTGCCGCCGCTCGGTATTTTCCTGGCGCGCGGGCTCGGGCCTGAATTCTGGATCGGCACCCTGCTCACCATCCTATTCTGGGTGCCGGGAATGTTCTTCGCGCTGGCTATGGTGTTGCGCCCGACCCTGTTCGCTCGCGCCTGACGCCCGTTCCGGCTAAGGGAGGGCAATGGCTTTCCCTCTGCCCTTGCCGATGCGTCGCGCGCTCGATCTGGCCGCAGAAGCGGGGGCGCAGGGAGAGGTGCCGGTGGGCGCGGTTATTGCGCGGGGCGAGGAAATACTCGCCACCTCCGCCAATATGATGCTGAGCGGCAACGACCCGACCGCGCATGCCGAGATAGTCGCGATTCGCCGCGCGGCCGAATCACTCGCGCAGCCGCGGCTCGATGGACTCGATCTGTGGGTGACCCTCGAGCCGTGCGCGATGTGCGCCGGTGCGATCGCACATGCGCGAATCGCCCGGCTTTATTATGCGGCCGACGATCCCAAGGGCGGCGCGGTGGCGCACGGCCCGCGATTCTTCCAGCAACCGACCTGCCATCATCGGCCCGAGGTCTATCCCGGAATCGGCGAAGAGGAAGCCGCCGGGCAGCTCAGGGGCTTTTTCGCCGCGCGGCGGCCGCCTCTCGCCGGTCCGCCCCCCACGATATTCAGGCGACTTTAGACACCAATCCGGACAGGGGAACGACGAATGATCCGCACGGCAGCCCTGGCAATGGCCCTGCTCGGCGCTTCGGTCGAGGCCGCAACGCCCGCCACAGTCCTCGTCCATGATGAAAA
>JGI24744J21845_10000111_pt1 | contig 11081 bp, 8 predicted proteins | sample KBSMiscanthusM3_FD_21845 | JGI IMG/M metagenome (IMG submission 21845)
TTTTCGCCAGATTCCTCTTCGTAGGATTCAACTTCCTCATTCGAATCCTCGTCGTCCATCTCCGCAGCGCGCAGCCGCTCTTCCTCCGCTGCGTGCTCGGCTTCCTCGCGCAGCAGAGCTTCGCGGTCGGCCTTTGGGATTTGATAATAATCGGGATGGATTTCGCTGAAGGCCAGGAAGCCGTGGCGATTGCCGCCGTAGTCGATGAACGCCGCCTGGAGCGACGGTTCTACCCTGGTGACCTTGGCGAGATAGATATTGCCTTTGAGCTGCTTGTGCTCGGCGGATTCGAAGTCAAACTCCTCGATCCGGTTCCCTTTGACGACCGCGACCCGGGTCTCTTCCGGGTGGCGCGCATCGATCAGCATGCGCATGGACATTGAATTTTCTCCGGGCGCGCGTGGGCAGCGAATGAGCGCTGCGGCGCGCAAAATTGATGGCCCTGGCTTTCTCCAGGGCGGGATGAATGGAAAGCGCCTCTGCTCGATCAACCATCCCGCGAGAACTCGCGGGGAACGCGCCCGCCGCTTCTTGTCGGAGCGGACGATGGGCGTTCTGTGGCGTCATTCGAGCGTCAACCTCGTGGAGCCGCGGTCCATCGCACTGGCCGCGGCGGCTTCTCCGGCAATGAGCCGAAGATCGCAAAGGCGGTTAGCATCCTCGATACGGCACCGCAACCGGCGCATGCTCTGATGCGGGAGGATTCACAACAACCGCCGAAAGCAAGTTCACACTTGTCTGCTTAAGCTGATACAAGTCGTTGGGGTTCAATTACTTGGCGGGCGGATGACAAGGACGGTCAAAAGGAGTGCGCTGGCCGGCGTTGCAGTGGCGGTCGCCGCCGGGACGGCGATTGTGCTCGCCGCCGGCGGCCGCAGCGGCGACGCCGCCGCCCAGTCCAGCCTTACGGTCAACCTGCCGCCCGCGGCGAGCGACCGCATCTATGCCTCACCCGCGGCGCGCGGCAGGCCGATCGTCGTGATCGACGCCGGTCACGGCGGCCGGGACCCTGGCGCGACTAGTGTTTCGGGGAAAGTTCAGGAAAAGCAGCTGACGCTGGTCTTTGCACAGGCGCTTCGCGATGAGCTAGTCAAGCGGGGGCGGGTGCGTGTCGCAATGACCCGCGATGAGGACGCGTATCTAACGCTCGACGAACGGGCCGCCGTCGCCCGGCGGCTCAGCGCGGCGATGTTCGTTTCGATCCACATTGACAGCGCTCCAAATCCGCTCGCGCGCGGAGCCAGCGTCTATTCGCTGTCCGACGTCGCGTCGGATGCGGAGGCGGCCGGGCTCGCCACTCGCGAGAACGGCAACGAAGACCAGAACGCGCGCGGGGGTAGTGTCGAGATGATGCTCGCAGACCTCGCCATGCGCTCGCAGATGAGCGCCTCCGCCGACCTTGCGTCACGGCTCGTCAACAAGGCGGCGGGCCGGGTCGAGCTCAGGCCCAACCCGCACCGCTTTGCCGCCTTCCACGTGCTTCGACGCGCGGAGACGCCCGCCGTCTTGTTCGAAGCCGGCTATCTCAGCAATGCCGACGACGAGCTGTTACTGGGCAATCCGGAGCAGCGCGCAAAAATGGTGCTTGCCCTGGCGCAGGCGATCGAGGCCGACGTCGCGGCCCACGCACGGCATTAACCGGCTTTTCGCGCCCCGACCGACGGGCTAGACGCTGCGCAGACATGAAGTTCGAGCGCCTGAACGTTCCCGAGTGGCCACTTCCCGACCTCGTCGCCTTCAACGGGAAGGTGCACGGGATCGTCGATCCATGGTGGCAACGGCGCTGGGTACGCCGGATCACCTGGGGCGCGACGGGGTTGTTCACCTTGGTCGCCGCGGTGTGGATCTATTTCGCGAGCGGGCTGCCTTCGTCGCAGACGCTGCTTGCCTACCAGCCGCCGCTGCCGACCAACGTCCGAGGCTATGATGGCTCGCTGGTCCAGACCTTCGCCCGCGAGCGGCGCGTCGAGCTGTCGTACGACGAGTTTCCGCCGCTCGTCGTCCACGCCTTTATCTCGGCGGAGGACAAAAGCTTCTTCACCCACTCCGGGATCGACGTTCCCGGAGCGCTGAAGGCGGTGTTCAATTACACCATCCACGTCGGACGACCTGGCCGCGTGCCCGGGGGATCGACGATCACCCAACAGGTCGCGAAATATCTGCTCAAGGATTCGAGCTACAATGTCGGCCGCAAGATCCGCGAGGCGATCCTCGCCTTCAGGCTGGAATCGACGCTGTCCAAGCAGCAGATCCTGGAGATCTACCTCAATTCGATTTTTCTCGGCCGCAACGCCTACGGGATACAAGCGGCATCGCGCGCTTATTTCGATAAGGACATCAACGAGCTCACCTTGCCTGAGGCAGCGTACCTCGCGGTTCTCCCTCGGGCGCCAGCCAATTACGACCCGGAACGTGCGACGCAGAAGGCGCTTGCCCGGCGCACCTACGTCCTCGGCGAGATGTACAAAAACGGCTACATCACCGAGGCGCAGGAACGCGCCGCCGAGACGACCTCGCTCGGAACGATCCGCTACGGCAGCAACGAGAAGTTCCACCAGCAGGGCGGCTATTTCATGGAAGAGGTCCGCCGCGAGCTGATCAAGCGGTTCGGTGCCGAGGCCAAGGATGGACCGAACAGTCTCTACGGCGGCGGGCTGTGGGTACGAAGCTCGATGGACCCGGTCATGCAAGACGCGGCCGCGCAGGCGCTCCGCGACGGGCTGACAAGGTTCGACGGCGGGCGTGGCTGGTCCGACCTCGGAATGAAGGTCGACCTGGGCAAAAACTGGGCGGCGCGGCTTGACATGACGCCGGTGGGGACGGGCTATCCAGACTGGCGCAAAGCGGTTGTCCTCGCCAAAGGCGATGGCAGGCGACCGTCGGCTTTTCCAACGGCACGACCGGGGTTTTGAACGCCGGCGACGCGGCAATGCCCAAGCGCGGCGTCGGCGGGCGCGCGTTCGACTTCCTCGAACCGGGCATGGTGATCATCGTCAAACAGACTGCTGGTGCGAACTATGCGCTGCGTTCAATCCCGGAGGTCTCCGGGGGGATGCTGGTGGAAGAGGTGCATACCGGCCGGGTGCTGGCGATGCAGGGCGGCTTCGACGTCGTCGGATCGAGCTACAATCGCGCGATCCAGGCGCTGCGCCAGCCGGGCTCAGCCTTCAAGCCGATCGTCTACGTCACCGCGCTCCAGAACGGCTTCACTCCCGCCACCATCGAGATGGATGCCCCGTTCTGCGTCTGGCAAGGCGCCGGTTTGGGACAGAAATGCTTCGTCAACTTCGATCGCCGTTCAGCGGGACCGCACACGCTGCGTTGGGGCGTCGAACAGTCGCGCAACTTGATGACGGTTCGCGCCGCTTCAACGGTTGGTATGCCCAAGATCACCGCGACGGCACGGACGCTCGGCGTCGGTGACTATGGCAATTATCTATCCTTCGCGCTCGGTGCGGGCGACACGACTGTGTCCAAGCTGACCAACGCTTATGCCATCCTCGCCAACAGCGGTCGCTCGGTCAAACCGAGTGTTGTCGATTATGTCCAGGACCGGTCCGGCAAGGTCATCTACCGCACCGACAACCGTTGCGCCGTCATGGGCAATTGCAATCAGCCGGACTGGGACGGCGGGGCGATGCCGCGGCCACCGAGCAACACGCGCCAGCTCGTCGACGCGATGGCCGCGTTCCAGATGGTCCACATCATGGAGGGCGTGATCCAGCGCGGCACCGCGACTGTGCTTCGCGACCTCAATCGCCCGCTGTTCGGCAAGACCGGAACGACCAACGGCCCGACCAACGTGTGGTTCGTCGGCGGCACTCCCGACATCGTTGCCGGGGTGTACCTCGGCTACGACCAGCCGCGCTCGCTCGGCGGCTACGCCCAGGGCGGCAGAATCTCGGCACCGATTTGGAAGCAATGGGCCCTGACCGCGCTCAAGAACCAGCCGAAAGTGCCGTTCGTCGCGCCGCCGGGGATCCGCTGGGTTCGCATCGATCGCGCCAGCGGCAAGCCGGTGTTCGGGGTCTTCCCGACGAGCAACGAAGCCCAGCCTTCGGTGATCTGGGAGGCGTTCCAGCCGCAGACGGAGGAGCAGCGGACGCAGCGCAGCTCCATGGGCGACCCGTACAACGAGGCGACGCAGCAGCAGGCGTTGATCGCCTGGCAACAGCAGCAATTGCAGGTCCAACAGCAGCAACAACAGCAGCAGGGTAAAGGGACAAATCCCTCGGCTCCGGCACCCGCCGTGGCGCCGCCGGCGGGCGCGGGTCCACCGCCCGTGCCGCGTGCCGCCGGCTTGCCAACCCAGAACGCGCTCTAATAGTGCCGAGCGGCGAAGCAGTTTGAAGAGAGCTTGACCATGCGCGCCGAAGCGCAGGCCCATATCGACCAGATCAATGCCGCGACCGCGCTGCTGCGCCGGTTCCTCGACTGGGACCGCGCGCACAAGCGGCTGCAGGAGCTCAATGACAAGGTCGAAGACCCGGCGCTGTGGGACAATCCCAAGGCGGCGCAGGACGTGATGCGCGAGCGGCGACGCCTCGAGGAGGCAATCGGGGCGACCCGCACACTCGAGCGGGAGCTCGCCGACACCTCCGAGCTTATCGAGCTTGCCGAGGCGGAAGGCGACACTGCCTTGGTCGACGACGCCATCCGCAGCCTCGCCGAGCTCGCCGAACGTGCGGACCGCGACAAGGTCGCGGCGTTGCTTGCCGGGGAAGCCGACGCCAACAACGCCTATATCGAGATCAATGCCGGCGCCGGCGGGACCGAGAGCCAGGACTGGGCCGAGATGCTGCTGCGCATGTATACGCGCTGGGGCGAGCGCAAAGGCATGAANGTCGAGCTGATTGATCACCATTCGGGCGAGCAGGCGGGCATCAAGTCGGCGACGATCCTGGTCAAGGGAGAGAACGCCTACGGCAATCTCAAGACCGAAAGCGGCGTCCACCGCCTGGTCCGGATCAGCCCCTATGACGCCAACGCCCGGCGCCACACCAGCTTCTCGAGCGCTTGGGTCTATCCAGAGGTCGACGACGACATCGACATCCAGATCAACGATGCTGAATTGCGCATCGATACGTATCGCGCTTCCGGAGCCGGCGGGCAGCACGTCAACACCACCGACAGCGCGGTCAGGATCACGCATGTGCCGACGGGGATCGTGGTAGCCTGCCAGAATGAGCGCTCGCAGCACAAGAACCGGGCGTCGGCGATGAAGCAGTTGAAGGCGCGTCTTTATGAGGCCGAGCTGCAGAAGCGCGAAGCCGAAACCGATGCCGCCAATGCCGCCAAGACCGACATCGGATGGGGCCATCAGATTCGTTCCTACGTCCTGCAGCCCTATCAGCTGGTCAAGGACCTCCGCACCGGCGTCACGTCCACGTCGCCCGGCGATGTCCTGGACGGCGATCTCGATCGTTTCATGGCCGCGGCCTTGTCGCAGCGCGTGACCGGCGAAACCGTCGAGGTCGAGGATGTGGAATAGGGCTGCCGCGGCCGCGGCACTCATGCTTGTCGCCGGCTGCCGAGCGCAGCCGAGCGAACCGCAGTTTCCCGCCGCGCACCGCGACGTCGCGCCGACGGTCAGCGACACCTTTTCGACCGAAGACGCGCGCGACCGGGTCGGCGAGGCCGAGCAGGTCATGGCGCTAGCCGGGGTCAAACCCGGAATGTCGGTCGCCGACGTTGGGGCGGGCGAGGGCTATTACACGGTCCGCCTGGCCCGCGTTGTCGGCGCGAAGGGCCGCGTCCTTGCCGAAGATATCGTACCGCAGGTGCGCGACGAGCTTAGCGATCGAGTGCAGCGCGAGCGCCTCGACAATGTCGCGGTCAAGCTGGGCACAGCGGACAATCCGATGCTTCCGGCGGGCTCCTTCGACCGGTTGTTCCTGGTCCACATGTATCATGAGGTGCAGTCGCCCTACGCCTTCCTTTGGCACCTGCGCGACGCAGTGAAGCCGGACGGCCTCATCGTCGTCGTCGAGGCAAACCGGCCCGTCCGGCAACACGGCATGCCTCCCGCCGGGCTCAGGTGCGAATTCGCGGCTCTCGGCATGCAGCCGGTCAAGGCCGCGATGCTCGCAACGCGCGAGGATTATCTGATGGCCTTCCGCATCTCCGGACCGCGGCCTGCGCCCGACAAGATCAAGATCTGCGGCGCTTGAAGCGCGCGTCCTAGAGGTAGCCGAGTTGCCGGAGGCTGGTGACCTTGCTGCCGGCGAACACGAGATGGTCGAGCACGGTGCAGTCTAGCGCTTCCGCGACGGTCGCCAGGCGGCGGGTGGCGCGGCAATCGTCCGCGCTTGGATTGGGATCGCCACTCGGATGGTTATGAGCGAGAACGATCCCCGCACTGCCGTGGGCGGCGGCATCGGAGATGATCGTGCGGAGCGGAAACGCCGCGCTCGCTTCGTCGCCTTCATGGCGTGAGACATGGAGGCACCGCGCCTCCTCATCGACATGCGCCACCCACAGATTCTCCCGCGATGGGTCCGAATCGGCAATGCAGCCCGCAAAAAAGGAACGGGCTGCGGCCAGGCCATCGAGCTTCAGCGGGAGTTCGGCACGCTGATAGCGCATGGCCGCAACCTATTGGAGCGAAACGCATCCGCCCACTTGAACCGTCTCCACTACGGCAGTCCATTATGGACATTTCGTAAGCCACTTGGACGCGGGCGTGTGCCGGTTTAGGCTTCGTCCATGCGCCAATATCTCGACTTGATGCAGCTCATCCTCGACCGCGGGGTCGCGCAGAAGGACCGCACCGGAACCGGGACCCTGTCTTGGTTTGGCGCCCAGATGCGCTTCGACCTTGCCGACGGCTTCCCGCTGCTGACCACGAAGAAGCTGCATCTGCGCTCGATCATCGTCGAACTGCTGTGGTTCCTGCGCGGCGACACCAACGTGCGCTGGTTGCAGGAGCGTAAGGTCGGCATCTGGAACGAATGGGCGGACGAGAGCGGCGACCTCGGCCCCGTTTATGGCAAGCAGTGGCGCGACTGGGAAAGCGCCGACGGTCGCCACATCGACCAGATCGCCAACCTCGTCGAGCTCATTCGGAAGGACCCCTATTCGCGGCGACAGATCGTCACGGCCTGGAACCCGGGCGAGATCGACCGGATGGCGCTTGCCCCATGCCATTGCCTGTTCCAGACCCAGGTCGCGGCCGGCCGGCTCAACCTGCAGCTCTACCAGCGCAGCGCGGACATCTTTCTCGGCGTACCGTTCAACATCGCCTCTTACGCGCTGCTGACCCACATGCTGGCGCGGGAATGCGGGCTGGAGCCGGGCGTGTTCGTGTGGACCGGGGGCGACTGCCATCTTTATTCGAACCATCTGGAGCAGGCGCAGCTGCAGTTATCGCGCGAGCCGCGGAGCTTGCCGCAGCTGGTGATCAAGGATCGCGGGCAGGGACTGCTCGGTTACGAAGCCGAGGATTTCGTCTTCGAGAATTACGATCCGCACCCGCACATCTCGGCGCCCGTGGCCGTCTGACGAGCGTTAAATCGGCCGCTCAGGGAGCCGTTCCGGCGACGCGGCGTTACTTGTCCCCGCAGACGAGGAGAGAATGATGCTTCAGAAAATTACAACGGTGGTGCTGATCGGCACTGCGCTGGTGCTTGCCGCGTGCAACACCGTCCGCGGCGCTGCGAAGGACGTCAACTCCGTCGCGAACTGCACCGAAAACACGATGAACGGTCAGGGCTGCCACTAAGTCAGTGGACATTCAGCCGCTTCAGTGATTCATTGTTGCTCCGGAACTTAAATGGAGAGCGACAATGGTTCACAAGGTGGCGGCATTGGTGTTGGTAGGCGCGTGTCTTGCCGTCGCAGCGTGCAATACGGTGCGCGGTGCCGCGGCGGACGTGAATTCGGCCGCGAGCTGCACGGAAAATGCCATGCACGGCGGCAAGTGCTGACGCACTGGAAGGCGTGAGACAAAGAACCCCGCCGGATCGCTCCGGCGGGGTTTTGTTTTCCACTAGGGCTTCATCTTAATTTTGGAGATAGTCCCCGGCATCGGCGTCGAGGCCGTGACCGCTGGGAACAACATCGCCGAGCGGGTCGTCGCCCGTGCCGGCGTCGTCGCGCGCCGAGCGTGCTAGCTCGGCAGCCCGAAGCTCCTCCGCTGAGTCCGGTGCGATCAGCGCTTCCGCCATCCGGCGCTGAGCCGCGCGCAGCGCGGTGTCACGCGAGGATGCGGCGACTCGCAGGCGGTTCATCCCCGCTCCGGTGCCCGCCGGGATCAGCCGGCCGACGATGACGTTCTCCTTAAGACCCATCAACGTGTCGACCTTGCCCTGCACGGCCGCCTCGGTGAGGACGCGGGTGGTCTCCTGGAACGAGGCCGCCGAGATGAAGCTGCGGGTCTGCAGCGACGCCTTGGTGATGCCGAGAAGCACCGGCTTGCCTTCCGCAAGCTTCTGCTTCTTTTCCAACCGGGCGTTTGTCTCGTCCATCTCGTCGCGGTCGACCTGTTCGCCGGCGAGCAGNGTCGTGTCGCCGCCGTCGGTGATCTCGACCTTCTGCAGCATCTGGCGAACGATCACCTCGATGTGCTTGTCGTTGATCTTCACGCCCTGGAGCCGGTAGACCTCCTGGATCTCGCTGACGAGATACTCGGCGAGTGCAACCACTCCGAGCACTTCAAGAATGTCGTGCGGATCGGGCGAGCCGCCGACAAGATTGTCGCCGCGCTTCACATAGTCGCCTTCCTGGACCTCGATCATCTTCGACTTGGGCACGAGATACTCGACCGGTTCCGAACCATCGTCCGGAACGATCGCGATCTTCCGCTTTGCCTTGTAGTCGCGCATGAAGGTGACCTTGCCGGACACCTTGGCGATGATCGCATTCTCCTTCGGCTTGCGCGCTTCGAACAGCTCGGCGACGCGGGGCAGACCGCCGGTGATGTCACGCGTACGCGCGGCTTCCCGCGGCATACGAGCGAGCACTTCGCCGGCCTCGACCTGCTGGCCGTCCTCGACCGCGACGATGGCGCCGGCCGCGAGGCGATAGACGCCCGCCTCCTGGGCCTTGGCGCCGGTGAGCGTCAGGCGCGGGTGTAGCGTGTCCTTCTTCGACTTGGCGTTGTCGTCGGTGACGACGCGCTGCGTGATACCCGTCGATTCATCGACGATTTCCGTCATCGTCCGGTTCTCGATCAGGTCCTGGTATTTCACCGTACCGGCCTTCTCGGTGATCACCGGGCTGAACGACGGATCCCACTCCGCGATGCGGTCGCCGCGGCTGACGATATGCCCGCTCTCGCACAGCAAATGCGCGCCGTAAGGAACGCGGTGCGTCGAAAGCTCGCGCCCATCCATGTCGAGAATCGCGATCTCGCCGGAGCGGGACAGCGACAGATGCCGTCCGCGCGGGTCGACGATCGCCGGCATGTCGCGGAACTCGATGGTTCCATCGACCGGCGATTCAAGGTTCGACTGCTCGTTGAGCTGCGCCGCGCCGCCGATGTGGAAGGTCCGCATCGTCAGCTGGGTGCCAGGCTCGCCGATGGACTGGGCGGCGATCACGCCGACCGCCTCACCGATGTTGACCGGCGTACCGCGTGCGAGGTCGCGCCCATAGCACTTGGCACAGACGCCCTGCTTCGATGCGCACACCAAGGGCGAACGGATTTTCACGCCCTGCAGGCCGATCTCCTCGATCCGCGCGACCATCGCCTCGTCGAGCAGCTCGCCCTCTGCGATGATGGTCTCGCCGGTCTTGGCATCCACGATGTCCTCGGCGGTTGTGCGTCCGAGCACTCGGTCGGCGAGCGAGGCGATGACTGCGCCGCCCTGGACGATCGCCCGCATCTCAAGCGCCTGGTCGGTCCCGCAATCCTCCTCGATGATTACGGCATCCTGCGAAACGTCCACCAAGCGGCGGGTCAGGTACCCCGAATTCGCCGTCTTTAGCGCCGTGTCCGCGAGGCCCTTGCGGGCGCCGTGGGTCGAGTTGAAGTACTCAAGAACAGTAAGGCCTTCCTTGAAGTTCGAGATGATCGGCGTCTCGATGATCTCGCCCGACGGCTTCGCCATAAGGCCGCGCATGCCCGCGAGCTGCTTGATCTGGGCCTGCGAACCGCGGGCGCCGGAGTGCGCCATCATGTAGATCGAATTAAGGTCGGCCTGGCGCCCATCGTCACGCTTCGGGGTCGCCGAGATTTCCTTCATCATCGCGCTGGCAACCTGGTCACCGCAACGCGACCAGGCGTCGATCACCTTATTGTACTTTTCCTGCTGGGTGATCAGGCCGTCCTGGTACTGCTGCTCGTAATCCTTGACGAGCGCGCGGGTGTCCTCGACCAGCGTCTCCTTCGCGGCGGGGATGACCATGTCGTCCTTGCCGAATGAGATGCCGGCGGCGAAGGCGTGGCGGAAGCCGAGCTGCATGATCGCGTCGGCGAACAGCACCGTCTCCTTCTGGCCGGTGTGGCGATAGACGATGTCGATGACGTCGCCGATCTCCTTCTTGGTCAGCACCTTGTTGACCGTCTCGAAGGGCACCTTGTGGCTCTTCGGCAGGGTCTCGCCGAGAAGCATTCGGCCCGCGGTCGTCTCGAACCGCTTCATGTAGGTGTTGCCCTGCTCGTCCGTCTGCGGAACGCGGCTGATGATCTTGGAGTGAAGCGTGACCGCGCCGGCGGCGAGCGCCTGGTGGACCTCGGCCATGTCGCTCAGCATCATGCCCTGGCCCGGCTCATCATCCTTCTCGAGGCTCAGATAATAGAGGCCGAGGACCATGTCCTGCGACGGGACGATGATCGGCTTGCCGTTGGCGGGGGACAGGATGTTGTTGGTCGACATCATCAGGACGCGCGCTTCAAGCTGGGCCTCGAGGCTCAGCGGAACGTGCACGGCCATCTGGTCGCCGTCGAAGTCGGCGTTGAACGCGGCGCAGACCAAAGGATGAAGCTGGATTGCCTTGCCCTCGATCAGCACCGGCTCGAATGCCTGGATGCCGAGGCGGTGGAGCGTCGGCGCGCGGTTCAGGAGCACCGGATGCTCGCGGATCACCTCGTCGAGGATGTCCCAGACTTCCTTGCGCTCCTTTTCGACCCACTTCTTCGC
>JGI24744J21845_10000113_pt1 | contig 11054 bp, 11 predicted proteins | sample KBSMiscanthusM3_FD_21845 | JGI IMG/M metagenome (IMG submission 21845)
CCTCGATCCCGGCTGCGCGATCGGCAAGCGCCAGCGCGATCGGCAGGCTGTGCGCGACCTGATGCACCTGATCATGGTTGAAGAGGAAACAGACCCGCATGCCCACTAGACGCCACTGCGGAGCTGATCCCGCATCGACAGCAGCGCCCTTGTCGGTCCTTATGGGGGCACTTTAATGACGGCCGTTGCTGGTCACGGCCCCGGACCGTACAGGGCGGCGGGCATGATCCGTATCACCGATCTCAAACTGCCTCTCGGCCATCCGCCCGATGCGCTCCGCGACGCCATTGCCGCGCGGCTTGGTTTGGAACAAGGCAGAGCATTCGATTTCACGATCGCCCGACGCGCGAACGATGCGCGGCGGAAGTCCGCCATCCTCATGGTCTATTCGGTCGACGTCGCGATCGAAGGTGAGCAGGCGATTCTCCGGCAATTCTCCGCCGATCCGCATGTGCGGCAGACCCCAGACACAAGCTACCAGTTCGTCGCGCGGGCGCCGGAAGGCTTCAGCGGGCCCCGGCCGGTGGTGGTCGGCGCGGGCCCATGCGGCCTGTTTGCCGGCCTGCTGCTCGCGCAGATGGGGTTCCGTCCGATCATCCTCGACCGCGGCAAGGTCGTGCGCGAACGCACCAAGGATACGTGGGGCCTGTGGCGGCGGCGCGAGCTCAACCCTGAATCCAACGTCCAGTTCGGCGAGGGGGGCGCGGGGACCTTTTCCGACGGCAAATTGTGGAGCCAGGTCAAGGATCCGCGTTTCCTCGGCCGCAAGGTGCTGACCGAATTCGTCGCCGCGGGCGCCCCGCCCGAAATCCTGACCGAGGCGCATCCCCATATCGGCACATTCCGGCTCGTCACGATGGTCGAACATATGCGCGCGACCATCCAGGCGCTCGGCGGAGAATATCGCTGGCAGCACCGCGTCGACGATCTGGTGATCGAGACCGGCGGTAACGGTGTCCGCCGCGTGACCGGCCTCGTGCTGCAAACCGGCGAAGTGCTGGAGGCCGCGCACGTCGTCCTGGCGGTCGGGCACAGCGCTCGCGACACATTCGAGATGCTTCATGGCAGGGGGGTGCATATCGAGCCCAAGCCATTCTCGATCGGCGTCCGGATCGAACATCCGCAATCGTGGATCGACCGTGCCCGGTTCGGCGCGTGTGCCAAGCACCCCGATCTTGGGGCCGCCGCCTATACCTTGTCGCACCACTGCTCGAACGGGCGCACCGTCTACAGTTTCTGCATGTGCCCCGGCGGACGTGTGGTGGCGGCCGCCTCCGAGCCGGGTCGGGTCGTGACCAACGGCATGAGCCAATATTCGCGCGCCGAATTCAACGCGAATTCGGGACTGGTGGTCGGGATCGATCCCGAACGCGATTATCCCGGCGGTCCACTCGCCGGCGTGGCCTTGCAGCGGAAGTGGGAATCACTCGCGTTCGAAGCGGGCGGTGGCGACTATTCGGCGCCGGGGCAGCGGGTCGGCGATTTCCTCGCCGGCCGCGCGTCGGAGACATCGGGCGAAGTCGAGCCTTCCTATAAACCCGGGGTCAAGCTCACCGACCTTGCAACCTGCCTGCCGCCGTTCGCGGTGGAGGCGATCCGCGAGGCATTGCCGGTCTTCGGCCGCCAGATTGCGGGCTATGATCATCCCGACGCAATGCTGACCGGGGTCGAGACACGCACCTCCTCGCCGATCCGGATCACGCGCGGGGCGGATTTTCAGAGCCTCAACACGTGCGCCTTGTTTCCGGCCGGCGAGGGCGCGGGCTATGCAGGTGGCATTCTTTCCGCCGCGATCGACGGGATCAAGGTCGCCGAGGCGGTGGCCAGAAGCATCGTGGGCGAGGGGGCTGCATGACCCGCCAGGCCCTGTTGTTCGTCTGCCTCGGCAACATCTGCCGCTCGCCGCTTGCGGAGGCGGCGTTTCGCGTGCGCGCGGTCGATGCGGGGGTCGATGTCCAGGCGGATTCGGCGGGCACGGGAGGCTGGCATATCGGTGAGCCGCCCGACCGGCGCGCGCAATGGACTGCGCTTCGCCATGGCGCCGATATTTCTCATTATCGTGGCCGGCAGGTCGAACCCGCTGATTTCCGCCGTTTCAGCCACATCTTCGCGCTCGATCTCGACAATCTGGCGGTGCTGCACCGTATGAAGCCCGTCGATGCCACCGCCAAGATCGGTTTGCTTCTCGATCAGGTCGACGGGATGGAAGGGCAACCAGTTGCCGACCCTTATTACGGGCCCGACGAGGGGTTCGAAGAGACGTGGCATCAGGTCGACCGCGCCGCTTTGGCGCTGGTCGCGCGGCTGGGCCAGGAGCGCGGCTGATGTCGCGAATGGCAGCTCGGCCCGCCTGTGACGCCCCTTGGGCGGCTATAATCCGCGGACGAAAATCGTCGCCGATTGGGTCCGTGGCGATTCTTGTCTGCGGATGCCAACGTCGCGGTTGAAGCATGCGAACTTCGCGACTATCGGGAAGCCGTCGGGCGGTTAGCTCAGTTGGTAGAGCATCTCGTTTACACCGAGAGGGTCGGCGGTTCGAGCCCGTCACCGCCCACCACGGCCATCTTTGGCTGCACGGATTTGTAACAAAGCTCTGCGATAAGGCCGCAGCGCTTCGCTAGGCGTTTTAGCGTTCAAACACGTCAGGATTAGAGTGCAACGGCGTGATCCGCGCCGTTGTGCGATGCGGTAACTTCGCGCGCCTTATTGGACCCAAGCAGAGATTTTCTATGGTAAATAAACCTGGCCACACATTTTGCGTTGCGGCGAAATCGGCTTTGCGATATCGCTAACGTGGATTAAGAATCTTACTCGACGCGCAAGTGGGTGCGTTGCTTTTCGGAGGAGTATAATCATAATGCGCGTTGTTTCCGTCCTTACTACTTGCGTCATCGCTGCCGCGTTCGCCGCGACCCCGGCTCAGGCCACCACCCAGATTGGTGACGGCACTCTCTCGCTCGTCGGTCTGTTCGTACCGACCGTCACCACCGGTGCGGCCACCGGCAGCTTCGCCGTCACCAACGGCACGACCTTCCAGATCTCGGGCACCGGCTCGTTCGCTGGCCTGTTCGGCGCCAACGGCACGGCCAACGGCCTTGTGAGCTTCTCCAACACGGTCGGCGCCACGGTCGGCCAGTCGCTCGCCAACTTCCTGACTTTCGCTGATGGCGCGAGCGGCACCTACAATTTCTCGGTCGCCAGCGTTAAGACGCTGAACTACAGCGTGACCCCGGGTATCTCGACGGCAATTTCGCTCTACCTGCTCGGCTCGACGGTGGATTCGAGCCTCGGCCTCGGCCCGACGGCGACGTCGCTCACGCTGAGCTTCAACAGCACGGGCGGTTCGCCTTTCTCGACCTCGGCAACCCTGGCGGTTCCCCCGGCCCCGATCCGTTCGGTTCCGGAGACGGCCACGTGGGGCATGATGCTGATGGGCTTCGGCGCCATGGGTGCAGCTCTGCGCCGCCGCCGCAGCGTCAACGTTACCTTCGCCTAATATATATAGCCTTTTCAGGGTTAGAGAGCGCCGTCGCACCCCCCGGGTGCGGCGGCGTTTTCGTAAGCGCGGATATCGGCCTGCTGATCGGCGAAGCTGATCTCGGCTTATCCTCGCTTCGTAGTCAGCCGACTTTCCGGTGTCGGAGGGAGAAGCGGTATCCCTCATAAACCGCGATAGCGAGAAACAGCAGGTCCATCGCGTCCGCCGCTCGAAAGGCGAAAGCCACGCTGTCGGTAAGGCCCACATTACCCAGAACGTCCAGAATCGAGCGGCCCGCGTCCTTCGCGAGCAAAGCGAGGTCGCACAGCCAAGTGCCGAGCGCCCAGCCCAAGGCCGAAGCCGCGCCCCCGAGATAACCGAACTTGCGGTCCACGCCCTTGCCCACGCGGTGCACCGCATAGCCGACCAATGCGCCGATCAGGATCGCGATCAGCCCAAGGCTCATTCCGCTGAAATAGCCGAACGCGGCCCACAGCACCGCCCCTGCGATCGCCGCCAAAATGGCCACCGGCACCGCTGCCGCGAAATTCTGCTGCGCGAGGATGTCCCCGTTCGTCAGCGTTGCTCCATCGTCGTCCATTCGTTCCCCTTCATCCTGCGCCGGTGTGGATCATGCCGTGAACCTGATGCGTCATCACCGCGAGAAAGGCGGCGAGCCCCAGGTAGAAGACGCCATATTCGACCCGTATGCCGATCGGCACGGCGTAGTAGGTCTGGTTGGCGGGGGCGGCCGGATCATAATGCCACGCCTGTTTGAGCGCGGGCAGCGCGGCGATCGTGATCAGGATGAGAAGCGGGCTGGGGCTGTAGAACATCATCGCCACCATGAGGGGCGCGCCGATAAACCAGATGCGCGGCGAGAGAATCGCCGTGATCCGGCCACCATCGAGCGGCGGCAGCGGGATCAGGTTGAAAAAATTGAGAAAGAAACCGGAATAAGCGATCGCCAGCAGCAATCCGCTATCCGTGTGGCTGCCCCAGAAGTAGATCAGGGTGGCCGCTACCGTGCCGACGAACGGGCCCGCGGCCGCGACATAGGCCTCCGTCTCGACGTCAATCGGCTTGTCCTTGAGTTCGATCCAGGCGCCGACGAAAGGGATGAAGGTGGGCGCGCTGACCGGAAGCCCGCGCTGACGCGCCGCGATGAAATGACCCATTTCATGTACGAAGATCAGGCCGATAAAACCGAGCGCGAACCGCCAGCCAAAGACCATGCTGTAGACGACCAGCGACACAAGCATCGTCAGCAAGGTTCCGCCCGCCTTGCCCAATTTCAGCGCGCCAAACAGCAGCGCCAGCATTCCACCCATTAGAGCGTCGCATCTTCATCAGCCTTGCGGCGGAAAAATTTGCGGAAAGCCGCAGCCGCCCCGGCAAGGGCAAGCAGCCCCAGTTTCCAGACCTTGAGCAGGAAGACGCCTGCGAGGGCGAGCAGGCCGAGCTTCTTGACCGCGACCACGCCGACGAGCGCCGCAAGCCCGTAAGCCGCGACCTTGTCGGTCGACTGGTTGAAATCCTGATAGCGCTTGCCGGCGGCGAAATTGAGCGACCCCAGCAATTGCGCGGCGACGGGCCGGTCGGCGGCGATGTGCGCCGAATCGGTGATAAGATCGAGACTGAAATAGCCTTCGCGGCCGAGCGCATACGTATTGTAATTGACCGTCTGGGGGACGCCGGCGGGCGCGCCACGGTCCTTGACCAGCATCGACCAGACCAGGCGGTGCGCGGCGGCATCATAGGCCGGCGGCTGCGCCCAGCCGACCACGTCGAGCGCGGGAAGGCCGCGTGCCTTACGGCCGGCATTATCCTCTTCCGTATTGTCCTTCAGCGAGGCGAGAAGCGTATCGGGTTTCCACTCCTTGGCCTCGTCGTCGCGGACATAGCCTTCTCTGAGCCATGAGACGTCGACCATCCAGATATCCTGGTCCTTGAGGCTGACGATCAATCCGAAGCGAGACGGGGAAGCGGGATTGCCGATTGCCTCCATGATCCGATTGGCTTCGGCCGCGGGCACGAAGACGTCGCCTGCCGGAATGGCGAGTTCGCCCTGGTCGAGTAGTTTGACCTTCGCCGGGCCCAGAATTGCGGTCTTGTGCGCGGCGGCCCATGCGGCCTCAAGCGCATTCTGGGTCGTGGCGACCGGTTGGGCAGGCTCGGCCTGCGCTAAGACTGGCGCTGCCAGGCCTGCAAAGGCCGTCAGGCCCAATAAAATTGCTCGCCCCATTCATCCCTCCCCCGGCGCGCCCCCGCGCGCGGGACTTGTGTAAAAGCGCATCCCCTTGCGGGAAAGGGAGCTTTTCAGCCGATCTGCTTTGGATCTCACTTGCCGCAAGTAAAGACCTTATCTTTCGGATATAAAAATATGATGCACCCTTGAAATATGATAAATTCTGTTGGTATTATCCGCACACGGAGGAATCGGCCGGAAGGTAAGATGAGGGCAATGGCGCAAGGGGACCGCACGCACTCGGCCACAACGCCTTGCGCGCGCCCGAGCCAGCGAAATCTTATCATCGCCAATTCCGGCCAGTTCAGCGGATCGCCGGCAAGCAGGCCTCCCGTACGCAGGAGAGCGAAGGTGGAATTTTGGCCAAGGCGTTCAGCGCCTGCTGCCGTTTGTGGTCCAGTTACACGTAGTTTCGAATCTGGTTCAGCAAGGCTGAACCAGGGCGGCACCGGCCCGAGCCCCCAAATCGGGCCGGTGCCGCTTCAAATTTGAACAAATTTACCCGCATCGGGATATTTGGTTATCGGCGATGCGACCGTGTCGTCACCCGCTCGATGCGCCGCCCTCGCGGCCCACCACCGAGCTGCACGAAAAGGTCGATCGTCTGTGCGACATAATGCCGGATGTCCGCGCGACTGAGCCCGGTGCCCGCCTGCAGCACGAGCAGCACGAGCTGTTCGACCGCGGCTTCGGGTGTATCCGCATGGATCGTGGTCATTGCGCCGGGGTGCCCCGAATTGATCGCGCGCAGGAACGCGAAGGCCTCGCTCCCGCGCAGCTCGCCCAGGATGATCCGGTCGGGCCGCATGCGCAAAGATGCTGTAACGAGGTCATTGGCGGTGACGCGCGCTTCGCCGAGTTCGCCCCGCACCGCGACCAGGCCAACATGGTTCGGATGATCGACCGCGAGCTCGGGTGTGTCCTCGATCAGGATCAGCCGCTCCCCGAGCGGAATCTCACGCAGGAGGGCATTCAGAAAGGTGGTCTTGCCGCTCGATGTCCCGCCGGAAATGAGGATGTTCCGGCGCGCGCGCACCGCGTCTGCCAGCATTCCAGCCAGATCGGCATCGTGCGATAGGTCAGCGCGCTGGCCGTCGCCATCCTCTGCAAGGTCAAGCGCGCCGCGGCTGGTGTCGGCGAAGGCGCCGCTCGCCGCATAATCGGTGAGCCTCAGCCGCGGCGCCACCTGCTTGCGGATCGCGAGCGCCAGGTGATCGCGCGTGGCGGGAGGGACGACCATCTGAATGCGGCAGCCGTTCGGCAGGATGGCCGACATCAAAGGATGTTCGCGGCTGATGCCTTGATGCGTCAGCGCCGCGAGTTGGCGCGCGAGCCGGGCCAGGGTGAGCTCGGTGAGGTCCGGGGCGGGATGCCGCTCGATGCCGCCGCCGAGCAATTCGAGCCACAGTTCACCGGGCTGGTTCACATAGATGTCGGTGACGTCGGGCCGGGCGAGGTGATCGGCCAAAGGTGCAAGGCAGGACCGCAGATAGACGCCGGACTCGATCGCCGCCGCGGCATTCATTGCTGCGTCTCGCCGTCAAATTCCAGATCGCGCGCCACAAAGATGCTGATGCTGGTCGCCGCCGGAACTTTGAGTGTGGGTACGATCGTCGCGGAGGAGACCTGCGGCCCCGCCGCCTGCGCCGCATTGGGCAAGGCGACGATCACCGACCCGGTGGTCGCGCGCGTCGCGAGCGCGGCTCCGATCTGGAAGGTCGACTGGAGCAACGCGTCGAACAGCCGCTCCGGGATATGATTGTTGACGCTGGCATGCACGCCGCCGCGGCCGAGCGGATCGACCGCGGGGGATTCGATCGCGATGATGGCCCCGTCTGGACGGATCAGCCGCGTCCAGCTTATCACTGCGCGCTTCTGGCCGACATTCGCGTCCGACTGATATTGGCCGACGAGGCGGCTTCCGCGCGGGATCAGCACCTTCGATCCGTCGAACCCCCGCACGTCGCGCGAAACGATCGCGCGCGCGAAACCTGCGCGGGTGGAATCGAATGCGGTTTCCAGAACGGCCGGGATGAGCGTGCCCTGCGGCACCGTATTGGCCCGGTTCGCGAGCATGCCGGATCGTACGCGCGCGCTTGCCGTGGGATTCGCGCCGAGCGGCCCCGGCGGCGCGGCGGGGGCGGCAGCGGGACCCGCGTTTCCGCTCGTCGTGTCGATCACCAAGGCGGGCACGGCCGAATTCCGGTTGGGCGGAAGGGCAGCCACGGGTTGCGGCGCCGGATAATAAGCGGGTGATGGCGTGACGGGCAGCTGGGCCGTCGGCCCGTAATGTTGCATCACGCTCGGCGGAGAGGGCTGCATGGAAGGTGCGGCGCTCGCGACGGTCGCGGGTGAAGGCGGCGCCGGTTCGGGCGGGAGCTGGAGCGGTGGCGGCTCGGTCACCGCGTAAGCGGCATCGGCAGCTTGCGGCCTGATCGCCGGCTCGACCCGCGCGCTTCGGCGCATCTCCAGCACCACGAACAAGAAGATGGCGGCTGCCAACGCACAGAGCGCCAAGACGATGCCGGACGGGCCGCCACGCGGCAGGCGCACGACCGGTCCGATCGTGCCTTCGTCCGCAATTCCTGCGACGGAATCAGGAGCGGCCGGATTCCGTCTCACGGATGGACCTGCGATGGCAGCCTGAGCGCAAAGGCGATCCTGCCGTCGATGCGGAAGACGAGCTTGGCGGTCACGCCGTCGATCACGAACTCCTCGCCGTGCATGCCGCCATTGGCGAGCCGTTCGGCTCCGTCGTCGCCAATCTGGAAAGTGGCCGGGATCGGCCGATCCGCGGGCCAGCTGACATAGGTACGTTGCCCGTCGTCCGATACCGATGCCGGCCGCAGCACCGGATCGCCCCCGATACGATAGCGGCTCGCACGCCGGGCGACCGCCTGATCCTTGGCGGATGCAGCCTCGGCGCCGGCCGCCGACGGGTAATCGAACCGAACCATGTACGCCATTTCCGGCGTCGGAAAGGTGAGCGACACCAGCTCGAAATTATAGATCCGGACATTGGTGATCACCGTCATATTGGTCGGCGCACCCGCCTGGGTCGGCTTGATGAACAGATGGTCGCCGGCGCGGTCGACATTCACCTGCCACAAAGCGCTATCCCCGACCGAGACATTCTGAATCTGCTCTCCGGGCGAAAGCAGGATCGTGGTCTGGTATCCGGGTGTGCCCTGCAGCTGTACGATTTGCCCGGCATCATAGACGATCGTCTGCAGCCGCGGGTCACGTGCAGACGGCTGCGGCCGGACGTCGCCCAGCGCCGCCGCGCAGGCGAACATCGCCAGCAGGAGCGCGGCGCCGGACTTCATTGCGCAGGCCCCGAAAGGGCAGAAGGCGAGGCCATCGGGAATGCTGGCTGCGCGGGGGCGATCGTTTCGGGATCGCGCCGATATTCGAAGATCTGGAAGCCGAGCGGGTTTACGAACCGGTCTTCAAGCGACATCGGCGCGCGCGAATAACGATAACGGACGAGCGCGACCCATGCTCGGGCCGGCTCGGCATGCCCGCTCGGATCGGTCCTGACCGTGTCGAAGCGGACCAATGCCGCATCCGGGCCGGTTGGCGAAACGCTCTTCACCCGCGTCTCCACCACCGTGCCGCGCGAATAAAGGACGAGGGGATTTTGCGGGTTGGACGGCTGCATCGTGGCCAGATAGCCGCGCCTCGCGATATCCGCCGAAAAGAGCGCGACGCGTCGGTAATTGGTTCGCACCGTCGCGAAGTCGAAGCTCTCGCGCGCGATGACATATTGGACGAGATAGGATTGGGTCAGCGCGGCGTCGGGCGCTACCGATCCGGGATCCAGCGGCTTGAGGGGCTGAACGTAGCCCGTCGTCTTGTCGACCAGCAAAGTATAAGGTTCGACCGTCTTGAGCGGGGTCAACAGCATCAAGGCGCCAGCCTCCAGCAGCGCGATGCCTCCGGCGACCGACGCGACGATCCAGGCGACGCGGCGCGAGGCATGGAGCGCCTTCAGCCGGTCGGAATTCCAGCTTGCGGCATCCTCGTAATAAGCGTCGAGCCGCTTTCGGCCTTGGTCGTTCATATGGTCCTGTCCCGTCGCCTGGCGCTCGCCGACGCGCGTCCTTTCCCGCGCCGCGGGAAGGCCCTGCCGGTGGGCAGGCTGTCGAAGCCCACCGTGGCCGGTTTCTCGCCGGCTCCGGCAGGGCGAAGCTCGAAGCGCCCACGATTGCGGCTGGCCAATTCGCGCCCGATCGCCTCGCGCTGATGGAGCGATGCGATTGCGTTGGCGGTTGCGGTCGCGCGGCTACGCATTTCGGCCAGTTCGCGATCGCGGCCTATGGCGCTGCCGGTCGTGACCGTCGCCGGATCCTTCGCCCGCAAAGGCACGGCGCGCCAGGATGCCAGTCTGAACGCTCCAGCCAGGCGCGCCGAGGCCAGCAGCATGGCAACGATCACCAGTGCAAACAGCGCGGTGATGACGAGCAATTCGGTCGGGGCGGCGGGAAGCACTTCGTGGCCTTGCCGGCGGGCGAGAACGGTAGACAGCCAGGGCTCCAGCACGCTGAGCTCGAAGGCGAGCACTACCGCGACACCGATCGCCCCAATGGTCGCGCCGGCAATGACCCGGATCCAGCCCTCAAGCAGGCTGCGCGTATTCTCGAACAACAGGAAAGCGACGAAATAGGGCCCGAGCGCCAGCATCAGCGCCGCGACGATGCGGACGGTGGCGATTCCCGCCAACGTCGACAGGAGGAAGAGCACCCGCGCGCCGCCCAATGCCTGGGCGTTGAAGGCTGCCGTGGCGGCGGGTGACACGAAAGCACCTGGTTCGACACGCGGCTCGCCGGGGCCGAGGACCATCAGCTGCTGCAGCGCGATGTCCGCGAGGTCGAGACGCTGGGTGAGCGTGCCATCGCTTCCCGGGAGGGAAGAGGGTCGGCCAATCTCGGCCACGATCTGGCCGGGAGCCTGCGTGACCACGTCGTAGACAAGCGTGTGATAGACCGGCCAGCTGGTCGCGAGCGCCATAACGGCGCCGATCTTGACCATTGCCAACGTTCCGCTGCGCACGTCGAGCCCGCGCCCGAACAGCATATTATAGCCGATAAGCGCGACGAAGATGGTGAGCAGCCCGGTCAGGATCAGCGACAGCGTCGATCCCGGGGCCCCGAGCGCGGCGAACGCGCCCGAGCTGAAAATATCGGCCTGGCAATCGATCGATGTGGTGACCCATCCGACGAAGCCATACGGCTCGGTTGGGGCGGAGCAGGCGGTGCTCATACGACCTCCAGCAGGCGTGGCAGCCAGTCGGCGGGATCGTCGCCGGCCTCGAGCCGAATCTGGTCG
>JGI24744J21845_10000115_pt1 | contig 10973 bp, 15 predicted proteins | sample KBSMiscanthusM3_FD_21845 | JGI IMG/M metagenome (IMG submission 21845)
TCGATAAGCGGCGTCGGGCAGCGGCCTAAGCATCTATCCCGAAATGACGCTTTAGTGCTTCGCGGCCGGGCGGGGTGAAGGTCACCGTCCGACCGCCCTCAAACCGCCGGATCCAGCCACGCGCCAGAAAGGAGCGGTAGAGGGCCGCCCCGACCGCACCCGCAATATGATGGCGGCGCTCGCTCCAGTCGAGGCAGGGGCGGCAGAAGACCGCGCCTTTGCCCTCGGAGCAAGGCGGCAGCTCCACCCCGATCTCGTCAAGCAAGGCGCGCCCGACTTCGGTCAATGCGGCGCCGTCGGTTCCGAGGTCGATCTGTCCGCGCGCGATCATCGCATCGGCAATCGCGACCGAAATCTCTCCCGCCAGATGATCATAGCAGATGCGAGCGCGCCGCATCGCCGCGTCGCGTGGGCCGGTGCGGATCGGCGGTGGTGCAGCCGCGACCATCATCGCCTCCAGCATTCCGGCAATAGCGGGGAAGGCGATCCGGAAATAACGATGGCGACCCTGCGCTTCGAGCGCGAGCAATTCCGCCTCGATCATTTTGGCCAAATGCCCGCTCGCAGTCTGCGCGGTCACGCCGGCGGCACGCGCCAGCTCGCCTGCGGTCAATGCGCGGCCATCCATCAGCGCCATCAGCATTGCGGCGCGCGACGGATCACCCACCAAAGCGGCGATTTCCGCCAGTCCGGTTATGCTGAGCATCTCGTCACCTCGCGGCCGTTATAGCGCTCCCGATTGATAGATGGTTCGGTCGCCACCGAAACCTCGCGCTTCAAGTGCGCTCAATCATCGCGGCAGAAGGAGGCGCTGCTATGATCACATGCTTCATCCGCTACGAACTGGATTCTCACAAGATGGGCGCGTTCGAAGACTATGCCCGCAATTGGGGTCAGGCGATCCCGCGCTGCGGCGCCGACCTGATCGGCTATTTCGCGCCTCACGAAGGTTCGGCCACCACGGCTTACGGTGTCTATAACATCAAGGACCTAGCCGCGTACGAGGCCTATCGCTCCCGGCTCCGGACGGATCCGCTCGGCCAGGAAAATTACGCGTTCAGCCAGCGCGAACGCTTCATCCGCCGGGAGGAACGGCTGTTCCTGCGCAACGTCTCTGCGCCTCACGCACCATTGGTTCTGCCCTGAACCGCGCTCAGGCGAGGTCGAGCCGCCAGGTTTCACTCTGGATCGGCGCGCCGAATTCCTCATGCACGTGGGTCTCGACGATTTGGAAGCCGTGCGCCGCGTAGATGCGGCGCGCGCTTTCGAGCACGGTGTGCGTCCACAGGGTCATTGCCGAATAGCCCACCTCGCGTGCGAAGCCGAGACAGGCCTCGACCAGCGCATTGCCGATCCCCAGCCCGCGCGCGAATTGCTCGACATAGAGCAAGCGGAGCCGTGACAGGCCGTCGCTTTCGTCGGTCAGGAACACCGATCCCGCCATCGTGCCGTTCACCTCAGCGACCCAGCATTGCTCGCGTCCGGGCTTGAAGTCGCGCAGGAAATCGGTGGTGACCTGTCCCTCAATCACCTCGATCTGCGGGCCCCAGCCATAGACTTCGCGATAGAGGATCGACTGGCGCGCGGCGATCATCCCCATGTCGCCGGGGCGGAAGGTGCGCAATGTGAAGCCACGCTTGTTCTCGCCGTCGAGCAATGTTTCGGTGAGGCGGAGCGCGGAACAGAGATCGGCACGGTCGGAGGGGCCGAGCCGGTCGAGGATCTTCGCCACCTCGGCCCGCTGGCGCGCGTCGATCTCAGCGAAGGTCTCCGCGCCGGCCTTGGTTATCGCGATCGAGCGCTGGCGCGCATCACCGCTGCCGCGCGTTCGTGCGATCCAGCCGCGCGTCTCGAATCGGGCGAGCACCCGACTCACGAAACCCGCATCCATATCCAGGCGCGACTGCAGGTCGCTCGCCAGTAAAGGCCCGGTCCGGGCAATCTCGAACAACAATCGCGTTTCGGCCAGCGACAAATCGGAGCCAAGGAAGCGCGCGTTCAGCGCACCTATGAAGCGGGTGTAAAAACGGTTGAACCCGCGGACCGTGGCGATGGCATCTTCCATATCGGAAGGGTGAGCGATTTAGTTGATTCGGTCAACTATCTATTCGGCGCTCGCATCTCCCTCACAGCATCCTAAATAACGCGCATCCATCCATGAGGACCGCCATGACCACGCGCACCGAGACCGACAGCTTCGGACCGATCGAGGTCCCGGCGGACGCCTATTGGGGTGCGCAGACGCAGCGATCGATCGAGAATTTCCCGTTCGGCGAACGCGAGCGGATGCCGATTGGGATCGTCCATGCGCTGGCGATCGTGAAGCAGGCGGCGGCGCGGGTGAACCGCAAGCATGGTCTCGATCCCCATATTGCCGATGCGATCGAGCAGGCGGCGGCGGCGATCGTCGCGGGGCGTCATGACGATCAATTCCCGCTCGTCATCTGGCAGACGGGGTCGGGCACCCAATCCAACATGAACGTGAACGAGGTGATTGCGGGCATCGCCAACGAGGCGCTGGCGGGCACGCGCGGCGGCAAGTCGCCGGTCCATCCCAACGATCACGTCAATATGGGCCAGTCGTCGAACGACAGCTTCCCGACCGCGCTCCACATCGCCGCCGCGCGCGCGGTCAACGATCGGCTGTTTCCGGCGCTGGACGGAATGCTGGCCGAGCTGCAGCGCAAGGCCAAGGCGTGGGACGACATCATCAAGATCGGCCGCACGCACCTGCAGGATGCGACTCCGCTCACATTGGGCGACGAATTTTCGGGCTATGCCGCNCAGATCGCGCGCAGCCGCAAGCGGATCGAGCCGGTCATCGTCAGCGGCATGTACCAATTGGCGCAGGGCGGCACCGCGGTCGGCACGGGTCTCAACGCGCCCAAGGGATTCGGCGAGGAGATCGCCGCCGAGATCGCCGCGATCACCGGCCTGCCGTTCGTGACCGCACCCAACAAGTTCGAGGCGCTCGCCTCCAACGATGCGCTGGTACACCTATCGGGCACGCTCAACGTGCTCGCGGTCGCGTTGAGCAAGATCGCGAACGATATCCGCCTGCTGGGGTCAGGGCCGCGCTGCGGGCTGGGCGAGCTCAAGCTGCCGGAGAATGAACCGGGCAGCTCGATCATGCCGGGCAAGGTCAACCCGACCCAGTGCGAGATGATGACGATGGTCGCAGCCCAGGTGATGGGCAATAATGTCGCGATCACGGTCGGCGGGCTTCAGGGGCATATGGAGCTGAACGTGTTCAAGCCGCTGATCGGCGCGGCAGTGCTGCGTTCGATCGACCTGCTTGCCACCGCGATGGAAAGTTTCCGCCTACGCGCGCTCGAAGGACTGGAGCCCGATCGCGAACGGATCGCGGCACTGCTCGATCGATCGCTGATGCTGGTGACCGCGCTCGCGCCCGAGATCGGCTACGATAATGCCGCCAAGATCGCCAAGCATGCCCATCATCATGGGCTCACGCTCAAGGAAGCGGGGCTTGAGCTGGGTCTGGTCGATGCCGAGACGTTCGACCGCGTGGTTCGGCCTGAGAACATGATCGGGCGCTGATCGACCTGAGAAGGGAGGTTCAGGCTTCGCCGGGCTCGAAGCGCGGGTCGGTGGCGGGCTGATCCGCCTGGTCCCCGTCCTCGGTCGGACGATTGGCATAGAGCAAAGCCGCCACCAGGGCCGCCGATCCTATTCCGATCGCCGCTCCGGCCGTCGCCGCCACGACCTTTTTCCTACGCGAACTACCCTTGCCCTTGCGGGCTGAACCATTCGCCGTGCCGCCGCCATTACGCGTGTCAGCCATGCGTTTCTCCTCTGCTTCGGTCAGCTTAGCGCGACCGGACGGCGGGGTGAAGCACCGATCGGCCATTTGCTGAAACAAGCGCTTGTCGCCGCGCACTGGTTCCTGGATTTTCTCGTAAAATCGATAGCCTAGGCTGCTTGCCAGTGCCGGATCGCCTCTACCGGCCATAACAGCATCAGCACGTTGAGCGTCAGATTGTCGCGGATGACCGCCAGGGTCAGCAACTCGAACGCGATTGCCAAAGCGATCGTCGCCCAGACAGGCAGCTTCCGCGCGATCGCGAAGCCGATCATCATGCAGCTGATATCCGACAGCGAGTTGAGGACGCTGTCGCCAGTATAGCCGAGCGCCATGGTCGCGGTGCGATAGCGGTCGATCACCATTGGTGAATTCTCGATCAGTTCCCAGCCCCCCTCGATCGCGACCGCGATCAGCAGGCGGAAGCGCAGCGGCAGGCGCCGCAGCAACAGCCAGGCGGCGCCATAGAATAGGAAGCCATGGATGACATGGCTGGGGCTGTACCAGTCGAGCAAATGCTGGCTGTTCCCGGAATCGATCGCGCCATGCCACAAAGCGACATAGCCACAGGTGCAAATGGGTGGCCGCCCCATCGCCAGCAAAATCGACGCAGTCGCCGCGAGCAGAGCGAGGATGAGCAGCGCGGTCGCGCGCGAGCCGAAGCGGGGAGGGGCAGGTTGCATGTAGCTGCCACGTTGACCTTCCCGCGCCGGAAAGCCAAGAGCGGCCATGCCCAACGCCAATATCGAGCATCGCGGAGTCCTTTTCGTTCTGTCCTCGCCGTCCGGCGCGGGCAAATCGACGATCGCGCGGATGCTGCTCGAAAAGGACAAGGACATTGCGATGTCGGTGTCGGTCACGACCCGGCCGATGCGTCCGGGAGAGGTCGAGGGTCGCGACTACCATTTCGTCGATGTGCCGACGTTCAAGGATCTGGTCGGTGACGGCGAACTCATGGAGTGGGCACATGTCTTCGACCATCGCTACGGCACGCCGAGAGCGCCGGTCGAGGCGATGCTGGCGCAGGGCCATGACGTGCTGTTCGACATCGACTGGCAGGGTGCGCAACAGCTTTATCAGCAGGCGGGCCAGGATGTGGTCCGCGTCTTCATCCTGCCGCCGTCGGTCGGCGAGCTCGAACGACGGCTGCGCCAGCGCGGCACCGATCCGGAGCCGGTGGTCGATGCACGCATGGCGCGCGCCAATTCGGAAATCAGCCACTGGGACGGTTACGATTACGTGCTGATCAACGACGACGTGCAGTCCTGCTTCGAACAGGTGCTCACGATCCTCAACGCCGAACGCCTGCGCCGCTCGCGCCAGACCGGACTGATCGGCTTCGTCCGCAAATTGATGACGGGCAAGCAGGGCTAGGCTATCCTCTCTTCCGAACAACAGGGAGAGGCGTCATGGTTCGCATCCTAATCGGCAGCGTCGNCGGCGGGCTCGCGCAGTGGATCGTCGGCGCGCTTTTCTGGGCCACGCCGCTCAGCCGGATCGCCTTCCATGTTGCGGGCGACCCTGCCAATGCCGCTGTCCAGCAGTCGCTTGCGCAATATCTGACACCCACCGGCACCGGCACATATTATGTGCCCTGGCCCGATACGCCGCAGGGAACGATCCTGCACGGACGCGGTCCGGTCGCGATGATCCATTTCAACATGTCGGGCTTCCCGCTCATGGACAACGCGTCACTGATTGAAGGCCTGATCCTATCGATCGTCTCGATCCTGCTAATCGGGCTCGCGCTGCATGCGATCGGTGCCCGCGTCCAGGATTTCGCGTCGCGCGCGAAGCTGGTGGTGCTCTTCTCTGTCGCCGCGACGCTCTATTTCACGGTCGGCCAGCCGGTGTTCAATTACTTCATGCCCTGGGGCTACTTCTTATACTTGGCGCTTTCGCAGGTGCTGGGGCTGGTCGCTGGCGGGCTGGTGCTGGTGCGCTGGTTCATGCCCAATTCCGCAGCCAGCTCGGCCGAGACGGTGCACTAGGTCAGGACACCGCCGCGCAAGCCAGCTATGGGTGGCGCCACGGCATGCCTGTGGGCAAGATTGTGATCATAACCCCTCCGTATCGACCGCCTTGCGGGATCGACCGGGCTGTGGCCGTCGGTGCGTTGGAAATTCGGGTAGTGGGGCTCAGCCCCGGATCGTGTCGTCGTCGTAGCCCAGCATCTTGCCGGATGCGGCTTCGGCACGCGCGGCAACTGCCTTGGCGCCGGAATAGATGAAGCCATAGGTCGGATAGGCACGCTGGCCGATATCGTGGATCGGGCCGTACCACACCTTGACCGCGCTCCAGTCGCCCTTGGCCGAGGCGTCGACCACAGTCACGTCGCGTTCGACCTGGCCGTGCACGCCCCAATTGGCATGCGTCACCTTGATGATGCGATCGGAAATGACCTGGGTCACAGTCGCGACATGACCCGAACGCATCGAGCCGATCGCCTTGAACACCAGAACGGAGCCGGCCTTGGGCGCGGATCCTTGGGCATATTTACCGATCGCCTGGTTCCACCAGGACGCGGCAGCGCCGAACAATTGGATGCCGGAAAAGACGCGAGCGAAGGGGGCGCACTGCCAGAAGGTCTGGGCATTTGCGGCCGATGGAGCGGACAAAGCGGCAATGAAGAGCACGGAACAGAAGGCCGCTTTGAAGCGTCGTAGCATTTGGGAAGATCCCCCGATCTCGCTGTTGATGGTGGGATAGGGGGCTCGCGGCGGCGAATAGAAGCGCTCTGCGATGAGTCGAGCCGAGTCCGCGTTCGCCTGCGGAACCTCCTTGTGGATAACTCGATTCACCGGCGAACGCGCACAGTTCGTCCCTTAGGAAATCGGTAATTTTCCTTAAAAACAAGGTAATATGTCGAATCGCGCGGGCAAACCGCCGGATGCGACGCGCCGCACGCAACGTTGCCGGCGGCTTTGGCTAATTCCAGCCTGAGCGATCATCGCCCAGCGCTACTTGCGCTCGGATGTCCCCGCCGCTATGTCGCCGCTCGCTTCCGGGCCGGAGGAGTGTAGCTCAGTTGGTAGAGCATCGGTCTCCAAAACCGAGGGCCGTGGGTTCGAGTCCCTCCACTCCTGCCACTGAAAGGTGACGGGCCCAGGGGCAAAAGGTTCGTAGAAAGCAGCGGGCCGGTGTTGGCGCCTCCTTCTTCAAGGGGCGTGCTGCCGCTTGGGCCTGCTTTCGTTGGGTTTGACAGAGGTGAGCGTGGCAGAAGCTGGCAAGGGCGGACTGGTGGCGGGGATCCGCAACATTCCGACCTTCATCAATCAGGTGAAGGCCGAGACCTCGAAGGTCGTCTGGCCGACGCGCCGCGAGACGGTTATGACCGCCGTGATGGTGGTCGCGATGACCATGATCCTCGGCATTTTCTTCTTCGGGGTCGATTGGGTGTTCAGCCGGATCGTCCGCGAGCTCATCTCGCTCGCTTCCTAGGATAAAGAGAACATATGGCGCGCTGGTACATCATCCACGCTTATTCGGGTTTCGAGAATAAGGTCCGCGATCAGATCGTGGCCGAAGCCGGCCGTCTCGGTCTCGAGCAGCTGGTCGAAGCGGTCGAGGTGCCGACCGAAAAGATAACCGAGGTTCGCCGCGGCAAGAAGGTCACCAGCGACCGCAAATTCTTTCCGGGCTATGTCCTGCTGAAGGCGTCGATGAACGACGACGTCTATCACCTGGTCAAGAACACGCCGAAGGTGACCGGCTTCTTGGGTTCGAGCGGCCGTCCGCAGCCGATCACCGACGCGGAAGCATCACGCATCCTCAACACCAAGGAGGAAGCGGCGATCGCGGCGCCCAAGGCCAAGCTCAAGGTCGATTACGATATCGGCGATACGGTCAAGGTGCTCGACGGTCCGTTCAACGGCTTCAACGGCGTGGTCGAGGAACTCGATTTCGACCGCGGCCGCGTCAAGGTTTCGGTGTCGATCTTCGGTCGCGCCACCCCGGTCGAGCTCGAATTCGAGCAGGTCGAACGGGTCAAGTAATTCTCGTCGTTCCAGCGAAAGCTGGAACCTCAGGAGGCGGAGGGCGTCGCCAGCCTCACGAGATCCCGGCTTTCGCTGGGATGACGGAATAAGACGCAAATCCGCGGGAGGCGCTCTTCGGAACGTCGCATGTACCGCTAAGCCATAGGAGGTAATCATGGCGAAGAAGATTACGGGTTACATCAAATTGCAGGTGCCGGCCGGCAAGGCCAATCCGTCGCCGCCGATCGGCCCCGCGCTGGGCCAACGCGGCGTCAACATCATGGAATTCTGCAAGGCGTTCAACGCCGCGACGGGTTCGGAAGAGCCGGGCACGCCGCTGCCGACGGTGATCACCGTCTATGCGGATCGCAGCTTCTCGTTCGAGACCAAGACGCCGCCGGCGACCTACTTCCTGAAGAAGGCCGCGAAGCTGCAGTCGGGTTCGAAGGAGCCGGGCAAGATCTCGGCGGGCACGATCAAGCGCTCGCAGCTGGCGGAAATCGCGACGGCCAAGATGAAGGACCTGAACGCGAACAATCTCGAAGCCGCTACCAAGATCATCGAAGGCTCCGCTCGCGCGATGGGCCTGCAGGTTGTGGAGGGCTGATAAGATGGCAAAGCTTAGCAAGAAGCAGAAGGCGCTCTCGGTCGATACCGTGAAGCTGCACGGCGTCGACGAGGCGATCAGCCTCGCCAAGGCCAACGCCACCGCCAAGTTCGACGAGACGATCGAAGTCGCGCTCAACCTGGGTGTCGATCCGCGTCACGCCGACCAGATGGTCCGCGGCGTGGTCACGCTGCCGAAGGGCACCGGCAAGACGGTGCGCGTCGGCGTGTTCGCCAAGGGCGCCAAGGCCGACGAGGCCCGCGCGGCGGGTGCCGATGTGGTCGGCGCCGAAGACCTGCTCGAAATCGTCCAGGGCGGCACGATCGACTTCGATCGCTGCATCGCGACCCCGGACATGATGGGCCTGGTCGGCCGTCTCGGTAAGGTGCTCGGCCCGAAGGGCATGATGCCGAACCCGAAGCTCGGCACGGTCACGATGGACGTCGCCGGTGCGGTCAAGGCCGCCAAGGGCGGTCAGATCGAATATCGCGTCGAGAAGGCCGGTATCATCCACTCGGGCATCGGCAAGGCAAGCTTCCCGGCCGAAGACCTGCGCGCGAATTTCGACGCGCTGGTCGACGCCGTGATCAAGGCCAAGCCGTCGGGCGCCAAGGGCAAGTATCTGAAGAAGGTGGCCGTGAGCTCCTCGATGGGCCCGGGCATCAAGGTCGACCCCGCCGAGATTTCGGCGGCCTAAGCTTTCGAAGCTAACGACCACAGACAAGGAGGGCCGGGAGCGATCCCGGCCCTTTTTGTTTGGGCGTTCGGGACTGGCGGCGACTAGTTGCCTCAGGTCATTCCGTGAGCGGCCGGGATTGGCGATGGCGGTCCACCAGGCATCGCCAGCAGCGCATCCTCGCCCTCGCCAGCCTCGAACCGGGCGAGCAATACATCCGGATCATACATCACCCCGACCGGATTCTCCGCGAAGGCAGCGGTCCGCATGAGCGCGGTCGCCTCCTCGACGGTTCCGCAGTCCACCTGGAACTCCATCCGATTGCCGTCAGGGTCCGCATAATAGAGCGACAACGTCGTCCCATGATGGACGGGCCAATAAGGAGTAATGCCGGCGCGCTTCAGCCGGGCATATGTGTCGAGCAGGCCTCCCACGTTCCGATACGTGTAGGCGACGTGGTTCACGCCGATCTCGCCTCTGTCGTCGCGAGACCTTCCGCCGGGTTTCAGAATGTCGAGGTTGGCGAATGCAAACCTGTGATGCTCGTCGTCGTACGTGAGGAAGGCGAGCACCGGATTCTCGTAGACGACCTCCGCCTCAAAGACGTCGCGATACCACGCAATCATCTCATCGAAACGCCGCGTCATGTATACGACGTGCGCGAACTTCACCGGCTTGGTCATGACCTCTCCCCCCGCTCGAAATGCTTCAAACGCGACGCAATGTACAACGCGACGGCAGCAACGGAGGCGACAGGGTCGCTGATGGTTGGCCTATCATTTCGGTCGAGGAATGTCTCGCCTCGCAGTGGTTTTCCGAACATCCGCTCTCCATCAAAAGCAGACGCGGCCGGCTACCCCTCGCAATGACGCCATCGGCGTCTTATTTGGTGGCGGAGAGGATTCAGTGGATCCTCGTGTGAGGTTTCCATCGCCGCGGCGCGCGGGCGCCGACCGAGCGACAAGGCAGGAGCATGAAGCATGAGCACCGAACGCGCGGTTCTGGCTGGGGGTTGTTTCTGGGGCGTGCAGGATCTGGTCCGCAAGCAGCCGGGCGTCCTCTCGACGCGGGTCGGCTATTCGGGCGGGGACGTGCCCAACGCGACCTACCGCAACCACGGCACCCATGCCGAGGCGATCGAGATCATCTTCGATCCAGCGGTGACGAGCTTCCGCCGGCTGCTCGAATTCTTCTTCCAGATCCACGATCCGACTACGGTCAACCGCCAGGGCAACGATATCGGGATGAGCTATCGCTCCGCCATCTTCTATACGAGCCCCGAGCAGAAGGCGGTGGCGGAGGACACGATTGCCGATGTCGATGCCTCGGGCCTGTGGCCGGGCAAGGTCGTGACCGAGGTCGCGCCGGCCGGCGACTTCTGGGAGGCCGAGCCCGAGCATCAGGATTATCTGGAGCGGATCCCGAACGGCTATACCTGCCATTTCGTGCGGCCGGGCTGGGTGCTGCCGCACCGCGCGGACGCGGCGGTCGGATAAGTCTACAGACCTGCGATTGCCAAGAGGCCGGGGAGTAATCTCCGGCCTTTTTGTTTGGTTCGCCGCGCTCCTCGCGATGACGAACGCTGCGCTTTCTCCTATAGCCCCGCCTCATGCCCCTGACCTCGATCCAGCTTATCGATTATGCCGGCATGGGCTTCCTCGCCGCATCGGGCGCGATCGCAGCCGCCGAGCGGCGTGAGGATGCGGTCACCTTCATCTTCTTCGGCTGCTTCACCGGGATGGGCGGGGGGACGCTGCGCGACCTGTTGATCGGCGCGCCGGTCTTCTGGGTGGCGCGGCCCGATTATCTGGTGGTGAGCGTGATCGCCTCGCTCGCGGTTTGGGTCTGGCCGATGCGCTGGACCAGCCATGCCGCCTTGCTGTGGCTCGATGC
>JGI24744J21845_10000116_pt1 | contig 10960 bp, 15 predicted proteins | sample KBSMiscanthusM3_FD_21845 | JGI IMG/M metagenome (IMG submission 21845)
GCCCGGCGCGATGCCGCCGCGCCCGCGTGGAGCGCGTCGCCGATCGGTACCTCCCACAATTGGTGATAGTGGGTCATCGCCATGCCCCACTGCGCCATCGCGCAGCCCGGGTCCGCCGCGGCGACCCCGGCAAAGGCTTTCTCCGACGCGCCATAGGCAAAGGAATGGAGCAAGGCGACCGCGCGATTGAACTGCGGCGCCACCCCCGGCCTGCACGATGTCGGGAAGCGGACCGTCCCCAGCCGCTCGGGCGCGGCATGGTCGTGATGCTCCTCCGCCATGCCCGGCATCGCCTGCGCCATCATCGGTCCGGCCGCCCCGCACGCCAGAGCGAGCCCGATAAGTGCCTTGCGCATCTGCCCATCTCCCGGCGCCGGTCTGGCGGCCGCCGGGAAGTTTATGCCCGATCGGGGACGGCTTCAACGCCGGGCCGCATCGGGTGCCATGTTCAGCATCTTGACAAAAGCGCGGATGTTCGCTAAATGTTCCACGTGAAACATTGACGGGTTGACCAACCTCCCGGCGCGAAATCATCAAGTTCGAATCTGGTGTTTTTTTATTTTTCCCTTCGGGCAGGGCCTTTCCCGCGAACCCATTGGGGGTGATTGCGTTGGTGCCAGCGGGCGACGCGCGCAGGGTGGAAGGAGCCTCCGATGGACGACAATGACATCATCCAGACGCCGGACGGCCCGATGACCTGGGCCGCCTGGAAAAAGAAGAACCCGGTCCAGACCCCCTCGCGCCGCACCAAGGGCAAGAAACTGCCCAATAAGGTCAAGCTGTTCACCGATCGCTAGGGCTGTTCCGTTCGTGCTGAGCGCGTCGAAGCACGTTGGGGCGATCGGGCAGGAGACTTGTCGCGCTCCTACCGCCGTGCCTCCCGCGACGCCGTCTGCCGCCCCCTGCCAATAGATCGCGATCAATGTTCCGGGATCGAATCGGCGTTATGCGCTTTGTTCCACCCCGTGAGCAGCGACAAAGGTCCTATGAGGTTTGCGACGGAAAAGGCCGCGTTCGGCATACCCGGCCTGGATGACATCACCGCCGGCGGACTGGCGCGGGGACGGCTGTTCCTGCTGGAGGGCAGCCCCGGCACGGGCAAGACCACGATCGCCACCCAGTTTCTGATCGAGGGCGCCGCACGGGGCGAACGCGCGCTCTACATCACCCTGTCCGAAACCGAGGACGAGTTCCGGATCGGCGCGGAGTCGCATAGCTGGGATCTGAAGGGCATCGACATATTCGAGCTGATGCCCCCCGAAAGCCTGCTCGACGAGGATCAGCAGCAGAGCCTGCTTTATTCGTCCGACCTGGAATTGGGCGAGACGACCAAGCGCATCTTCGAGGTGTTCGAAAAGGTGAGGCCGAGCCGGGTGGTGGTCGACAGCCTGTCCGAGATCCTGCTGCTCGCGCAAAGCCCGCTGCGCTTCCGCCGCCAGACGCTGGCGCTCAAACATTATTTCTCGCGCCACGGCGCGACCGTGCTGATGCTCGACGATCTGACCGCGGGCACCGCCGATAAGACGATGCACAGCATCGCGCACGGCGTGATCCACCTCGACGAAATGTCGCCCGATTACGGCGCGGAGCGGCGGCGGATGCGCATCGTCAAATATCGCGGCCAGCGCTATCGCGGCGGCTATCACGATTTCTTGCTCGAAACCGGCGGCACGCGCGTCTTCCCGCGGCTGGTCTCGGCCGAGCATAAGCGCGATTTCAAGCGCGGGGTCATCGACACCCAATCGCCGGAGCTGAACGCCTTGCTCGGCGGCGGACTGGATCGCGGATCGAGCACGTTGGTGCTTGGGCCTGCGGGTACCGGCAAGTCGCTGCTGATGCTGACCTTCATCGCCGCCGCGGTCGAGCGCGGCGAGCATGCGGCGATGTTCGTGTTCGACGAGGAGCTCGGGCTCCTATTCAACCGCGCGCGCGGTCTGGGTATCGATCTTCAGGCGATGGTCGACAGCAACAAGCTGATGATCGAGCAGGTCGACGCGGCCGAGCTCACCCCGGGCGAATTCTCCGAGCGGGTCCGCCACTGCGTCGAGGTCAACGAGGCGCGCACCGTCGTGATCGACAGCCTCAACGGCTATCAGGCGGCGATGCCGGGCGAGCAGGCCTTGATCCTGCACATGCACGAACTGCTGCAATATCTGAACCGTCAGGGGACATCGACCTTCCTGACGGTGGCGCAGCATGGGCTGGTGGGCGACATGAAGGCGCCGGTCGACGTGACCTACCTCGCCGATACCGTGGTCCTGCTGCGCTATTTCGAGGCGGCCGGGCGCGTGCGGCGCGCCATCTCGGTCATCAAGAAACGCACCGGCGCGCACGAGGACACGATCCGCGAATTCCAGATCGACCAGCGCGGCATCACGCTCGGCGCGCCGCTCACCAACTTCCACGGCGTGTTGCGCGGCGTGCCGAGCATGATCGTCGCTGACGCCGTTATTCCCGCCGAGCCTGCCGATTGATCCCGCATCTGTCCGAACGGGCGCTGATCCTCGCGCCCCACGGCCGCGATGCTGACGTAGCGGCCGCGATGCTGGCCGAGGCCGGCCTCGCCAGCACGCGCTGCCTTTCGCTCGTCAATCTCGTCGAGGAATTGGAGGCGGGTGCGGGTTTCGGCCTTATCACCGAGGAGGCACTGCGCACCGCCGACCTGCATTCCCTGGCCTATTGGATTGAGCAGCAGCCCGAATGGTCCGACTTCCCTTTCATCCTGCTCACGCAACGCGGCGGTGGGCTTGAGCGCAACCCAACGGCGGTGCGCCACCTCGACACNTTGGGCAACGTCACCTTCCTCGAACGGCCCTTCCACCCCACAACGTTGATCAGCCTCGCCCGGTCGGCGCGGCGAGCACGTCGGCGGCAATATGATGCGCGCGCGCGGCTGGTCGAGCTGCACGCGCTCGCCGCCGATCTGGAACAGCGCGTCGAGGAACGCACCGCCGAGCGCCAGTCAGCGCTCGAACAACTGCACGAAGCGCAGAAGCTGGAAACTTTGGGCCAGCTCACCGGCGGCGTCGCGCACGATTTCAACAATCTTCTGACCCCTATCATCGGCGCGCTCGACCTCCTCCAGCGCAAGATCGAGGGAGCGGACGCACGCACCGAGCGCTGGATCTCCAACGCGCTCGAATCGGGCGAGCGCGCCAAGATTCTTGTGCAGCGGTTGCTCGGGTTCGCGCGGCGACAGGAATTGCAGAGCGGGCCGGTCGACATCGCGTCACTGGTGGCGGGGATGCGCGACTTGATCGCCAGTTCGGTCGGATCGACAATCGAGCTCAAATTGCTGTGCGCGCATGATCTGCCTCCCGCGCTTGCCGATCCCAACCAGCTCGAACTCGCGATCCTCAACCTCTGCGTCAACGCACGCGACGCGATGCCCGATGGCGGCGAGCTCACGATCGCGGTGGAAAATGTCGTGCTCGGGCCGGGCTCGGAAACACGGCTGCCGCCCGGCCTCTACGTCCGGCTGTCGGTGATCGACACCGGCGCGGGCATGGACGCCGAGACGCTGGCGCGCGCGGTCGAGCCCTTCTTCTCGACCAAGGAGACCGGGCGCGGCACCGGGCTAGGACTGTCGATGGTGCACGGCCTCACCGCGCAATTGGGCGGCGCCTTCATACTGGGCAGCGTCGAGGGAGAGGGGACACGCGCCGACCTCTATCTGCCCGTGACCGAGGCGAAGCCGGAGGCCCCCGCTCTCGCCGGCCCGGACGGGGCGCTCCGGCCCGCGCGGCCGCTGTTCATTCTGGTCGTGGACGACGAAGCGCTGGTGCTTCGCGGCACGGCGGAAATGCTGCGCGCGCTCGGCCATCGCGTGGTCGAGGCCCAGGGCGGCGCGGAGGCGCTGGCGACGCTAGGCAGCGAACCCGGCATCGAGGCCATGGTCACCGACTACAAGATGCCGCGCATGGACGGCGCCGAGCTTGCCCGACGCGCGCGGGATGCGCGGCCGGGCATCCCGATCCTGCTCATATCCGGCTATACCGGGGCCGCCGATCCGATCGACGGCCTGCCCCGGCTCAACAAGCCGTTCGGCCTAGCCGAGCTCGCGGACGCGCTCCGCCGCGCGACCGAGCCGCCTGACAATGTCGTGCCGCTCGCGCATTATCGCAGCGCAAAGCAGCCCGCCTGAGCCGGCTGCCGGACTCAGCCGTGAAGCAAGCGGCCCGGCGTGCGGGTCACGCGGTCGGTTATGATCTTACCCTTGTACAGCCGCCCGATCGTGGCGGCATCCTCACCGTTGCGCAGCACCACGCGGGTGCCGCCCGAAACGAGCGTTTCGATCTGGGTGATCGGTGCCTTGGCGCGCACGCACGACGCCAGGACGTCCTCCTGAGAGGCATTGAGGTTCAGCGCGCGTGACATGGGTTTCTCCTGCGCGGTCGGACCGCGCCAGCCGGAATAGGCGGCTTGGCCTTAGCACGGATCGGGCAGGGTGTCGCCCGCGCAAAGCAAGGGGCGGGCGGGCCCGGCCTGTTCTTTTCGGGCATAAGCGGCTAGGAGGGTGGCGCTACCAGTCGCAAATCGATGGTTTTTGGCGCTTTTGCGGCCCTTGCCTTCTTTCCCTGCCTTGGCCGCGAGGCCGTCCGACATTCGGGCCGCCGCATCAGAAAGGAAGCAAGCATGCCCGTTGGAACCGTGAAATTCTTCAACAGCGACAAAGGCTATGGCTTCATTTCGCCCGATGACGGCAATCCGGATGCCTTCGTTCACATCAGCGCGGTGCAGGCGGCGGGCATGCCCACGCTCGATCAGAATCAGCGCGTAAGCTACGAACTCGAAACCGGCCGCAACGGCCGCACCAGCGCGGTCGCGCTGCAGCCGGCCGAATAAGCCGCCACTTTTTCAGTCCGGGCGCCGCCGCGGCGCCCGGACGTGCACGTCATCCGGAAAGGATAGCAATGAGCGAGGCCCTGCTGTTTCGCGCCCGCGCCAACGAATGTCGCGTGCAAGCCGAGGAAACCAAGCTGGAGAATGTTCGCGACCGCTGCCTGCGTGCCGCGGCCGCCTGGACCGCCATGGCCGAGCGCGGCGAGCGTGCCGCGGCGATGCGCGCCGAGCTCGAAAGGGCCAAGGCCGCTTGTGACTGAACTTCTCGTATGGTCCTGATCCGCACCGTCGGGATTCTGCTCCTGATGGCGGGTCTGTTTCTGGTCGGGGTCAGCGGCGACAATCACCGCGTCGCCAATGGCCGCCGCATCACATATGGCGCATCCCTGATGGCGTTCGGCGCGGTGGCGGCGTTGTTCGCGGGCAAGTTCGAAACCTGGATCCCCTGGTCACCCTTTTAGGACCCGATCAGGATCGAGGCGCGTCAGCCCTGATAGCGCATCGCCACGTCGCACCGTTGGTAGCGCGCGGCATATTTGGCCATCACGTCGGCGTCATGCGCGAAGCCCAGCTTCTCGTAGAGGTGGATCGCGCTCGCGCACTTTGAGTTGGTGAGCAGATAGAGGTCGTCGATCCCCATCTCTTGCGCCCGCGCAATCGTCGCGGCGAGCAGATACTCGCCCGCCTTCAGCCCGCGCGCCGCAGCGCGCACCCCCATCTTGGTCAGCTCCGCGCTCGTGGGCCCCGTCTTGCGCAGCGCGCAGGTACCGATGATCCCAAGCCCCGCCGCCTCGACGAACAGGATCGCGCCGCCCCCGTCCAGGATATGCGTCTGCGGATCCTCCAGCACCTCACGGTCGGCGGATTCGAGCCGGAACATGTCCGAAATCCATTCGGCGTTAATGTCATGGAACACCGGCTGCAGCTCCGGACTGTACTCGCGCAAGCGCAGCGCGGGTCCGGTTCCGGCCGCGCGCAGCTCAAGCGGCTTCTCCGCGAGCGCCCGCTCGACCGCGGCGATCTGGTCGAGGAAGCCGCCCGAAAGCCCGTCGGTGATCGACTTCACCGCCTGTTCGAGCCGCGGCCAGACCTGCGCCTTGATCCGCACCATCGCCGCCTCGCCCGCCTTCGTCAGGCGCAAGGTGCGGCTGCGCTGATCGGCGCCACGCGCGGATTCGACCAACCCCATCTCGATCAATTGGCCGACGCCACGCGTCACGCCCGGCTGGCTCGTTCCGACCGCATCCACCAATTGGCCGACCGTCATCGGCGCCCGGTCGAGCGCGGCGAGCAGCCCCATATGCGTCGGCTGCACGTCCATCCCGAGCGACCCCACGAAGCGCGAGGCGCCGCCCTGCATCCGTTCCGCCAACCGTTTGAGCCGGCTGCCGAGGAAGGTCTCGCCCAGCTCCGCCACCACATCCACACCCATCGATCGACTCCGCCAAATGCATAACATGTTATGCATCGCCCCGCCTGCAGGTCAATATGTGCGCGTGGCGGCCTGCCGCGGGCCGTTGCCTTTCGTCGCAAACTGCACCGATTTTTCATCTACGGTTCAGGCTGATTTTGCAGATTATCGGCCGCAAATCGAAGAGAAGAGAGGGATTCGATGCGCAAGATTAGCAAGTTTCTTCTCGCCGGCGCGGGCGCGCTGACCCTGGCCGGGGTCGCGGTGGCTGCCGCCGACAATCATCACATCATGAACGTGGCTCTGCCCGACGGTTCGGTGGCGCAAATCCATTATGTCGGAAATGTCGCGCCACAGGTGGTCGCGGTGCCTGCCGCCGAGATCGTGCCGGTCGCCATCGCCGATCCGTTCGCGATGTTCGACCGCATCTCGTACGAGATGGACCGTCGGATGGAGGTTATGCTGCAGCAAGCCTCGGCCATGGCGCAGGCCTCGCCCGCCAACGGTCAGTTGAGCGAGGCCGCGCTCAAGCAACTGCCGCCGGGCACGGTCAGCTACAGCTACACATCCTATTCCAGCGGCAATGGCACGAGTTGCAGCCAGAGCGTGCAGGTGACCTCGCTTGGCCAGAACCAGCCGCCCAAGGTTGAGCGCCAGAGCCAGGGCGATTGCAGCGCGGTCAATACGCGCAAGCCCACACCTGCGGTCCAGCCGGCCAAACCGGCGGATATGCCTCGGGTCACGCCAGCCAGTCTGCAAAAGCCGCCGGAGCCCACGCCCAAGGGCCCGATCATCTGAGGACTTCCGCAGGATAGAGGGGCGGTTCCGGAACCGGCGCCGCCCCTTTTTCTTGGCCGCGCGCGACCCCGCCCGTTCGGGCTGAGCTTGTCGAAGCCCCGTCCTTTTTCTTACCGCCTCAAGAAAGGCAGCGCTTCGACAGGCGCAGCGCGAACGGTTTGGGGTAAGCCTACCGCCCTATCGCGACGATCTCGATCGCGTCGTCCTTGCCGCCGAACGGCAGCAAATCGCCTGTGCCCGCGCCGATCAGCGCCTGCGCGAGCGGCGCCTGCAACCCGAGCAGCCCTGCGGCGGGATCGGCCTCGTCCTCGCCGACGATGCGGATCTCGCGCTTCGCCTTGTTCAAGGTGAAGGTCACACGGCTGCCGAAGCCGATCTCGTCCTCGGCGGGCACGGGCCCGATCTGCGCGGTCGCCAGCCGCTGGCGCCAGTAGCGCAATTCACGCTGCTGTTCCTCGTCGGGGGCATGGTTCGCCTCCAACTCCGCCACCTTGTCCTCGATCAGCTTGAGCCCGCGCTCGGTCACCAGATTGGGGCCGGGCGGGATCGGGATGTCGAACTTGGGTTCCTTATGTTCCTCGTCGCTCTCGCGGCGGAAGGCCACGCTCACTTTATCATTCTCCCATTCCTGGGAGGATCAACGTCTCGGGACCGGAACGGTTCGACGCAATCGCACGCATCATTGCGGCTTTTGAGCCTGCAAGCGCTCCTGCGCGGTGCTCATTTCGTCGGGGGTGAGCGTGCCGTCGTGATTGGCGTCTATCCGGTCGAACGTCGCGCCCTGCACTGCGGCCCACTCGTCGGTTGAAATCTTGCCGTCATGGTTGGCATCCATCATTCCCATGAAGCTGTCGATCACCGTCGCGGGCGGTGCGCTACCCGCTTGCTTCGTGATCGTGGTGATCAGCTCGTCGCGGCTGACCGCGCCGTCATGATCGGCGTCGAGGCCATCGAGCTGTGCTTTGGCTTGGATCATGAAGTCCGCTTTGCTTATGGCGCCGGCCGGGGCCTGCGCCGCGGCGGGCAAGGCAAGGCCGAGCGCCAGCACGCCCGCGATCATCTTCAATTTCATTGATATCCTCTCCGGCGCGGGAATGCACTCGGCCCAAGGCTAGCCGAGCTTGTGAGGCGGCGAAAGTGCGCCTGCATTGCGCATGTCTGCCCTCCATGCCAAAGGCCCGCCCGATTCACAGTCTGTTGACCGCCCGATTCCGCGGGTTGCGAAAGCGTAACCCGCTTCGCGCACGCCGCGTCGGGCCTGGGAGTTCTTGAAGATGAGCGACGTCAAGCGGGTGGTGCTGGCCTATTCGGGTGGGCTCGATACGAGCGTGATCCTGAAATGGCTGCGTGAGACCTATAATTGCGAGGTCGTCACCTTCACCGCCGACCTCGGCCAGGGCGAAGAATTGGAGCCGGCGCGCGCCAAGGCCAAGCTGATGGGCGTCAAGGAAGAGCATATCTTCATCGACGATCTGCGCGACGAATTCGTGCGCGATTACGTGATGCCGATGATGCGCGCCAACGCGCTTTACGAGGGCCTCTATCTGCTCGGCACCTCGATCGCGCGGCCGCTGATCGCCAAGCGCCAGATCGAGATTGCCAAGCAGGTCGGCGCCGACGCGGTCAGCCATGGCGCGACCGGCAAGGGCAACGACCAGGTTCGCTTCGAACTCGGTTATTATGCGCTCGCGCCCGACATCCGCGTGATCGCGCCGTGGCGCGAATGGGATCTGACCAGCCGCACCCGCCTGATCGAATATGCCGAGCAGCACCAGATCCCGGTGCCCAAGGACAAGCGCGGCGAAAGCCCCTTCTCGACCGACGCCAACCTCCTCCACACCTCGTCCGAGGGCAAGGTGCTCGAGGATCCGTGGGATGAGGTGCCGGACTATGTCTATTCGCGCACCGACAATCCCGAGGATGCGCCCGATACGCCGCAGGTCATCACGATCGACTTCGAGCGCGGCGACGCGGTCGCGATCGACGGCGTCGGCTATGGCCCCGCCGATCTGCTCGCGAAGCTCAACGAATATGGCAAGACGCACGGCATCGGCCGGCTCGATCTGGTCGAAAATCGCTTCGTCGGCATGAAGTCGCGCGGCATGTACGAGACGCCCGGCGGCACCATCTATCATCTCGCGCATCGCGGCATCGAGCAGATCACGCTCGACCGCGGCGCCGCGCACCTCAAGGACGAGCTTGCGCCGCGTTATGCCGAGCTGATCTATAACGGCTTCTGGTTCTCGCCCGAGCGCGAGATGCTGCAGGCCGCGATCGACCACAGCCAGGAGAAGGTGACCGGCACCGTCCGCCTCAAGCTCTACAAGGGCAGCGTGATCGTCACCGGCCGCAAATCGCCTTTCTCGCTCTATTCGGAGAAGGTCGTGACCTTCGAGGACGATCAGGGCGCCTATGACCAGCGCGACGCGGCGGGCTTCATCAAGCTGAACGCGCTGCGCCTGCGCCTGCTGGGCCGCCGCGACGGGCGATAAGCAGCCCTGGTCGGCCGATGCCGGCGGCGTGACTCTTGCCGTGAAGGTCACGCCGCGCGCGTCGCGCAGCGGGATTGTCGGCGTTCAGCCGCAAGCGGATGGGCGGCTTGCGCTGGCGGTTCGGATCGCATCGCCGCCAGTCGACGGCGCGGCGAACGACGCGCTGATCGCGTGGTTGGCGAAGCAGCTCAACCTGCCGCGCACGGCGATCACGCTGCGATCGGGCGCGAACGCACGGCTTAAAATCTTGCGGATCGAGGGTGAGGGCGCGGGATTGGAGGCTGGGCTCCTGGCACTGACCGGATCGCGGTAGTGCGACCGGGCATCGCGCGTCTCTCCGCTTCGGTTGGTCCGCTTTGTCTATCGTTTACGGAGCCACAGACTTGAACCTTGATGGTTCGCGAGCTGTGGCATGTCGCGCGCGAGCAGATCGTGTTCGAATATCCCCCACCACGCATTGAAGAAGGCGACCTCGAAAGCGGCATTGTTCTGCAGGAATGTACGCAGCATATAGGCTTCGTTCCAGCACCGGCCCTGATAGACCCACTGCTTCGGATATTCGAACGGGTAATAAATATCGTGAATATGGATATAGACGCCCGAAGATAATCGCGGAAACACCTCGAAGAAGAGATGATTCACGTCACTGCCGGTTTTCGAAACGTGCGAGGAATCGACAAACAGAATGTCGTTTTCGCGGAGATCTTCGAATAGATCGAGCGGCACGTCCTGAAGGCGGCTCGGATAAATTCGGATACGGGCGGCGTCGTCCGGCCTCATCAGCGACAATGCGAGTTCCGGATAGGGCTCGACCAGGGTGAGGTGGAGCGAGCTCCCCAGGAACAGCTCGTCGATGTCCAGGATTGCGCACGACGAATAACCGGAGCCGATCTCGACCATCCGGACGGGGTTCAGCCGCTGCATGAGGCAGCTGAGGATGATCGCCTCCCCGCTGCCGAAATTGGGATTGTCGAAGAAATAGCGCAGGCCCGTCTGCTTTTCCGCCTGGAAGGGCTGGCGGACGTAATAGGGGAGCATCTCTTGAAAAAGGCGCTTCTGACCGGCCTCGTTGAGGTCGATGTCGGGCAGATTACGTGGCGGCGGAGCGAACAGCTTGTGTTCGTCCCGTTGCAATTCTTCGAGTGCGGGGATCGGCGAATAAAAATGGCCCGCCGGCCAGCCCTCGGGAAGTTTTGATCCCGTCCACGGTTGCGCGTTGTTGGCACGCGGCCGCGCCGATAGGGCTTCTCGCAAAAGCGTGCGCGCGCGTCCGAACATGCCATTTTCCTACCCTGAGAAAAAGCGTGTCGTCGTTTCGGGCTCGACCCACTGGAGATCGGGCCAAATCCCGTCAGGCCTTTGCGCTTGCTTACAGCCAATTTCAGGGAAGGCAAAAGTCCCGCAATAAGCGCCGCCC
>JGI24744J21845_10000122_pt1 | contig 10775 bp, 10 predicted proteins | sample KBSMiscanthusM3_FD_21845 | JGI IMG/M metagenome (IMG submission 21845)
TCGACTTCTCGGTGATGTGCGGCGCGAGCACCACGTCGTAATGGCGGTTGTCCACCGCCGCTTTGGCCGGCTTCTTAGCCATTGAAACGCGCCTCCAGTTTCTCGACTGCGGCGCGCGTCAGCACCAGCGTGTCATGATTGAGGATGTCGTAGACGTTGGCGCCGATCGCCGGCATCAGATTGATGCCGCGCAGATTGCCCGACGCATTAGCGAAGCTGACGTTCAGCGCATCGCCGTCGATCACCAGCGCCTTGTTACCGAAGCCGAGCTTCGACAGCAGCGCAGCAAGCGTCTTGGTCTTGCCTTCTTCGACATCCAGACCGTTCAGCACGACCAGGCTGCCGTCCTTGGCCTTGGCCGAGAGCGCCATCTTGAGGCCGAGCGCGCGGATCTTCTTGTTCAGCGACGGATTGAAATCGCGAACGCGAGCGCCGTGCGCCTTACCGCCACCGATGAAGATCGGTGCGGCACGGTCGCCGTGACGAGCGGTACCGCCGCCCTTCTGGTTGCCCAGACGCTTGCCGGTACGTGCGACATCCGACCGCTCGCGGGTGCCGCGGGCAGTGCCGCGACGCTTCTCGAGCTGCCAGGTGACGACGCGGTGCAGGATATCCGCACGCGGCTCGACACCGAAGATTGCGTCGTTGAGCTCGATATCACCCTTGGCGGTCGAGCCGTCGAGGTTCTTGACCTGAACCTTCATGATCAGCCCTCCTGGCCTTCGGTGGCTTCCGGAGCCGCAGGCACTTCGGCCGGCGTCTCGGCGGGAGCCGCATTGTTGCTGTTGGCAGCGGCCTTCAGGCCAGCCGGACGGGGCGCATCCTTGTGCGCGGGGACCTTGACGGCGTCCTTGACGAACAGCCAGCCGCCCTTCGAGCCCGGGACCGAGCCGCGGACGAAAATCAGGCCGCGCTCTGCGTCGGTGCCGACGATCTCGAGATTCTGCTGGGTGCGGCTCTTGTCACCCATGTGACCGGCCATCTTCTTGTTCTTGAAGACCTTGCCCGGATCCTGACGCTGGCCGGTCGAACCGAGCGAACGGTGTGAGACCGAAACGCCGTGGGTAGCGCGCAGACCGCCGAAGCCCCAGCGCTTCATGCCGCCCTGGAAGCCCTTGCCCTGCGTACGGCCCTGGATATCGACCATCTGGCCGGCAACGAAGTGATCCGCCGAAATCTCGGCGCCGACGTCGAGGAGATTATCCTCGGTCACGCGGAATTCGTGGATGATCGCCTTCGGCTCAACCTCGGCCTTGCCGAACTGGCCACGCTGCGGCTTGGCGACATTCTTCGCCTTCGCCACGCCCGCGCCGAGCTGCACCGCGACATAACCGTCACGAGCCACTTCCTTGCGCGCGATAACCTGAAGACCATCAAGCTGAAGGACCGTCACGGGCACATGGCGCCCATCGTCCTTGAACAGCCGGGTCATCCCAACTTTCTTCGCGATCACGCCAGTGCGCATGATCTGTTCCTTCCCAAACAGAGGCTCGCCGATTGTCCGGAGAGCTTGCCAACGAAAAAGGCTTCGATGACTCGAAGCCCCAGCCCAATGAAAACTGCATGCCCCGCCAGGGCCAATGTCCAACAAGTCGGTGACGGATCACCAAGCTGTTGAAAGCGGGGACGCAGGCAACGTCATTTCCCGAGGGAAAGTGGCGTTCGGTATCCTTGCTTTCTTACTTCGACCGCGTGCCGNTGTGGCTCGGCGGGAAGCAAAAGCGCAGGCCGGGNGAATCACCCCGTCTGCGATGGCTCGCGCCTTACGCGAGTTTGATCTCAACATCAACACCTGCAGCGAGATCGAGCTTCATAAGCGCGTCGACGGTCTGCGGGGTCGGCTGCACGATGTCGAGAAGGCGCTTGTAGGTGCGCACTTCGAACTGCTCGCGCGACTTCTTGTCAATGTGGGGACCACGGTTGACCGTGAACTTCTCGATGCGCGTCGGCAACGGAATGGGACCACGGGTCAGAGCGCCGGTGCGGCGCGCGGTGTCGGCGATTTCGCCGGTTGCCTGATCGAGCACGCGATGATCGAACGCCTTCAGGCGAATGCGGATATTGCTGTCCATGGTACCTACCGATGCGAAAGAGCCTGGGGGCCATCCCTTTTCAGGTTCAGCCCTCTCATAAAAAGCAAACCGGCCGATCCCCGAAGGAATCGACCGGTTTGTACGAAGTATCTTATATTACGCGGTGATCGAGCTGACAACCCCGGCGCCGACGGTACGACCGCCTTCGCGGATCGAGAAGCGCAGGCCCTGCTCCATCGCGATCGGCGCGATGAGCTTGACGCCCAGCTTCACGTTGTCGCCCGGCATGACCATCTCGGTGCCCTCGGGGAGGACGACCTCGCCGGTCACGTCGGTCGTGCGGAAGTAGAATTGCGGGCGGTAGTTGGCGAAGAACGGCGTGTGACGGCCACCCTCTTCCTTCGACAGCACGTAGACTTCCGACGAGAATTCGGTGTGCGGCTTGATCGAGCCCGGCTTGCAGAGAACCTGGCCACGCTCGACGTCTTCACGGCCGACGCCGCGGAGCAGCGCGCCGATATTGTCGCCCGCCTGGCCGCTGTCGAGCAGCTTGCGGAACATCTCGACGCCGGTGACGACGGTCTTCTTGGTATCGATGAGGCCGACGATCTCGACTTCCTCGCCAACCTTGACGACGCCGGTCTCGACGCGGCCGGTGACAACCGTGCCGCGGCCCGAGATCGAGAACACGTCTTCGATCGGCATCAGGAACGGCTTGTCGAGCGGACGGTCGGGCTGCGGAATGAAGGTGTCGACCGCTTCCATCAGCTTGAGCACGGCGTCATGGCCGATCTCCGGCTTGGTGCCGTTGAGCGCGCAAACCGCCGAACCCGCGATGACGGGGATGTTGTCGCCGTCGAAATCGTAGGACGAGAGCAATTCGCGAATTTCGAGCTCGACGAGCTCGAGGATCTCGGCGTCGTCGACCAGATCGACCTTGTTCATGAACACGACAAGCTGCGGCACGCCGACCTGACGGGCGAGCAGGATGTGCTCGCGGGTCTGCGGCATCGGACCGTCGGTCGCCGAGACGACGAGGATGCCGCCGTCCATCTGAGCCGCACCGGTGATCATGTTCTTCACATAATCGGCGTGGCCCGGGCAATCGACGTGCGCATAGTGGCGCGCAAGCGTCTCATACTCGACGTGCGCGGTCGAGATGGTGATGCCGCGCTCGCGCTCTTCCGGAGCCTTGTCGATATTCGCATAGTCGACGAAGGTGGCGCCGCCGGTTTCGGCGAGAACCTTGGTGATGGCGGCCGTGAGCGACGTCTTGCCATGGTCGACGTGGCCAATGGTGCCGATGTTGCAGTGCGGCTTCGTCCGCTCAAATTTAGCCTTAGCCATGATGTCCTACCTTGCTTCGAATTGATTTGGAGTAAGGGAGCGCCCCGCCTCGCGGAGCGCGCCAATAGCAGCTTTTTCGGCTTATGCCAGCTTTGCCACAACCTCTTCGGCGACGTTCGCGGGAACTTCGTCATAGTGGCTGAACTGCATCGAGTATTGCGCACGCCCCTGGGTGAAGGAGCGCAGCTGGTTCACATAGCCGAACATGTTGGCCAGCGGTACCATCGCCTCGACCACCTGCGCGTTGCCGCGACTGTCGGTGCCCTGGATCTGGCCACGGCGGCTGTTCAGGTCGCCGATCACGTCACCCAGATAATCTTCCGGTGTCACGACCTCGACCTTCATGATCGGCTCGAGGATCTTGATGCCCGACTTCTGGGCCGCTTCGCGCATTGCGCCGCGGGCCGTGATTTCGAACGCCAGCGCCGACGAGTCGACGTCGTGATAGGCGCCGTCGGTCAGCGTTACGGTGAAGTCGATGATCGGGAAGCCGATCTTCGAACCCGTCGCCGCGATCTCGCGAATACCCTTCTCGACCGAAGGAATATATTCGCGCGGAACGTTGCCGCCCTTGACCTCGTCGACGAAGATCACGCCCTGGCCGCGCTCGCCCGGCTCGACCGTGATCTTGATGCGGCCGAACTGACCCGAGCCACCCGACTGCTTCTTGTGGGTGTAATCGACATCGACCTTGCGGCTGAGCGATTCGCGATAGGCCACCTGCGGTGCGCCGATATTCGCCTCGACCTTGAACTCGCGCTTCATGCGATCGACCAGAATCTCGAGATGGAGCTCGCCCATGCCCTTGATGATGGTCTGGCCGCTCTCATTGTCCGAAGACACGCGGAACGACGGATCCTCGCGCGCCAGGCGATTGAGCGCGACGCCCATCTTCTCCTGGTCGGCCTTGGTCTTCGGCTCCACCGACAGCTCGATCACGGGCTCGGGGAATTCCATCCGCTCGAGGATGATCGGAGCATTCTGCGCGCAGAGCGTGTCGCCGGTCGTGGTATCCTTCAGGCCCGCCAGCGCGACGATGTCGCCCGCGAACGCTTCCTGGATGTCCTCGCGGCTGTTCGCATGCATCAGCAGCATGCGGCCGACCTTTTCCTTTTTGTCCTTCACGGAGTTCAGGACCACGGACGCGGTGTCCATCTTGCCCGAATAGATACGAGCGAAGGTGAGCGTGCCGACGAACGGATCGTTCATGATCTTGAATGCGAGCGCGGACATCGGCGCGTCGTCGCGCGGCGGGCGCGAATCGGCGGTTTCGCCGTCGAGCTTGAGGCCCTCGACGTCCTTGATGTCGAGCGGGCTCGGCAGATAGTCGACGACGCCGTCGAGCAGCGGCTGAACGCCCTTGTTCTTGAATGCCGAGCCGCACAGCACCGGCACGAACGAGAAGTTCAGCGTGCCCTTGCGGATCAGCTTCTTCAGGGTGGCGACGTCGGGCTCATTGCCCTCCAGATACGCCTCCATGACATCGTCATCCTGCTCGACCGCCATTTCGATCAGCTCGGAACGCGCGGTCGCAGCAGCGTCGACCAGATCGGCCGGAATGTCCTGATATTCGAACTTCGCGCCGAGCGACTCGTCGAGCCAGATGATCGCGCGATTCTCGACCAGATCGACGAGGCCCTTGAAGCCGCCTTCGATGCCGATCGGAAGATAGAGAACGGCCGGACGCGCGCCGAGGCGGTCCTTGATCATCTCGACGCAACGCTCGAAGCTCGCACCGGTGCGGTCGAGCTTGTTGACGAAGCACATGCGCGGCACGTGATATTTCTCGGCCTGGCGCCAGACGGTTTCAGACTGCGGCTCTACGCCGGCAACGCCGTCAAAACAGGCGACCGCGCCGTCGAGCACGCGCAGCGAACGCTCGACTTCGATCGTGAAGTCGACGTGGCCGGGCGTGTCGATGATGTTGATGCGGTGATCGTTCCAGAAACACGTGGTCGCGGCCGACGTGATCGTGATCCCGCGCTCCTGCTCCTGCTCCATCCAGTCCATGGTGGCGGTGCCCTCATGGACCTCGCCGATCTTGTAGGACTTGCCGGTGTAATACAGGATACGCTCGGTCGTGGTCGTCTTGCCGGCATCGATGTGGGCCATGATGCCGATGTTGCGATACATATCGAGCGGATGGCTGCGGGCCATGACGTGTGCTTCCTTGACGATATGGGGAGCCGGACGATCCGGCTCCCCACTATGTAGGTATGATTCGGGTGGGCGCTAGAGTGCCCGTCCTTACCAGCGGTAGTGGCTGAATGCGCGGTTCGCTTCCGCCATGCGGTGCGTATCTTCACGCTTCTTGACCGCGTTGCCGCGATTGTTCGCCGCATCCATCAGCTCACCCGAAAGACGGGCGGCCATGGTGTGCTCCGAACGGGCGCGGGCGGCAGTGATCAGCCAGCGGATCGCCAGAGCCTGCGAACGCTCCGGGCGAACCTCGACCGGGACCTGGTAGGTCGCACCGCCGACGCGGCGGCTGCGGACCTCGATGCCCGGACGGACATTGTTGAGCGCGTCATGGAACACGCCGAGCGGCTCGCGCTTGGCGCGGGTCTCAACGGTTTCGAGCGCACCGTAGACAATGCTCTCGGCGACGGACTTCTTACCGTCGAGCATGACGCTGTTCATGAACTTGCTGAGCACGACATCCCCGAACTTCGGATCGGGAAGGATTTCGCGCTTTTCGGGACGACGACGACGAGCCATCTTTTATCTTCCTTACAAACTTCAGCCTGATGATCGGACAGCCCGCAAAGGGGCCGATCGGCTTACTTCGGACGCTTAGCGCCGTACTTGGAGCGGGATTGCTTGCGGTTCTTCACGCCCTGCGTGTCGAGCACGCCGCGCAGCACGTGATAACGCACGCCCGGAAGGTCGCGCACACGGCCGCCACGGATCAGGACCACCGAGTGCTCCTGAAGGTTATGGCCCTCGCCCGGAATGTAGCTGATCACTTCGCGCTGATTGGTCAGGCGGACCTTGGCCACCTTGCGCAAAGCCGAGTTCGGCTTCTTCGGGGTCGTGGTGTAGACGCGCGTGCAAACGCCACGCTTCTGCGGGTTCTTTTCCATCGCAGGCACCTTGGACTTGGCGATCTGCGGTTCGCGACCCTTGCGGATCAGCTGGTTAATCGTCGGCATGAAGCCCTTCACCTTTCACAGGGTTACTTTACCGGGCCCAGTTTCCGCGAAATGCGAAACGACCCAGGTGACTTGCGCCTCCCGGGGCCTGCCAGACATCGGCAATGTTCAGTGCACCCGCACCGGCCTTCGACCGGCCCGCGAGCGAGCGGCCCTATAGCTAGGGACTCGCGGAGCGTCAACGGGAGTCCTGAAGCGCGCTCCATCCGCCGCAAAGAATCTTCATTGCACCGCAGCAATGGACGGAAGGGGTGAACCCGGACGTTCGTTCATTCGTCAGCCAGATTTGGACCGCAAAGGCAGCCGAATGAAGGATCTCCCGCCGCTCCTGTCGCACCATGCCGATCACGACCAGCCGTCCGAAATGCCGCTCAATAGGATGGAGGTCGGCAGCGACGGATCCTTGACCCGCACGATCACGGCACCACGCCCGCGTCCGCTCGACTGGCTNCGGGACCGCAGCACAATCGGCTGGTCCGCTATGGGCCTGGCCGCGCTGATCCTGTTTTGCATTGCGGTGCAGATGGCGGCGCCGCTTGCCAGCATCACCCGGCATATCTCGCTCGACAATAATGAAGGCTGGAACGCTTACTGGTCCACCCGCGCGCTGGCCGGACAGCCGATCTACACGGGCGCGGATTCGCCGCTCACCAACAATTATACGCCTTTGTCCTTCTACATCGTCGGCTGGCTCGGCCGCGCGATCGGGGATCTTATACTGGCCGGGCGACTGTTGAGCCTGGCCGGCCTCCTGGGCTCCGCACTGCTGGTCGGCGTGATCGCCGCGCGCGTGGGCAGGCCGACCCGCTGGGCCTGGGCCGGCGGCGCCACCTCTCTGCTGGTCGCGGTGACCATGGCCTATCGCTACATAGCGGCGGACGACCCGCAATGGATGGCCGAGGCAGTGCAGCTTGTCGGCCTCATGATACTGATGGCGCGCGGCCAAGCGGCGCCCAGCCGCGAACGGGTGATCGCCGCGTGCTTGATCCTGCTGCTCGCCGGATTGATCAAACATAATCAGGTCGCGCTCCCGCTCGCGATCACGATCGGCCTTGCGCTCCACGACCGGCGCGCGCTCGGGACCTGGCTCGTCACAGGAACGGTCGGCCTCGCCGCGATCCTGACCGCGCTGCACGCAATCTACGGACCCGCCTTCATCGACCAGGTCGCGTTTCACCAGCGGGTCCTCCAGGTCCGCTACTTCGTCCCGGCGCTGATCAGCCTCTCCTTTCTCCTCCCCGCCTCGGTGATAGTCACCGTCTACCTGCCGCGATTGCGCGGGTGGAAAGACGACTTTCGGCTGACGATCCTGGCTTGGTTCGCAATCCTCGCGGTCGTGCTCGGCATATTCGAGCGCTTCGGTTCGGGCGTGTCCCAGAATGCGCATTTCGATGCGGTGATCGCGATCTCGATCCTGCTGGGGATCGTGTTGTCGTCCTTTTCCCGCCAGGACCTTTCCACCGTCACGCGCCTGGCGCTGATGACGCTGGTCGTGGCGCCAGCAGCCGGTAAGGATCTCGTCAACGTCCCGCGCCGCGCCGCCGATTGGCGCGAGTTGAACCGCACCGAAGAAGCCTGGCGCGAAGCCATCCGGTTCCTCGCCGAACGCCCGGGGCCGATCGCCTGCGAGATGCCGGCGCTCTGCTACTGGTCGGGAAAACCCTATACGCTCGATTTCTCCAACTATGGCCAGAAGCTGCGCCGCCTTGGCGATCCGTGGGACCTGGAAAATCGCATTCAAGAGCGCCAGTTTGCCGCGCTCGTGATCACGCGCGACGACCGATATAATAAGGGCGATGCCCGGCTGCCGGACAGATTCTACAAGTTGATCAACGCGAATTATCGTGTCGAACGGGTCCTGCCCGACAATCTCTACATCATGGTGCCGCAGACGAAGGCTCGTCAGCCCGTCCCGCCCGCCTTCGGCTTGATGTAGACGCTCGCGATCTGGGGCCAGTCGGCCCGCAATTGCGCCTCCGTCGCCGCGATGAGATGCTCGATCGCGCCGACCGCGACCGGGTCCTCGAAATCGACGCTCGCCGCGACGAACACCTTGCGCGGGGCGAAGTGGATCGTGACGACCTCCTGCACGCCCGTGACCTCGGGCCGTGCGACGAAGGCGGCGCGGATCGCGTCCGCCAGCGCGGGATCGGCGCGCTCGCCGATCAGCAGCCCCTTGGATTCGCGCGCCAGCATAAAGGCGACCCCCGCCAGCGCCACGCCGATCACGATCGAGGCGGTGCCGTCCCACACCGGATTCATCGTCCAGTGCGTCAGGAACACGCCCGCCGCCGCGACCACCAGGCCGAACATGGCGGCGCTGTCCTCGAACAGGACGATGAAGGTGCTCGGGTCCTTCGAACGGCGCACCGCTTTCCACCAGCCGAGATCGCCCTGCGTGCGACGGAACTCGCGCACCGCAGTCAGCCAAGACGCGCCTTCCAGCAGCAAGGAGACGCCGAGCACGACATAAGCGATCGTCGCGTCCTCGATCGGGTTGGGATGCCGGATGTGCTCGATGCCTTCGTAGATGGACAGGCCGGCACCGGTCGCGAAGATCAGGATCGCGACCACGAAACTCCAGAAATAGATTTCGCGCCCATAGCCGAGCGGATGCACGTCGTCCGCCGGCTTGTTCGACGCACGCTCGCCATAGAGCAGCAGCAGCTGATTGGTGGAATCGACCACCGAATGAAAGCCCTCGGTCAGCATCGCCGAGGAGCCGGTGAGGCCCGCCGCCACGAACTTGGCGACGGCGATGCCGAGATTGGCCGCCAGCGCGGCCAGGAGGACCAGTTTGTTTCCGCTCTCCGCCATGCTGCTTAGCGCACCGGCCCGGTCACGACCTGGCCGCCCTTGAGCACCCAGACCGGATGCTGGAGCAGGCGCACGTCCTTGGTCGGGTCGCCCGCGACCGCGACGATGTCGGCATAATGGCCCGGCGTGAGCTGGCCGACATCGTCCGTCCGGTTCAGCGCGATCGCCGCGTCGCTGGTGGCCGCGCGGATCGCCTCGGCCGGGGTCATGCCCCACTCGACCATCGTCGCGAACTGGCGCGCATTGTCGCCATGCGGGTAGACGCCGGCGTCGGTCCCGAACAGCATCTTCACGCCCGCGGCATGCGCGGCGCGGAAGGTCTCGCGCTGCTTGCGGCCGATGACCTTTTCCTTGGCGAGGCTCTCGGCGAACACGCCGTTCTTGGCGCCCTCGGCCATGATGTAATCGTCGTTATAGATGTCCATGTCGAACCAGGCGCCATGCGCCTTGGCGAGCTTGAACGATTCCGCGTCGGCAAGGCTGGCATGTTCGATCGTATCCACGCCGGCCCGCAACGCATCGTTGATGCCATCGGTGCCGTGGGCGTGGACCGCGACACGCATGCCCAGCATGTGCGCCTCGTCCACGATCGCCTTGATCTCGTCGAAGCCGAGCTGCTGCGCGCCGACCGAATCCGTCTTCGAAAGCACGCCGCCGGTCATGCAGACCTTGATCACCTCGGCGCCGCCCTTGCGCAACTTGCGGACGAGCCCGCGGAATTCGTTGGGTCCGGTCGCGATCTGGGGGCTGGGCACGGTGATCGACGGGGGAAATTCGGTCGCGTCGCAATGGCCGCCGATCGCGCCGATCGCATAGGTCGCGGGCACGATCCGCGGCCCTTCGACATAGCCATGCTCGATGCCCTGCTTGAGTGCGACATCGTCATAATTGCCCGAACCGACCATGCGCACCGTTGTGAAGCCGGCCTCGACCGTCTTCTTCGCGTTGGCGACGCCGACCACCGTCCAGAAATTATCCGCATATTCCAGCCCCTGATAACCCGAGAGCGTGGGATCGCTCGTCAGGTGGACATGCATGTCGATCAGGCCGGGCAATATCGTCGCGTCGCCCATGTCGATCCGCTTGGCATCGGCGGGGATTTGCGGGCGGGCAAGATTCCCGGTCACGAGCGACTGGACCCGGCCATTGTCGCCGACCACGATCACGGGATTGTCGAGAACCACGCCCTTCGCCGGATCGAGCATATGCGCCGCGGTGACGACGGTTACGGCATTCACGCTGGTGGTCGCGGCGAACGCGGCCAGGAGGGCAAGAGTCCATTTCATCGGGGTGATCCTGTCTGGATGATGGATCGCAGACTGAACGGTGAATTTCGACAGCGCAACCAACAACCAACACGCCACCCCAGCGAAAGCTGGGGTCTCAGGAGGTTGGGGTCCGAACCCCAGCTACCGCTCGCCTCATG
>JGI24744J21845_10000123_pt1 | contig 10752 bp, 9 predicted proteins | sample KBSMiscanthusM3_FD_21845 | JGI IMG/M metagenome (IMG submission 21845)
CCAGCCGGCATTGCGATCGACAAGCTCAGCGCTGAAGAAGCCGTCGCCCCTGACTCACCGTACTGGGAATTCATGGCGACGGTCGCGGCATCGGGCATCGAATTCGACGCCGCCTCCGACGACATGGCACCGCAGGACCTGGCTCGCATGCAGTCGATCATGATCGAGGAATTCGGTTGGGGCGACGTCGGTTTGACAGTTTCGCTGGCCGCGGCTGCGTTTCCCAACATGATGGCCAAGAGGATCGGGAATCAAGAACTCGTCGACCTGACCGCGGGCAAGCTGGGCGCCTGGGTGGCCACCCAGCCTGACCGGGGTTCCGACGGAACCATGCTCTACCCGGCCGAACGGCATGCCCGGGCCGCGCAGGGCAACAAAGGGAACCTGACCGCCAAGATCCGCGGCGGCGACATCGTCATCAACGGGCAGAGTTCGGCGTGGGTATCCAACGGCGCGGTCGCCCAGGTCGCAATCCTCACGATCGTCGCCGACTACGGAGACGGATTCTTCGACGAGGAAGGCCATCCACACGGTGTCGAGGTAATCGTGCCCCTCGACCTGCCGGGCGTGACGCACGGCAAGCCGCTGGAGAAACTGGGGCAACGGCCACTGCCCCAGGGCGAGCTGTTTTTCGATGACGTGAAAGTCCCTGTCCGGTACGCAATTTCGCTTGGCGAACAGTACTGGCGCGGACACGCGGCGACCTGGTCGACCGCCGGTGTGGCGATGGGTCAAATGATCACCGGTCTGGCTCGCGCCGTGTTGGAGCACGCGGTTCGGTACACCAACGAGCGCCGACAGGGCGGCGCGCTGCTGGCGGAGCATCAGATGGTCCAATACCGGCTCGGCACCATGGCTCGCAAAGTCGAAACAATGCGCGCGCTGGCTCGTCGTGCCACCGAGTACACGCTGCTTACCCCGGCAAAGCATCCCTACTACACCGGCGGCACCAAGGTGACCTGCACCGACCTTGCCTTCGAAGTGGCTGACGAGGGGCTGCAACTGTTCGGCGGATACGGGCTGACTCGCGAGTACCCGATGGAAAAACTGTTCCGCGATGCACGCGCCGCGCGTATCGAGGATGGCGAAAACCATCTTCTCAACATGAAATTCGGCTACCTGACCTCGCTGCTGCACCGCAGCGGACGGATCTGACGAAGGGAGCAGCAATGTCTGTCACCGACTTCTTCGACCGCGGCTGGCGTGCGAATCCCACCGGCGCGGCGTTCATCGCAGGTGAACGTTCCTACACCTACGACGAAATCGGAAACCTGTCGTGTCGTGTCGGAAATGCGCTGCTGGCACGCGGGGTCGGGCGCGACGTGAAAGGCGCTGTGCTGGCCGGAAACGACCCGCTGGCGTGGGCCTGCGTGCTGGGTCTGTGGCGCAGGTATGGCTTGGGTGCCCGTCAACCCTGCCAGCCCGCCTGACGAGATCCAGCACCTTCTGGCAGGTTTCGACTGCGAAGTGCTGTTCTGCCAGGAGCAGCTCCTACCAGTCGTAGATAAGATTCGGACCGAACTGACCGCACTTCACACGGTGATCTCGCTGGGCGACGACGCCGCGGCCGCTGCGGCGGTCGACGGCGTCGTGCTGCAAACCTTCATCGAGGCGGCGAGTAGCCAAGTGCCGGAGTTCATTCCCGATCAGGACTCGGTGGCCGGCATCATGCCCACCGGCGGCACGACCGGACCGCCCAAAGGAGCGATGAACACCCACCGCAGCCTGTCGGTGAGCGCGCTGCACCACATGTTCGCCGCCCCGTATTCCACTGACGAACCCATTGTCAACCTCGTCGCGGCGCCGATGACCCACGCCGCGGGCACGCTGACCTTGCCGTGCACGGCGCGCGGCGGCACCGTCGTGGTGATGACCCGGGTGGACCTCGACCTGCTGCTGGATTTGGTTGAGCAGCACCGAGTTACCGAGATGTACCTTCCCCCGACGGTGATCTACCGGTTGCTGGAAACCCCGGGGATCGAGCAGCGCGACTTCTCCTCCCTGAAATACCTCATCTACGGCGCTGCACCTATGTCGACCGAGAAGTTGCGCCGCGCGATCGAGGTGTTCGGGCCGGTGCTGTTTCAGGGCTACGGACAGGCNGAAGCGCCCACCGCGATCGCGTATCTTCGNCCAGAGGAGCACTTCCGGGGTGACGAGATCGCTGAAGATGCCCGGCTGTCGGCNGCNGGGCGCGCTGCGCCCATGGTGCGTGTCGAGATCATGGATGAGAGCGGCACNATTCTGGCCGCCGGCCAGACCGGAGAAATCTGTGTTCGGGGCGATCTGGTCATGCNGGGGTACTACAACGCGCCGGAAAAGACTGCCGAGACGATCATTGATGGCTGGTTGCANACCGGCGATATCGGCCACCTCGACGACGAGGGTTACCTGCACATCACCGACCGCAAGAAGGACCTCATCATCTCCGGCGGCTTCAATGTCTACCCCAGTGAAGTGGAACAGGTCATCTGGGCTCACCCCGCAGTGCAGGACTGTGCGGTCATCGGCGTCCCCCATCCCGAGTGGGGCGAGGCGGTCACCGCGGTGGTGGAGCTGAACGAGGGCGCGGAGCTGGCCGAAGACGAACTCCTGGCCTATTGCCGGCCCAAGCTCGGGGGCATCAAGACGCCCAAGCAGGCATTGTTCGTCGATGCTCTGCCGCGCAGCCCCAACGGCAAAGTGCTCAAGAAGGACATCCGTGAGCCGTACTGGCGCGGCCACGAACGCCGCATCTGATAACCATCGCAGTATCGAGGACGTGTCGTTCAGCCATGCCGGCCAGCAACGTCTGACGGAAGAAACAGGTATCCCGACAGGTATCCATTGGGGTCATTAGGCCGATGTGCGAAGGGTCACATCAAAGCATCGTTGCTGCATGACCAACAGAGACGTTGATGCAGTAATTGTGGGCGCCGGCTTTTCCGGCCTGTATGCCACCCACCGGCTGCGAAACGTGCAGGGANTNACCGTGCAATGTTTCGAGGCAGCCGNGGGCCCCGGCGGCGTGTGGTACTGGAATAAGTACCCCGGAGCGCGATGCGANTTCGAAAGCATCTACTACTCCTACACGTTCGATGAAGNGCTGCAGCGGGAATGGCGATGGACCGAGCGCTTCGCCGCGCAGCCNGAAATCCTGGCCTATCTCAACCACGTCGCGGATCGGTTCGATCTGCGCCGCAGCTTCCNGTTCAACACTCGCGTCACGTCGGCGGTGTGGAACGAGGAGACCAACCGCTGGACCGTCCGAAGTGACGACGGCTCCGTCACGACCGCCCGGTTCTTCATCAACGCCGCAGGTGCGTTCTCGGTGTTCAAGAAGAACGACTTCCCCGGCCAGGACGATTTCCACGGAACAGTGCTGCACACCAGTCAGTGGCCGGCCGAGGGCGTCGATTTGGCCGGCAAGCGGGTGGCGGTGATCGGCACCGGATCGACCGGAATCCAGGTCATCCAGACCATCGCGCCACAGGTCGGCGAGTTGACTGTGTTCCAACGCACTCCCAACTTCGCTTGCCCCCTGGGCAATCGGCCGCTTACCGACGAGGACTTCGCACAGGCTGTGGCGGACTTCTCAAGAAATCGGCAGGTGTCCCGCAATAGCATTGCCGGCGCGCCATATCCGCGCGCCGTGCGATCGGCGTTGATGGACACGCCCGAAGAACGCCGCAAGGTCTACGACGAGTTCTACAACGGTGGCGGCTTTCGGATGATCACGTCGTCCTATTACGACTTGATCTTCAATCCTGTGGCGAACGCGACCGCGGCGGACTTCATCCGGGAGCAGATCCGCGAGCGGGTCCACGACCCGAAGCTTGCGGAGCTGCTGTGCCCGAACGATCACCCGTACGGGGTCAAACGCGCCACATTCGAGATTAACTACTTCGAGGCTTTCAATCTGCCGCACGTGCATCTCGTTGACGCCCGGACCACGCCGATCGTGCGGATCACCGAGAAGGGCATCGCGACCACAGATCACGAGTATGAGTTCGATGTGATCGTCCTGGCCACGGGCTTCGACGTTGGCGCCGGAGCCCTGGCGCGGATGGGAGTCATTGGCCGTGGTGGTCGAAAACTGACCGATCATTGGGCGCACGGACAACGCGCCTACATCGGGATGGCCACCCACGGGTTCCCGAACCTGTTCCACATCAACGGACCACAAAGTGCCGCGGCCCTTTTCAATAATCCGCTCGCGATCGAAGACAGCGTCGACTTCGTCGGAGACCTCATCGGATACCTCGATTCGCACGGTCATACCACGGCCGAGGTGACCGACTTGGCTGAGGACCGGTACAACGAGCTGGTTCGGGAGGTCGCCGACGCGACGCTGTTCCCGACGGCGACCACGTGGTACATGGGCGACAACATTCCCGGCAAGCCGCGCACGCCGCTCTCGTTGTTCACCGGCGCGCCGATGTACCGGGCGATTTGCGCAGAGGTCGAGACCACCGGTTACGCCGGCTTCTCATTTGACGGAGAGAACCGGCCGCTGTCCAGCTTGATCAAGCTCGACGGCTCCGCGGTGTTCTTTCTGGCCGGCTTGCAGAACATGGGGGCCAAACCGCTCGAGGACTGCACGCTCGAAGAGGCCCGGGCCGCCATGGAGTCGTTCAAACTCATGCAGCTGCCGGTCGCCGACGACGTCAGCATCGTTGATGCCCGGTATCCGATCGATGGGGGCCATCGCAAGGTGCGGCTATATCGACCGCCGATCGAGGGTCCCCTGCCGGTGGTGGTCTTCTACCACGGCGGCGGCTGGATCGGCGGCAGCCTCGACCTTTACGACGAACCCTGCGCAACCCTGGCGCGTCGTGTTGGTGCTGTTGTCGTCTCGCCGGACTACCGCCTCGCCCCCGAGCATCCGTTCCCGGCGGCCACCGACGACACCGTCGCGGCGGTACGCTGGGCCGCCGACCACATCACCGAGTTCGGCGGTGATCCGGAGCGGATCGCGGTTGCCGGGGAAAGCGCCGGCGCCAATTTAGCCGCGGTTGTCGCACTGCGCTTGCGCGATGAAGGTGGCCCGCAGTTGCGGGCGCAGGTCCTCATCACCCCACCAGTCGATTTCCTCGCCGACACTGAGTCGCGCAGGCAGTTCGCNCACGGGCCGATCATCTCGATGGAACTTGCCATGCGGATGGCGTCGCTGTACCTCGGTGATCCGGCCAATGCAGTGTCACCGCACGCCTCTCCTGCGCGAGCAGAGGACCTGTCTGGGTTGCCGCCGGCCCTGGTCGTCACGATGGAAATCGACCCGACGCGCGACGAGGCCGAGAACTACGCTCAAGCGTTGGCTACCGCTGGAGTGCCGACCGTCTGCCGGCGCATTGACAGACTGTGCCACACCGCGTTTGAGCTGTCGGGCGCAATACCCCGGGCGGCCGAAATTCACACGGCGATCGCGGAATTCCTTACGCCGCTGCTGTCTGCACAGCGGGCTGCGACCGAACCTGCGCTGGGGTAAGCCGGTGACGCCCTTCATGATTGAGGTCAGTGACCTGATCGACGGAGTCACGCCTCCGGTACCTCGGACCGAGCCGAGCAGAACTCGGCCGGTCGCGCGGGCTACCGATTCTCAGGTGGTCATCCGCTCATTGGCAGAACAGCTCGTAAGCGAAGCTAACGCGGTGTTGTCCGCGCACGGTGAGACCATCACCTTGGTCGACGACAGTGGCCCCAGCGAGCTCGCTTTCAGCCTCAGTTACCGCGATCGTGTCGCCCGGATACGTACCACGGTGTCCGGCCGGACGGCGACCGCAGAGCTGGCGTACGCAGGTGCACCGCAGCCGCAGCAACAGCTCACCGGCGAAGACCAGCTGCGCGCATTGCTACTCAACCTGGTAGCTGGCGCCAGCNNCNATTGAAACAGATACAGGAGTACGCCCGTGCAATATGAATTGCGCTACCGGGTCATCGAAGCCAAACGCAGCACTTATCAGAACCTCATCGATCGATACGGCGATCAGCCAGCCAGCCGCTATCTGGAGGGCACCGTCGACGTCCAACCTCAGGAGAACTTCCATTACCGGCCGACGTGGGCACCTGACCGAGAACTGTACGACCCACGGTTCACCGCGTTACAGCTAAGCGACAGTTACAGTTTCGTCGATCCTCGGCAGTACTTCTACACGCCATATGTCACCGCCCGCTGCGCTCTGCATGATGCGTTCGCAAAGACGTTGGGGTACATCCAGGAGCGCGATCTGCTGATGCGGATGCCAGACGCCTGGCGCGAAGTTCTGGTCTCGGTGATCGTTCCACTGAGGCATTTCGAGTCGGCCGCGCAGCTGGTGAGTGTGGCCGGTGCACGCTTCGCCGACGGCACATCCATCGAACAGTGCTGCACGTTCGCGGCGTTCGACCGGATCGGCAACGCCCAGATGCTGTCGCACATCGGCCTCGAACTCGCGGGCGGCCGGGCGGACGCGCTCGATACCGCGAAGCACAATTGGCTCGAGACCGAGTACCTGCAGCCGCTGCGCCGGCTCGCGGAGGAAATCATGGTGGTGTCCGACTGGGCCGAAGGCCTTCTCGCAATAGATTTGGTCGATTCGCTGATCTATCCGGTGCTGTACCGCGACCTCGATGATGCNGCCCTTTTGAGCGGTGCCGGCGCCTATAGCATGCTCGCCCAGCACTTTACGGCTTGGTTTGCAGATCACCGGAAATGGATTGACGCCTTGACTCGCGAATGGAGTGACGACCCTAACCACGGTGACAACAACCGAGCCACGCTCGCGCAGATNACACAGAGGTGGCAACCGCGAGTGCATAGTGCAGTCGCCGCCCTGGCCGCCGCGATCGATGCGANCGAACCGAGTGTGCGNTCGACCGAGCTGNTGGCCGGCACCACCGGGCCCGCCTGGGCGCAGACGACAGCAGGNGCGGCATGAGCCCAACTGTTCGCCAGGTCGGCATAGACATTCAGGAATCCGAAGACAACCGCGCGCTCATCGAAGCGATCAAGGCGGACAATCCGGACCTGACCATTCGACATATGCCGGGCCTGGTGAAACTCCAGTCAGCCGGGCAGATCGTCATCAACCGGCAAACGGTTGAAGAGAAGCTCGGCCGTGACTGGGAGACAGGTGAATTCCAGCTGGCGATCGTGTCGTATGCAGGGAACTTCGCCGAGTGGGACGACGACCAAATCATTGTGAAATGGGAGCACTGACGTGACGATTGAAGCCGCCAAACCGACCCGCAAGAAGCTTCCACTAAAGGAACGCTACGCACGCCTGACGCGCGATCTGGATTGGGAACCCAGCTACGTTTCAAGGGAGGAACTGTTCCCGTACACCCGCTATGAGGGCATCAAGATCCACGACTGGGACGGGTGGCAAGATCCCTTCCGACTCACCGTCGACGCGTATTACAAGTACCAGGCGGAAAAGGACAAACGCCTCTACGCCGTCCTGGACAGCTTCGCACAAGGGCAGGGTCACCTGACCCTGTCCGACGCCAGCTATTTCAACGCGATCAAGCTGTTCATCCAGGGCGTCACGCCACTGGAATACGCCGCACACCGCCATTTCGCTTTCCTGGCACGGCATCTGGAAGGCCCCGCGCCTCGATTCGCTGCCCTGTGCCAGAGCATCGACGAGCTACGGCACTGCCAGACCCAGATTCACACCATCAGCAATTACAACAAGTACTACGGCGGGTTTCACAGCTGGTCGAAGATGCACGACCGGGTCTGGTACCTGTCAGTCCCGAAATCGCTTTTGGATGACGCGATGGCCGCGGGTCCGTTCGAGTTTCTCATCTCGATCTCGTTCAGCTTCGAGTATTTGTTGACCAACCTGCTGTTCGTGCCGTTCATGAGCGGCGCGAGCTTCAACGGCGACCTGCCCACGATGTCTTTCGGGTTCTCTGCGCAGTCCGACGAAAGTCGCCATATGACACTGGGATTAGAAGCGATCAAGTTCCTGCTCGAACAGGACGAAGGCAACGTGCCGATCATCCAGGACTGGATCGACAAGTGGTTCTGGCGGGCGTACCGCATGTCCGCGTTGGTCGCCGCAATGATGGATTACATGCTGCCCAAGCCGGTGATGAGCTGGAAAGAGGCCTTCGAACTCTACTTCGAAGAACAGATGCTGGGCGGCCTGTTCCCGGACCTGGCCTATTACGGCATCAACCCGCCGCGCCACGTCGACGACGCAATTGCCGAGAAGGACAGGCTTTCTCACGAGGTCTATCGCATTTTGCACAACTTCTCGTTTGCCGCCGCGTTGACGACCCACACTCCGAATGACACGCACATGGAGTGGTTGTCCCAGCAGTACCCTGACACGTTCGACCGCTACTACCGACCCGTCTGGAACAAGCATCGGCGGATCGAGGAAGCCGGTGGCCGTGTCTTCTTCCAGGGCCTGCCCCAACTGTGTCAGGTGTGCCAGGTCCCGATGGCGTTCAGCGAGGTCAGCGATCCGACGCGGATCAGCCTGCGCCGCAGCGAGTTCCGCGGCGAGGCGTTCCACACCTGCAGTGACGGCTGCAAGTGGATCTTCGACCGCGAACCCGAAAAGTACGTGCAGGCGTGGCTGCCGGTGCACCAGATCTACCAGGGTAACTGCGGGGGCGCCACCATACCGGAGGTGCTGGCCTGGTACGGCATCCAGGACGGCGAAAACGGCGAGTACCGAGGATCGGCCGACCAGCTGGCATGGGCAGCGTGGCACGCCGACGAGACGGGGACGGCGAAATGACCGTTAAGGCGTTGTACGACTACGAATTCCCATCGGCCGACCGCGCAGAGGTGTTTGGCGACGACCAGCTCGTGTACGTCCTGTGGGACGGCAACCCGCTGTTGTGTTCAGCGGCATGCTTCCGTGTGCCGAAGGCGACGTCATTCGCCAAGTTCCTCCAAGCAACGGTGTATCCCTGGGCCGCGTCGGACCCCGATTTCGACCCGGACACGGTGCGCGATTGGCGGCTGTTTGACGAGCCGATCAGCCCTGCGGCGGATCGATCGCTGGCGCAGCTGGGGGTGGGGCACAAAGCGCTACTGAAGTTCTCCACCTAGGCGCCGGGGAAGCGACCCATGTCTACACACCGGATCACCATCGAACCACTCGGCGCAGAGCTTGACTGCCGCGAGGACCAAACCATTCTCGACGCCTGTCTGCGGGAAGGGATTTGGCTGCCGCACGCATGCACCCACGGCACGTGCGGGACATGCAAAGCTGAAATCCTGGACGGAGAGGTTGACTTCGGTGATGCGTCACCGTATGCGCTTCTCGACAGCGAGCGCGCTGAGGGGTGCGCGCTGCTGTGTGTCGCCAGGCCTCGCGGCGATCTGGTGGTCGAAGCCGACGTCGACGTCGAGGACGGAGTCGATGTTCATCCGGTTCGGGATCATTGCGGCGTCGTCGACAGCGTGGTCGACATCGCGCGCGACGTGCGGCGGGTAACCATCGACCTGGACACGCCGCTGCGGTTCAACCCGGGGCAGTACGTGATGCTCAACGTGCCAGGCGCCCAACAGCGTCCCTATTCCATCGCCAGCACCCCATCGCAAGCCAATCGGATCGAGTTGCACATCAAACGCTCTGCGGGAGGGCCGGCCACCGACGGCTGGATATTCAAGTCGATGACCGCAGGCGATCCAGTGACGCTGTCGGGACCGTACGGCAGGTTCTCATTGCGCCCTGCGCGAGAAGATCCGATTCTATTGCTCGGCAGCGGAACGGGTTTGGCCCCGCTCAAATCCATGGCCACTCACCTCGCGGAGATCGGATCTGGGCGTTCCGTGACGCTCTACCACGGTGTTGCGACGAAAGACGATCTCTACGAGCACGATTGGTTTGAAGCGTTCTCCGCCGAGCACGAATGGTTCAGCTACCGGCCGGCGCTGTCAGGTGACAGTTGGAACGGTCGCACAGGCCGCGTCCCTGAACTGCTCGCGCAGGACTACCCACGCGCCGCCGGGCATGTCGCCTATGTGTGCGGAAGCCCGGCGATGGTGACAGACACGGTGAAGGCGTTGATGAAGGCGCGTCTGTTCCCCCGTGACATCTATCGCGAGGACTTCTTCGACTCGGCCGACCGAGCGGCCGGCATCACCCTGGTACGAGGCCCGTTGATCAGGAGATGATGTGAAAGTCACGGAACTGGAGGCGATTCCGTTCGCCATCCCGTACCGCAAACCGCTGCGGTTCGCCAGCGGCGAGGTCACCGTCGCCGAGCATGTGCTCGTGCGCGTTTACACCGACATCGGTCTTGTGGGCACCGCCGAGGCGCCCGCGCGTCCATTCACATACGGCGAGACCCAACAATCCATCATCGCAGTCATCAACGATGTCTTCGCCGCGCAGATAATCGGTCAGTCCCCGCTGCAACGGGAACTGATCCACTCCCGGATGAATCGCACCGTGGGCAACCCCACCGCGAAGGCGGCCATCGACATGGCGTTATGGGATCTGATCGGGCAGTCGCTTGGCGTATCGGTCACCGAACTGCTCGGCGGGTTCACCGACCGGCTGCGCGTTTCCCATATGGTTGGGTTCGCCCCCGCAGCCGAGATGGTCGCCGAGGCCGAGCACATGCGCGATGTGTTCGGCATCACGAGCTTCAAGGTCAAGGTGGGACGTCGGCCGATCGACCAAGACCTTGGCGCGTGCCGGGCGCTGCGGCTCGCCCTAGGCCCTGCCGTCGAACTCTACGTCGACGCCAACCGCGGGTGGGCAGTCAGCGAAGCCGCACGCGCGTTGCGGGTGTTCGCCGAACTCGATATGGCGTTCGCCG
>JGI24744J21845_10000124_pt1 | contig 10739 bp, 12 predicted proteins | sample KBSMiscanthusM3_FD_21845 | JGI IMG/M metagenome (IMG submission 21845)
CGCGCGGCAGGAATGGCAGCTTGCGCTTGCGCGATGCGTCGAACAGCCCCTCGGCCGCGAGCCCCTTCCGACGCTTTTCGAGCAGAGCGAGCAGAGCCCCCTCGCCCGCCAGTTCCATCCGCTCGACGACGATCTGGTATTTGGAACGGCCTGGATAAGTCGTGAGCTTGCCGGTCGCAATGACCTCGGCGCCGTCCTCCGGTCTGAACGCGAGTGCGCCCGCGCTCGTGCGCCAAATGACCGCATCGATGCAGGCATTCTCGTCCTTCAGCGTGAAATAGCAGTGGCCCGAGGCGTGGCGCTTGAAGCCGCTGATCTCTCCCCGCACCCTGACTTGGCCGAAGGCATTCTCGATCGTCCGCTTGAGCGCGCCCGACAGCTCGCTGACGCTGAGCGCGGGCGAATTGTCGCCGGGGGCGACGTTCGCTAACAGCGATCCACGCGTGTCGTCAGGAAGATCCATCAATATACTGCTTCTGGGCTCGGGCGGCCGCGAGGATGCGCTCGCCTGGCGCCTTAGGCAATCGCCGAGCTGCGGCCAACTGATTGCTGCGCCCGGGAATCCCGGCATTGCGCGATGGGCGGATTGTGTCGCACTCGATCCCAGCGATCCCGAGGCAGTCGTGGAACTGGCGAGGCGCGCGAGCGTCGATCTCGTCGTGGTCGGGCCCGAAGCGCCGCTGGTCGCCGGCGTCGCCGATGCGCTTCGAGCTGCGGGGATCGCCGTGTTCGGCCCCACTGCTGCGGCGGCCCGGCTCGAAGGCTCGAAGGGCTTCACCAAGGATTTGTGCCGGGCCAACGGCATTCCTACCGCCGATTACATCCGGACCGAGCGCACCGCTGACGCGCGCGCCGCGCTCGAGCGGTTCAGCATCCCGGTCGTGATCAAGGCCGACGGTCTCGCCGCCGGCAAGGGCGTCACCGTGGCCATGACGCGCACCGAGGCCGAAACGGCGATCGATGCGATTGGCGACGCTCCGCTGGTCATCGAAGAATTCCTTCATGGTGAGGAGGCGAGCCTGTTCGCGCTCGTCGACGGCGAGACCGCCGAGCCGCTTGCCTCGGCCCAGGACCACAAGCGCGTGGGCGAGGGTGACACCGGACCGAACACGGGGGGCATGGGGGCCTATGCACCGGCTCCGGTGCTGAGCGACGAGCTTCAGGCGCGCGCGATGGATGAGATCGTCCGGCCAACGGCACGCGCCCTCGCGGCCGCGGGAACGCCGTTCAGCGGCGTGCTTTACGCAGGTCTGATGCTCACCGCCGCCGGGCCCAAGCTGATCGAGTACAACGTGCGCTTCGGAGACCCCGAGTGCGAGGCGATCATGCCGCTGGTCGACGGCGATCTCGCCGAGCTGTTGAACGCCGTTGCCACCGGTCGCCTCGATGAGATCGATCTGCGCCTGACCGGCAAGCACGCCGTGACGGTCATCATCGCGGCGCGCGGCTACCCCGGGACGCCGGCCGGCGGCGGGCTCATCCGCGAAATCGAGGCCGCCGAGCAGGTGGAGGGCGTGACTGTCTTCCACTCCGGCACGACTCTCGGCCCCGAGGGGCTGATGGCCAAGGGAGGCCGCGTACTTGCAGTCACGGCCGTCGCAGACACTTTCGCCAACGCACGGGCGCGGGCGTATCGGGCCGTCGACCAGATCGACTTCGCCGACGGCTTTCACCGCAGCGACATCGGTTGGCGCGAGCTGGCCAGGACAAGCGCATGAGCATCCTGTGGAGCTACTTCTGGCCATGCTTCGCGGCGGGGCTTCTGGTTGGCGCGCCGGTCGGCAGTATCGCCTTCCGACGTCGGTCTCGGCGCAATGTCGCGCTCGCAATCGGCGTCTGCATCTCGCTGGCGCTCGCTGCTCTGTGGCACGGCCCGCTAGGCGCCGCCGATCGCCTCAGCCAACAGGTCGAGCATGATGCGCGCATCGTTCTCGATCACTATGAAATGACGAAGATTGCGGCTCACTTGCACCGTCGGCCGCTCAGCCGACGTATGATCCTCGCGGGGCCGGCCGACGATTTCCAGACTACCGAGCTCGTGCGCCTCATGAGCCAGCTGCCTGGAGTCTCGAGCGCGCAATGGACGAAGGAGCCCGCTGGTCTGCCCCTTCTCGCCGAGGCTCTGGCGGTCGCATTCGCGGGCTTCCTTTTCGGGCTGGTGCTCGCCTATCTGGTCGAGCTTCGCCGTCGTCATAACGCTCAGTGGAATTGGTGAGAGAATGGATCTGATCCGCGAATATTGGTGGGTGATTGCCCTGGCTGTGGCGCTCGTATTGGCATTCATTCTGCTGCGACCCAGGCAGCGGGTGCAGCTGACCGACAGTGCCCCCGTGCGGCCTCACATGACCCAGCAGAAGCGACCGCCGGAAGGGCGCGGACTCGCTGGTGAAGCGGCAGCGGCGACGAGCGATGTGACCGGCGCCCTGTTTCGTGCGCCTGTGCACCAGACGCTCGACGGCGTAAGCGACCCCCGGGACGACCTGTGCCGGATCAAGGGCGTCGGGCCCAAGTTCGCCGACGCGCTGCATGGCCTCGGCTTCCAGCGCTTCGAGCAACTGGCAGGCCTCACCGCGACGGAAATCGAACGTCTCGATGGGCAGCTTGGTGCGTTCCGCGGCCGGATCACCCGCGACCGGGTGGTCGAGCAGGCAGACTATCTCGCGCGCGGGGACACGGACGGCTTCGAACAGAAGTTCGGGAAGCTTTAGCCGACCGCCTCCGCCTCGCTCTCAGCGGCCTTGCGACGAGGGCGCGACGCGATCAGCTTGTCGATCTTGCGACCGTCCATGTCGACGATCTCGAAGGACCAGCTGTCGTAGCGGAACTTTTCGCCCGTCTCCGGCAAATGCTTCAGCACAGATAGCGCGAACCCGGCGACCGTCGAATAATCGCGATCGTCGGGCAGGTTTACGCCGAGGCGGTCGGTGAGGAGGTCGGCGCTTGCCGCGCCCGAGACCAGCCAACTGCCGTCATTGCGCTCCACCAGCGCCGGTTCCTCGCCCTGGTCGATGTCGCTGGCGAAAGTCCCGGCAAGCGCTGCCAGGATGCTCCCGGGAGTCACGATGCCGTCGAGATGGCCATATTCGTCATGGACCAGCGCCAGCGGCACATCGGCATTCCTGAGGACGGCAAGCGCGTCCATCGCGTCCATGAGGTCGGGGATGACCGGCGCGGTCCGACACAGATGCTTGAGGTCGAGGTCGCGACCCTGGAGCAGCGCCGCCATCACATCACGGGTTTGAATGACGCCGACGATATTCTCGACTGCGCCGTCGGCGACTGGGATGCGGCTGTGCGGCGTTTCCAGCAGCGCCGCCTCGATCTCCTCGGGCGTCGAGGCAATGTCGATCCAGTCCACGTCGGTGCGGGGAGTCATCACTTCGCGCACCGGCCGGTCGGCGAGGCGAACGATGCCTGAGATCATCGCGCGCTCGTCTTCCTCGAGGACGCCTGCGGTCTGCGCCTCGGCAACGACAAGATGGAGCTCCTCGGCGGTGACATGATTCTTCGATTCGCGGTTCATCCCAAGCAGTCCCAGGATTAGCGCGCTCGACCGTTCGAGGACCCAAACGAATGGCGCCACGATCTTCGACAGCAACCGCATCGGCCGTGACATGACCACCGCGATTGGCTCAGGAGAACGCAGCGCGATCTGCTTGGGGACGATCTCGCCGATCACCAGCGAGACATAGGTCGTGAGCACGATAACCAGGCCGAAGCCGACCGTGTGTGCGGTTTCCGGCTTGAGGCCGAGTAGTTGCAGCCGCTGCGAGACCGGCTCACCGAGGCTGGCGCCCGAAAAGGCGCCGGCGAAAATCGCGATCAGGGTGATGCCGCTCTGCACAGTCGACAGGAATTTCCCGGGGTCCGACGCGAGGTCGAGCGCAGCGCGCGCGCCGACGCTGCCGCTCTTGGCCATCGCCTTCAGCCGCGCTTCACGCGAGGAGACGATCGCGAGCTCGCCCATTGCCAGCGCGCCATTGACGACGATCAGCGCGAGGATGAGGAGGACGTCGAGCCAAGGTATGGGGGGTAAGTGGTCGCTCATGGCGGCGAAGCGAGTGTAACCCGCGGCGGCGTCGGTTAACAAGCAGGCGCCTCAATACAGTAGCGGAACCATCGGCTATGGGCGCCGGTTTGACCGATCAAACGCAGTGGGGACTCGCACGAATGACCATCCGCTCAAGCCTGAGGACGTTGATTGCCGGTTGCGCCATGGCCGCAATCGCCGGCTGCCAGACGGCTCCGCCGCCGCCCGTCGTCGTACCGGCAGCCTTCACGCCCCTTGGGACCACAGCGCCCTACCTGCTTGGCGACGTGATCGGGAGCCACAAGGCGCGCGCGGCGAAAATGCGCGCCGCCAAAATCAAGCCGCTGAGCCCGTACGAGGTCGGCACTTACATGGCCGATCTCGCGTCGGAGCTGAGGCGACAGACGGCCGGCATCGGCCTCGACATCCTGCAGGTCGGCGGAAGCATCGTCGTCCGAATCCCCGCAACCTTCACCTTCGACACCGGAAGCGCCGCGGTCAAAGCGACCACTGACGCGACCTTGCTGGAAATCGCCCGGACGGTGAAAACCCGCAACCGGACCTTTGTCGACGTCCTTGCCCATACCGACACTTCGGGTTCGCCACAGACCAACGCCGCGCTGTCCGAGAAGCGTGCCGCCGCGGTCGCGACCTATCTTGCCGGGCACGGCGTGGCGAAGGCGCGGATTGCGTCGCGCGGGCTGGGCGAAAGCTCTCCCCTCTACAGTCCCGAAACAAGCGAGAGCGACAAGGCCGCCAACCGGCGCATTGAAATCCGGCTGGTTCCTTACCGGGCCTAGCGCCGGTCGGCGAAGAAGCTCCTTAGCTGCTCTGCGGCCTCGGCCTCGCCGATGCCGCCGAGGACGTCGGGTCGGTGATGGCACGTCGGCTGGGCGAAGACGCGCGGGCCGTGGAGCACGCCCCCGCCTTTCGGATCCTCGGCGCCAAAGCGCAGCGCCTTCAGCCGCGCAATCGCGACCGCAGCCGCGCACATCGCGCAGGGCTCCAGAGTCACCCACAGCGTGCACTCATCCAGACGCGATGTGCCTAGCTTCGCGGCCGCCGCCCGGATCGCCTCCATCTCCGCATGGGCAGTCGGGTCGTTCGTCCCGCGCATCGCATTGCGGGTTTCGGCCACGATTTCCTCGCGGATCGTCACCACTGCGCCGACCGGCACCTCCCCGGCGGCCGCCGCCTCGGCAGCAAGATCGAGCGCCCGGCGCATCGGCTGAGGCAATGGGAAGGTCATTCGGGGCGGCTAGCCGACGCTGCCGCTGAAGTCACATCGCGTTGTTCGTGACCGGCTGCGCCTGGTTCTTCGAAGCATTCTCGACCACGAGCGAAGGAACCTTGACCGTCGTCTCCTTGGTCCCGACCTTGACCGATCCGGTCGCCACGTCGAACGCGGGCGCCTGCCCGCCAGTAGCGGTAACGCCGTTGCGGGTGGCGCTGACCTCAGGGGCCTTGGCTTCGCGCGTCTGGTTGAGCCGGACGAAGCCGCTGCCGACAAGCGCCAGGATCGCCAGGATTACGATAATGAGGACGACGATCAGCGCGCGCATCGCCGGGCCTTTCGAGCTCGAGTTATTGTTGTTCAACGCAAATGTCTGGCGTCGGTTGCCGCCGATAGCACGGACGCCGAGCGTTGACGAACTGGGCGCCAGCCGCTAACGGGCGGCGCTCTTCGGGCCCTGCGGCTCGTCCAGAAATCAGGATAAAGACCATGTCGCGCGTTTGCGAGCTGACCGGCAAGGGCCGGCAGGTGGGCAACAATGTTTCCCACGCCAACAACAAGACCAAGCGGACCTTCCTGCCCAACCTGCAGAACGTGACGCTCATCTCCGATGCGCTGGGGACCAGCGTGAAGCTGCGCGTATCGACGCATGGACTGCGCTCGGTCGAGCATGTCGGCGGCCTCGACAACTGGCTGCTGAAGACCAGCGACGACAAACTCTCGCCCAAGGTGCGCAAGCTCAAGAAAGAGATTGCCAAGAAGGCGTCCGAGCAAGCTGCGGCGTAAGTNGGCTAACCGACTGAATTTCCAGCGATTTTCCTGAACGCAGGCTGCACGGCCTGTTCAGTGTCCAGAACCCCCGACTCAGGCATAAGCGCCTGAGTTGACGGGGTTTTCCCCCTTTCCCCGTCGCGCCTGGCAACAGGCAGTATCCCTCGCGTCGCGTAACGAGGGGGCCCCAGCGTGCGTAGTTGCGCTGGGGCCAATTTTTTTGGCATCGGCGCCAGGCCGCCATGTGCAACCTCTACACCCAGTCGAAATCGCCCGACGAGATCGCGCGCTTGTTCCGCGAGGCGCAGATCGATCTGCGCTTCCCCGAAGGCGTCCCCAACCTTGAGCCGCGCGACATCCGAATCACCGATCCAGCGCCGATCGTGCGCCCGCTCGGCGAGGGCTTCGACCTGGTCGTTCGACGCTGGAGCTGGCCGGGGCAAGGCGGCAAGCCGGTCTACAATTTCCGCTCCGACGGCCGTGAGTTCTCGACCGGACGCTGCCTGATCGTCGCCGACGGCTTCTACGAATTCACCACGCCCACCGACCCCAAGCAGAAGCGCAAGGACCGATGGCTGTTCGCGCCAGCCAGCGGCGGACTGCTCGCCATCGCGGGGCTGGTCCGCGACGACCCCGGCCGCGGTGAGGCGTTCACCATGCTCACGACCGAGCCTGGTCCCGACGTCGCGCCCTATCATGGCCGGCAGGTCGCGGTGCTTCGGCCCGATCAATGGAAGTCGTGGCTGACCTATGAGCGGCCGGCGAGCCAATTGCTCGGGCCCGCGCCCGCGGGAACGCTGGAGGTATCGGCGGCCAACGCCGCCTAGTGCGCGTCGAACAGTTGCGCGAGCTGGTCGACCATCGCTCCGGCGAGCTGGTCGGCGTCCATGATCGTCACCGCGCGGCGGTAGTAGCGGGTCACGTCGTGGCCGATGCCGATGGCGATCAGCTCCACAGTCGAACGCGTTTCAATCCACTCGATCACTTGCCGGAGGTGCCGCTCGAGGTAGCTTCCGCCGTTGGCCGACGCAGTCGAATCGTCGACCGGCGCGCCGTCAGAGATGACCATCATGATGCGGCGCTCCTCGGCGCGGCCGATCAGCCGGTTGTGCGCCCAAAGCAAAGCCTCGCCGTCGATATTCTCCTTGAGCAATCCCTCGCGCATCATCAGCCCGAGATTGCGCCGGGCGTGGCGATAAGGCTCGTCGGCACGCTTGTAGACGATATGCCTGAGATCATTGAGGCGCCCGGGATTGGCCGGCCGCCCGGCCGTCAGCCAGGCCTCGCGGCTCTGCCCGCCCTTCCAGCCGCGCGTGGTAAAGCCGAGGATCTCGGTCGAAACGCCGCAGCGTTCGAGCGTCCGCGCGAGGATGTCGCCGCAAATCGCCGCGATCGCGATCGGCCTTCCGCGCATCGAGCCTGAATTGTCAATCAGCAGCGACACTACCGTGTCCTTGAAGTCGGTGTCGCGCTCGACCTTGTAGCTGAGCGAATGTCCCGGGTTCACGACGACGCGGGCAAGCCGCGCCGCGTCGAGCATCCCTTCCTCCTGGTCGAAGTCCCAGCTGCGCGCCTGCTGCGCCATCAGGCGCCGTTGCAAGCGGTTGGCAAGCCGGGTGACGACGTTCTGCAGGCCGGCCATCTGCTGGTCGAGATAGGCGCGAAGCCGGCCCAGCTCCTCCTCGTCGCACAGCTCGTCCGCCTCTATGATCTCGTCGAAGCGGGTCGTGTAGGCCCTGTAGTCGGTTACCGGCGTCAGCTCCCAGTTGCGGCGGCCGGGAGACGCGAAGACGCTCTCGCTGAGGTCGTCGCCGGCGCTGGCCTCCTCGTCGCCGGCCTCCATCTCCTGGCTTGAATCCCCTTCGGCATTCTCGTCCTCGGCCTGCTCGCCGCGCATTTCGACGTCGCCGCCCCCGGGATTCCCTTCGTCACCCTGCTCCGCCGAATCCTCGTTTCCGCCTTCGTCGCCCTCGGCGTCGTCGCCGGCGTCCTGCGGGTCTTCCGCGTTCAGGTCCTCGGCCGCCGCGAGGTCGAGATCCTCGAGCAGCCTCCGCGACAGCTTCGCGAACGCAGCCTGGTCGTCGAGGGTCAGTGCGAGCGCGTCGAGCTCGGCCGAGCCCTTGTCCTCGATCCATGGAGCGACGAGCTTGAGCCCCTCGCTGGCAGCATGCGGCGGCGCTTCCCCGGTCAGGCGCTCGCGCGCGATCAGCCCGACCGCGGTGGACAGCGGCACTTCCTCGGCGTTTCGCGCGCGGACGATCGCATCGCCCCGGACCCGCGCTTCGGCGAGCTGCGCGAGATTGCCTTTGACTCCGCCCATCGACCGCGAACCGAGGGCCTCCACGCGAGCCATTTCGAGCGCGTCGAAGACCGCGCGAGCGTCGGCGTCCACTGGCGCGATCCGGGCGTGGAGCGCTGCATCATGATAGCGCAGGCGAAGCGCCGCCGAATCTGCGGCGCCGCGCGCTTCGGCGACCAGGCGCGGCTCGAGTGCCGGGCCCGGCGAGGGCACACGCGCTGTCTTGCCCGATGCCGGCGCGACGTCGGAGGCGAACACGACCTCGACCTCCGGATCATGCGCGATGGCGCGTGACGCTCCAGCCAACGCTCGGCGGAACAGGTCGATTTTCTCGGCCATGACGGCCTAGCTGGCTTTCCCGACCACGCTTTCGGGCAGGTCCTCGCCGAACACGCGCTGATAATATTCCGCGATCAGCGCTCGCTCGGTCTCGTCGCACTTGTTGAGGAAGCTGACCCGGAAGGCGTAGCCGACATCGCCGAAGATGTGCGCGTTCTGAGCCCAGCTGATCACCGTCCGCGGGCTCATGACCGTCGAGATGTCGCCGTTGATGAAGCCCTGCCGCGACAACTCGGCGACCTTGATCATCTTGTCGACGATGTCCTTGCCGCCGGGCTCGTCATATTCGCCCGACTTGGCGAGCACGATCTGCGCCTCGACGGCAGCGGGCAGGTAATTGAGCGTGGTGACGATGTTCCAGCGGTCCATCTGGCCCTGATTGATCGCCTGGGTGCCGTGATAAAGGCCGGTCGTGTCGCCGAGGCCGACGGTATTCGTCGTCGCGAACAGCCGGAACCAGGGGTTGGGCCGGATCACTCGGTTCTGGTCGAGCAGCGTGAGCTTGCCCTCCGCTTCCAATACGCGCTGGATCACGAACATCACGTCGGGCCTGCCGGCGTCATATTCGTCGAACACCAACGCCACCGGGTGCTGAAGCGCCCACGGCAACAGCCCTTCGCGGAACTCGGTGACCTGCTGGCCCTCGCGAAGCACGATCGCGTCGCGGCCGACGAGGTCGATGCGGCTGATGTGCGCATCGAGGTTGATCCGGATCATCGGCCAGTTGAGCCGGGCCGCAACCTGCTCGATGTGGGTCGACTTGCCCGTCCCGTGATAGCCCTGGACCATGACCCGGCGGTTCTTGGAGAAGCCCGCGCAGATCGCCATCGTCGTGTCGGGATCGAACACATAGGTCGGGTCGAGATCGGGGACGCGCTCGTCGGCCTCGCTGAAGGCGGGGACCTCCATGTCCGAATCGACGCCGAACAGCTCGCGCACCTTCGCGATCTTGTCGGGTGAGGCCATCAGCGTCTCCGCCCGACTCTCGGGCTGCACGTTGGGAAGATCAGTCATGGAACTCGCCTTAAGGGATGGGCGCGCCCGCCTCAACGCTCAGCCAATTTTTGTCGGCAGCGGGAACAGCTTCACGAAGCGCTTCGCAAGCTCCAGGTCTCCACTGACTTCGATGAGGTCGAACGGGGCACCACCGTGGATCACCGCGGCGAGGTCATTCGGAGCGCCATTGAAGATCACGTCGCAATTGTCCGGCGCAAGGCGCTCGACGTCCAAGCGCCCGTCGTGGACAGTCGCGACGTAGCCGGTGTGTCCGAACTGGAAGCCGATGCGGGCGTCGATTCCCTCGGCGAGAGCTGACGAAATCAGCGTCTGGAGCGACATCATGACCGAAACGTGGCCCATCGGCAGCGTCGGATCGTGCGACGGGCTTCGCGCCGCCCAGCGGCCGAGGAAGGCGATCGTCGGGATCGCTTCGAGTCCCCAGTCGGTCGCTTCATAGACCTGGACCGACGCCGGCGGCGGCAACCGCGTTCGGCGGACGAGCTGGCGCGACTCCATCTCGGCCAGGCGCTGCGTCAGCACGTTGGCGCTGATCCCCGGAAGATCCGCCTTCAGTTCCGAAAAGCGGCGCGGACCATAAGCGAGCTCGCGCAGCACCAGCATCGCCCAGCGCTCGCCGAGAAGCTCCATTGCGTGGGCCATCCCGCAAGCGTCCTGATAGCGGCGCTTTTCCTCTTTCTTCCGAGTCTTAGTCATTATTTCTAACTGCACAGTTGCAATTTATAACTTCATGCGCAAAATGCAAGCGAATCGAGTCGCACGGCGATGGAAACGGCGGTTCGACGAAGTAACACGACGGTCCGGCCACTGAATGCTGAACCGCCATCGAAACAGGCGTATGGCGCGAGTCGCGTCATGAGCCGGCAGTCAGGAGGGGTCCGTTGCCGTTGAATTCAAGCGCGTCGATTGAGGTTACCGCATTGCGCTGGGTTCCGCCCGCGGCGCAGGGGCTCGTCAAGGACCTGCGCGTTCGCTGGGCCCTGGAGGAAGCGGGGCTCGACTATCGTGTCCGGCTTGTCGGCGGGGAACGGCCGCCCGAATATGTGAAG
>JGI24744J21845_10000130_pt1 | contig 10501 bp, 23 predicted proteins | sample KBSMiscanthusM3_FD_21845 | JGI IMG/M metagenome (IMG submission 21845)
GATTCAATTGCCGCAAATGCGGCAAACCCATACGTCAAGCGCAATACGAAGGGAGGATTGTTTATTTTCATAGGAATGTAGCGATTAAGAATCATAAGGCTTTACCGACGGTTGAAGTAATTCAGAGTTTACATAAGGAGAATAAATAATGTCTAGTTTTATTACGAAGTTGGATCAGGAAAAGAATCTAAAGATGGTTGATTCAAAGGATAATTTGACAGTTGCTGTTTCTAAGGCTGATATTTTCTCTTGCAAAAATGAAGAATAGTAAATGCTGTGCTTTTGCCCGCGCTTGTAAGAGGCAGGTTACTGGAATCAAGGGAGCGTATTTTTTTCGGTCGATTGCATGGTTAGAATTTGAAGATAAGATTGTGCGTTTGACAGGTCAAAGTCTGCAGAGCCCGGGGTTTATCAATTGTCAAAGCCTGCTAAGTCGCAAACGATGACAGCGGTTAAGAAGCGGAATGCTAAGCGGCCGGGTCGACGAATGTTCGGAGTTTTACTGATACGAAGTAGGGGATAGAGATTTCTTAGCTTAATGCTTAAAAATTTGTTTTATATAAAGGGGATGATATGAGCAAGCAATTACTTTGGGAAGGTAAGGCACTAGACCGTGAATGTAAATATCGAATTATTGGTGAGGAGAGTAAGCATACTAGGCCTTATGGTTGGCGATATTGGTTTGAGGAGTCTACTCGAAAGGATGCTTTAGATAATGATATTTGGATGACATCAGGATTAGAATTCGATAACGAACAATTAATGTGTGCTTTTATTGTGGGTCATCATGGAGTAAAGAAATGATTACCATTCCCGCTCACTCCCACAATTACAAGCAAGCCAACCGAACCAAGAAAGATATTCAATGGATTGTCATCCATGATGCGGAAGCAAAGTCAGCAATGGGGGTTGCGAATTATTTTCAAAATCCCAAATTGGCGAAACCTGTTTCGAGTCATTTTGTGGTGGGAGAGGAATGGGGTTCATTTAATCCATTGGTCATCCGTTGCGTAGAAGATAAAGACATTGCTTATACGCAAGGGTTTGCTAATGATTGGTGTCTTTCGATTGAATTGCAGGGGTTTGCGTCGTATTCGGATTCTGATTGGTGGGATAAGCGTAATGATACTTTGTATGCTGCGGCAATGGTGGTGAGTTATTGGAGTCGGAAGTATGAGATTCCGATTTCTTTATTGACTGATAGTGAAATGGGTTTAATGGGGCCGACTCATCGGGGTATCACAACCCACGCTGCAATCACAAAAGCATTCAATATTCCCGGTGGCCACGTAGACCCCGGTCCCAACTTCCCATTAGAAAAATTCTTGCAAATGTGTAGGGATGTAAAAGAATTGCCAGAGGAGTATCAATTATGAATTTGCCTTTCGCAAGAGACTTATATTTAGAAATTGGAATTCAAATTCGAAAGGAATTTCCAAAACGATATGCTACAGATTTTCCTAAGACTCTTTTAACAGTTGAGTATGCTTCATTATTAGAACATTTTCGTGCCTCTCGTGAGTTACTTTTCGAGCAGCTTTGTAAAGCTAATAACATTGAATATATTCCGGTGCCGAAATCATGAGTAAGTCAGACGCATTTTTAAAGTTTGTCTCCGATGAAACTTGTCTCAATTGTAATCATGTAATCAATCAACATAAATCTTTTACATATGCCCCACCCGATAAATTCACTCATCTAATCTGCAACCCTGACAATTCCTCCATTCAATTCTGCCGCAAAATTCTCGGCTGGGGTCAACGTGACTTGGCCAATGCATTTGGAGTCTCAGTTACAGCCATTCAAGAATGGGAAAACGGTAGAGTGCAATCGATTCAAATGAGATTGTGCCAGAAGTTTTTAGCAAATATGTTGGATAAAAGGGGAGTAGAAGCGACGGCTTTGCGGTTGAATGCTATGTGTGCGCTTAGTTCAGAGGAGCGAAATAAGGAATTGGTGGCGGGGTGAATCGACCATGGAAAAGAAATGTTCTAAGAAGTCATTTTATTGATAATGGAAAGCTTTTTACTTTTGATTCAGGAAATGGAACGGTAATTCAAGTATTGAACAGAGAAGGTAAAGATATTTATATTGTGGTTTATGAGGCAAAGAAAATTAGAAAGAAGAGTGTAAAATGACTATGATTTTTGAAGCATTTCCCAAGATTCCACGTATTAATCGCGATGTCATCATTACCGAAAAGATTGATGGAACGAATGCATGTATTGCTATTGCGGATGATTTTGATGAATTAAAGGTAGGTTCACGTTCTCGCTGGATTACTCCTGAAGACGATAATTTTGGATTTGCTAGATGGGTTAAGGAAAATGAGGATGAATGTAGAAAGTTAGGTCCAGGAATCCATTATGGTGAATGGTGGGGCGCTGGAATTCAAAGAAAATATGGACTTACTGAAAAGCGTTTTTCTTTATTCAATACTTTTCGCTGGGCGGATGAAAATGTTCGTCCTAAGTGTATGAGTATTGTTCCAGTACTTTATCAGGGTCCTTTGTTGAATGGTAATTTTGATAGAATTTATTCTGTTGACAGAATGCTTAACCATTTAATTGTAAATGGTTCCGTTGCTGCTCCTGGTTTTATGAAACCTGAAGGAGTAGTTATTTTTCATACTGCGAGTCAGACTCTTTTTAAGGCTACATGTGAGAAGGACGAAAAGCCTAAGAATTCATAAGAATAATGCACCACCTTCTATTCATCGCCCACCTTCTCATTCCCGTCCGTTTAACCCCCATCACCGCAACCCAAATTGTGAACGATATTTGGACAGCGGGATATCTAGAACACGCGTCTCTTCTCGATATGCGCCGTGCCCTAGTCTGGATTTCCAAAGAATCCGGTGCCACACCGCAAATGGGAGATTGTCATTTTGAAAACAAAATAAAAATCTGCAAAGCCTGCGGCCGTGGTCAATTGCATTCCGTTTGGTGGGAAGGTCATTCATGTGACGAAATTCTTCGTGATTCTATTTTGGATATTCGGTTATGGTTTCATATGTTTACTTTTCTTAAGGCTTATTGTGGTGGAGATGAGAAAAAGGCACTTGCCGCCGTGGCGTCGGGAAGTTGTGAAGCATATACTACGTCGGTTAAAGTAAAGGCGATTGTGGATAATCGAGAAAGATTGGTGTTTTACAATGGTATGCTTTAGATGCCAGCAAGAAACCGAAGTAAAAGTAATTCCAAGTTTGGGTAACAATTTTTATTGTAAAGAATGTTATATCGATGCAATGATGGAAAATCAAGCTCTCGAAATTCGAGTTATGACAATTGAAGATTTTATGCATAGTTTAGTTTCAAATCCATGCAATAAAGCGACTTGCATTGGCTGCCATCCTGAGAATTTTAATGAAAAAGGGGAGTTTCAGAAAGAGAAACTTCATTGAAAAAATCCGCCATCCAATTATCCTTCCCCTCCCCTATCAAATTCGAATTCATGCCCCATCAATTGACGGGCATCGAATGGTTAAAGGAGCATGATGGATGTATTTTGGCCGATGACCCGGGCTTAGGGAAAACCGCACAAGCATTGAAAGCGGCTGAGGGGCGAGAAGTGATTGTGATTTCTCCCCCGTCGGTTATGAATGTATGGAAGGACCACGCTGTTTTATTAAATCTCCCTGTTCCGATGATTATGTCTCACGGCAAATTGCCAAAAGCCAATGTTAGAGTAGGATTTAAAGGATTTGATAAGAAAAAGAAAATCCGGTACGTACAACCAAATTTGGAAGTTCCAAGTGACGCGGTTCTAATTCTCGACGAAGCGCATGCATTCAAGAATTACAAATCACAACGTGGGGAATCGGTTCAGTCGCTTGCGATGGGGATTTTAGCAAAGGGAGGCAAAGTATGGCTTTTAACAGGAACACCGATGTTAAATCAGCCTATGGAATTGTGGCAACTTCTATCCATTGCCAATGTTCAATGGAAAACGTTTGGAAGTTGGGGAAATTTTATTTCTTTGTTCGGAGGGAGCAAAAAATATTGGGGCGGATATGATTTTGTCCCTGAAGCTATGAACGAAACAGAAATCAAGAAATGCATTGCTCCCTATATCTTAAGACGAACCAAAGATGAAACACTCAAAGATTTGCCGTCCAAATCCCATCAAGTACATAAAGTTTCCGTACCAAGAGACTTACACAAATTTCATCCTGACGAAGCTGTACAGGCTAAATCGGCGGAAGAGATTCAGGGAATTTCTGAAATTTCAAGTTTCCGCAAGATTTTGGCTATGGAGAAACTTAAAGCATCCATGGATTTGATAGAGTCTTACGAAGCTTCTGGTGAACCCATTGTGGTGTTTTCGGCACATTTAGAACCTATAGAATCACTCATGAAAAGGGAAAAATGGTGTGGAATTACGGGAGAGACTACGAATCAAAAAAGAGAAACAGCAGTCAAAGAATTTCAAGCGGGTTATAAAGTTGGATTCGCAGGGACAATATCTGCCGCCGGAGTGGGAATTACTCTTAATCGTGCTTTTCACGCATTTTTTATTGATAAAGTCTGGACGCCGGCGATTAATAGACAAGCCGAAGACCGATTACACCGAATAGGTCAGAAAAATGCGGTTGTGATTCATCATATTGTTTCGGACCATATGTTGGATTATCATATTGATAGGGTGTTGGGGTATAAATCAGAAATGATAGATAGGATTTTTTGAAATGTCATTTCCTCGATGTAATTTTCAATGTAAATTAGGTAATAACTATTATAGATTAGTTGAAGTTGAATTTGATAAAATTTTTAGGTTGGAAGTTGCAACAAGTTTAGATTCAATGAATCAGCCACAATGGATTGGGGTCAATGATATATCTTTGGATGTAGTAATTAAATTATTGAATGAAGCGTGTAAGGCTAGGCAATGAAAAGGATATTTTTTATTTTCCTTTTACCATTAGGATGTCTCTCACAAGTTTTACCTGTAGGCGACCCAGGAGAAGAAATTGATGCTGGAAAGACTGAAGATTCCATTGTTAATAGTGAAGTGTTGGATTCTAATATTTTCATCGTGGATTCTTGCGATGATTCTTGTAAAGATTCTCGAGAATCGGATTCTTTAAAACCCAATTACTTCAATTGCAACGGTGACCCGTGCATCGTCGGCTCTCAATATTGTTGCTGGTTTGAAATCACAAGTTGGCATTGTGTTTCCAGTTTGGATGGGGGAGTTTGCAAATATCAGAAAACGTGCGGTGGAGCGGATGATTGTGCGAGTGGACATAAGTGCTGTTTAGAAATTGCGACGGGTGGGCAGTTGTGTAAGATGAATTGTATTGCGGGGGAGGAAAAGGAATTATGAGCAAGAAAGAAATTTCAGAAGAACAAAAGAATAAGGCGATTGCAGATGTAAAAGAATATATGGTTTCTGCTGCTATTGGTCAATTTGGTTATAGTTTATTAAAGGCTTTCACAACTACCAAATTTGATGAAAACGACAAAATGGCTGACGAAGAAATGGATAGGATTTGTATGCAATCTATTCATACTTCGACTTGGGTAGTTGGTCATTTACGAAAAATGCGTGAAGATATGGAAAAGCAATTTGGCGAGGATTTTGTAGAGATTCGAGCTATTAATGTGATGATTGCACAAGCTGCTTACGAGTCGTCTATGTTGGCGCATGAATATGGATATAAAGGACAGTGCTACAATGTCTAAACTAAAAATCTACGTCGCCTCCCCCTTTGCCCAAATCGAACGCGTCAAAACGGTTCACAAACTCATCCAAGCGGCCGGAATGGAATTCACGTCTCGATGGGCAGAGGAACCAATCACCGGAGAGTCTCACGAAATTGCCGAAAAAGCATTTCAAATGGACCGGGCCGATTTGGCAAGGTCAAACGCATTGCTTGCCTTGATTGACATTCCAGGGGGTAGAGAGACATTTTGTGAAATCGAGGTTGCTCGGTTGACGGGGATTCCTATTGTGTTTGTGGGGAAACCGCATATGAGTTTGGAGAGGGAATGGATGTTAGCTACTAATATTTTTGTTAGTAGTGCTGAAAACGAATTCGATGCAGTTGAAATTTTGAAGAATAATTGGGATTTGGGGATTAACGGATTTGTTAAGGTTCCTTCTCCTTATTATGAATTTGCAAACGAACGTGAAAAGCAAGATAAGAAATGGGGAGAGCAGAATCATTCGAGTGTAGAAATGGTGAATGGGAAAATTGCTAAATACAATATTCCAACTGATAAAGTTGCAAGGAAAATTTGCCAGGATGCTGCTAGAAATGGAATGTGCACCTGGACCGACATTGCTTTAGAAGAATTCTGCGAATCCGTTTACGCAAAAGATGACGTAGACCGTCGTAAAGAATTGGTGCAGTTGGGAGCCGTGATTACGGCTTGGATTGAGTGTATTGATAGGAAAGCAAATGGATGATTCCAAATGTTGGAAAGGGAAATGTGATTGCACACGAAAATGTTGCACTTGCGGTCAAGTTTTTCTTTTAATTAAGAAAAATTCTGGTGGAGATGGTGAAAAATTTTGGTGTTCGCAGGAATGTCAACCTAAAGATAAAAATCAGAATGTCTAAATTCCTTACCGTCCCCCTCTCCAAACTCCGTTTCAAAGACAATATTTCCCGTCGTTCCAAAAAGGTGAACATTCATGCGAAAGATTTTCAAGAATTCGCACAGTCCATCAAAGATGATGGAATGCTTAACCCAATCACAGTTGAGGAAGAAAAGGACGAAACTACTGGAGAGATTTTTTACAATATTCTTGCGGGCGAGAGACGTTACCGCGCGGCCCTTTTGCATGGTTTTGCAGAAGTCCCTGTCAACGTCCGTGAAACAAAATCGAATATCGAAAAGCTTTTTACCAATGCGATTGAAAATGAGTTACGGTTAGAATTATCAAACAGTGAAAAAGCCAATTTATATAAAGATTTGCGAGACGCATTACTTGAAACAGGGATGAGTAAGTCAAATGCCGCTGCAACGGTCGCTTTTCGATTAAAACGTGAAAAATCGGATATCGAAAGATTCATAAAAATTAAAGAAAAGCTAATTCCCGAACTATTTCGGGCTTTTGAGGGACGCGGGGGCATCCCCTTGACGGTGGTCACGGCGAGCACGTATGCTGCCCTGACCCCTGACGAGCAGCGCACCCACTATGAGGAGTGGCTGGCGTACGGGGGACGGCCAGCGCCGGATTACGAAATTCGCGCTAGGCATCAGCCGATTTCGCATAGACCCATCGGCGAATTGTTGGGGATTAGACGTTCTCTTTCCAAGATGAGCGATAAAGCTTTTTATTGGAAGGACGGACGTTTGGTAGACAACGATTCTGTGATTCGAATTCTGAATTGGTTTTTGTCGAAGGGGGATGAAAGTCCGTTTAAGGAATAGATTTGGGGCTATTAATTCTGGGCTCGTTACGAATTAATGTAAGAGGACGCAAGGAAGCTTTTCAACCATTGCCCCTTAATACCTCTCTTTAACAGGGCAGATTCGAAACCTACTATCGGAAGCAGTATTGACACCGATTTTAGTCGATAGAATCCAGAAGTACCAAAGAGCAGGTCCCCATTAACAATGTTACAAATCCCCATCCCCTTAGAAAACTTCAACGCCATCACAGACGGTCGACAAACTGCCCTCGTTCTCAAAAATACAATTGTTGAAACAGGCTCCGTGCTTCTTTTAGTAGCAGAGCCGGAAGATAAAAGAGAAACTTATGTTATTGTGCAGCATTGTTTTAAATATGAAATTGTGTGTATAGCTTCGATTAAAGTTTCGATTGCGACGAATAAGGGGAGCAGTCGGAGGATGGAAGCGGTGACGGTTCCAGAAAAAGGGGAAAACAAATGAATTATTACAATGGGCCATGCTCGGATTGTGGACGAGTAATGTCGACACATCCTGACGCAAATGTGATTCGCGGAACCGCATACACGGATTCTCGTTTCCAAACCAAGGAAGGGGGAGCGGTTTATTTGGTTTGTGAGGATGATATTAAGAAAAGGAATGATAAGGGGATTGATTGGGCTCCGGGAAAGATGCATTTTCCGGATAAGATTAATACGGTGGCGAAGTAATGTTCTGCAATCAATGTCTCCACTGCAACAATCACAAAATCACCCAAATCGACAAAGACAATATCGAACGAAAACTTCCTCCCGGGGAAATTGGAATTCGTAAGTGTCTTTCGTATGTTTTAATGAGATTTTGTGGTGAGCCTGCGAATTACGAAAAGACTGTTCGCGCTCTTTATGAAACCCTGATTTGGGGTCGGATTTCAAAGGATGTCCGTAAAGAGAAATTGATTCAAGAATTCAAGGATTTTGCGGATAAGATTTACGAATTGGTGGAGTTTGAGGGGGATTGTCCAGAAGGGGAAATTTTGGTGGCCGGGGAGTATGCGGGGAAGTTGGAAGGGGAGGGGTAAAAGTGAACACGCAGGAGATTTGCGGGATTTTGGAGACGGTAAATCCTGAACATTTGGGATTTGGTAAGAAGTCTGAAAATACCGAGTTTCTTTGTCAAATTGGATACGTGAAAACTGAACGAATTATGCAAATGGAGTTTCCAGAATTTCAATATTGGAGTGGTCAATTGACCGACAAAGGAATACGTTTCCTCCGTCAAAACAAACCGGATTCCGATTATTTCAAGTTGAATGGCCACTAAAGAAGCCTGGTCTATCGAATTTCAATTTGATAAAAACTCCGAGTCTTTTGGCTATAAAAGACATTGGAAGCTCGATATCGAAACCAAGTATTTCGTAGAACTAAAAACCACTTTCTTAAGAGACTCGATTCCAGGGGATGCCTTGGATTGGTGTTACAAAATAGGGGATAGGTTAAACTCGCACGTTGCGGAAAGTTGTAAGTTTATCCTTTCCGCGATGGATGATTCAATAGCTTATGAAGTAACGTTTTCTCATTACGAATTCATTGGAAAGAAGAGAAAAAGAAAATGGCTAAGAACGACGAAATGAAGCTTGATGCCGAGGGTCTCCCGTTTATTCCTGGATTCTCTGATGCGGGCGGTGTTGAGCTTGATTTGGGGATTACCTTTTTCAAGCCTCGCAAGGTTCCTATCCATTCAGTTATCCAAGGTTTTTGGTGGCAGATTCAGGAATTCCCCAATCAGGTCAACGAGGAAACTGGCGAGATTATGAAGTGTGGAATTATGAAGCTGACGAAGCCTTGCGTTGCTGTCCAAGGAAATCTTGGCGGTGATGAAAAGTTGGTTGATAAACTTCCGGGCGAGCATGTCCACGTGCCTATTAATCACAAGTTGCGTGAGATTGAGCCTCTAGCATTGATTCAGGAGGTTTGTCACGAGATTGCTATTGTGACGCTCGAAGAGAAGCCTACGGGTAATGGCGCTCGTACGATGCGCGGATTTCGTTATCGCGTTGTGCGTCCTAATATTTCTCGCGCTGAAGTTGAGCGCATTTCTATCAACCCGAAGATTGCCCAGCTTATGGGAATGGGTAATGGTGCCGTTGCGCCAAAACTGACGGATAAGGCTTCTAAGTCTGCAACGAAGTAATTCATGGGCCGCCCTGCGTTTCCTCTTGAAACAACGGCAGCCGACCACGCAGCAAGAATTGATGCGCTCTCCAAACGGATTAACGAAATCAGTAAAGATTACGTGTCCGACAAAGAAAGGGAAAAGCTGTTAGCTGCGTGCGATACATTGAAGAAAGGATTGCTCAACATCAATAAAAGATACTATAAATTACCGGGTTAGTTCGCTGCTCCCCTGGTAATTGAAAAGTTAAAAACAAACATGACCTACGGAAATTGAATCTTGGCCCAACGAAAGAAGGAGCAATTGCAAAAAGGACGCAAAAAGTCCGCCATTGCAACCAAGAGAAAAATCCGTAAGGTGCCCGCGTCAAAGGCGCGGAAGCCTATTTCAAAGAAGGGTGCCTCTTCCAAGAAAAAAGCTTCCGCGCCTTTGCGCGTTCTATATCGCATCAAGGGTAAATTTGCTTCGAAAAAACAGTTTGATGCCTGGCAAAAGAAAAACGCCAGCGTAAAGCCTTTCAAAAAATACCCGGTCAAAGCCAAGCATTATACTAAATTAATCGTTGATTCCGAGACTGGTAAATCTGAAACAGAAATTGTAAACAGCTTTGCCATCGCCGACATCGGCTCTCCACCCCTTCTCGCCGAAGTCACTTCCCAAAAAGAAAAATTCTCAGTCATTCACGAGGAATTAAGAAGTGAAGCAATTAAAAAAGGTCGATTCTTCGTTCCTGATGAAAGATTGAGAAAAATTGCAACCCCTTTTAATAAAGGTTTGCATCAATCCAAACAAGTTGGAAAGTTTTTGACGGAAGATACGCGAGATGATATTTCCAATTTGGTGTGGGATGAATTAAAGAATATGGAAGAGCGACAGGTTCATGGAAAAGCGCGGTTTTATGTTGCTTTTCATATGACCGAGTATGGGTTAGAGACGTATGGTAGCGACAAAGGGTCAATTGCGAAAAAGAATAATATCTCGACCGA
>JGI24744J21845_10000141_pt1 | contig 10274 bp, 8 predicted proteins | sample KBSMiscanthusM3_FD_21845 | JGI IMG/M metagenome (IMG submission 21845)
TAGTCACCCGGCCATGACCAAGCTCGCTCTCAAGCTCACCGCCTCGCTCCTGCCCCTCCTCGCTATCGCAGCCGCACCTCCCGCGCCCGGGCCGGTGACGGCGATGACGCCCGATGTCGTCACCAAATACGAACAGGTGAAGCCGTGGGCCGACTTCGTCCGCCGCGAGGTCATGATCCCGATGCGTGACGGGACCAAGCTCTACACGGTCATCGTCTTCAAGAAGGGCACCACAAACGCCCCGATGCTGCTCACCCGTTCGCCCTATGACGCCCACGGCGACGCTTTCCGCAACGCCAGCCAGCGGATCCAGGACATCCTGCCGGCGATGTACAAGGAGTTCGCCGAGGACAATTACATCATCGCCATCCAGGACATCCGCGGCATGCACCGGTCGCAGGGGACGTGGGTGCTGACGCGGCCGATCGCAGGACCGCTCAACAAGACCGGCATCGACGAAAGCACCGACGCCTACGACACGATCGACTGGCTGGTGAAGCATGTGCCCGAGGCCAACGGCCGGGTTGGGACGATCGGTTCGTCATACCTCGGCTTCACGACGCTGATGAGCGAGATCAACCCGCACCCCGCGCTCAAGGCCGCGGTGCCCGAAAGCCCGATGGTCGACACCTGGATCGGCGACGACGACTTTCACAACGGGGCGTTCCGCCAGCCCTCGTTCGATTATTTCCTGTCGATGAGCGCCGGCAAGGGCGACGACAGCAGCGCGTCGATCGCGCGCGGCCAGGGCGATGATTACACCGCGTATCTCGAGGCGGGCTCGGCGGGCGACTTCGCGCGCAAATGGGGAGTCGACCAGGTGCCGTTCGTGCGCAAGGTCATGGACAATCCGGCCTACACCGATTTCTGGCAGCTGCAGGCGGTCGACAAGTGGTTCGCCGCTCGTCCGCTGAAAGTGCCGACGATGCTCGAAGTCGGGCAGTGGGACCAGGAGGACAGCTATGGCGCGCCTGCGGTCTATAAGGCGCTCAAGTCCCGCTACGAGGGCAGCGACATGCTGCATCTCGTCATCGGGCCCTGGCGGCATTCGGGCGCCAACCATTATGGCTACGAGCTCGGAGACCTGACCTTCGCCGGCGACACCGCGCGCCAATGGCGCACGCAATATCTGAAGCCCTGGCTAGACCATCATTTGAAAGGCGCGCCGGACCCGCACATGCCGGCGGCGCTGACCTATGCGACCGGCATCGACAAATGGGAGGGCAGCCCGCGCTGGCCGATGGGAACGCCGACGCCGCTCTATCTCTCAGGCAGCAACTCCGCCGCCTTCGAACGCCCTGCGGCGTCAGGTCATGACGACTATCTGTCGGACCCCGCCAATCCGGTGCCGTTCCTGCCGCGGCCGATCAACATGGGCGACAGCGAGCAGTGGCACAACTGGCTCGTTCACGACCAGCGCTTCGTCGACGGGCGACCGGACGTCATCAGCTACACGACCGAGCCGCTGACCAAGCCGCTTCACATCATGGGCCCGCCGCAAGTCGACCTGTTCGCCGCAACCAGCGGCACCGACAGCGACTGGGTGGTGAAGGTCATCGATGTCTATCCGAACGACATTCCCGAAGCGCGTTCGCAAGGCGCCAAGGCGAGCATGGCGGGCTATGAGCTGGCGATCGGAACCGACATCTTCCGCGGCCGCTACGTCCATGATCTCGCGCACCCCGCCCCGCTCCAGCCGGGCAAGGTGGAGGAATATAGGTTCGGCCTGCCCAACGTCGACCACGTCTTCATGCCGGGCCACCGGATCATGGTGCAGGTCCAGTCGAGCCTGTTCCCGCTCTATGACCGCAACCCGCAGTCGTTCGTGCCCAACGTCTTCAACGCGAAAGCGGGCGATTACGTGAAGGCGACGCAGAGCGTTTACCGGGGCGGAGCGACCGCGAGCGCAGTGTTGTTGCCGGTCGTTCCTAACTGAGCGCGGCGGCCTGGTCCTCGGGCGTGCTTTCCATCCGCCTGCCGACGATCACCTTGAATGCGGCAAAGGCGATCAGCCCCACGACTGCACTGGCCACGTGGAGCAGCCAGAAGGTTGTCGTCGGCATCGATGAATAGAGCCCACCTACATATCCGACGACCTTATTCGCCGCGAAAAACGCGAGATAATAGAGCCCAATCACGGTGGCACCGATCTGCTTGGGCGCCATCTTTGAGAAGAGCGCGAGGCTGACCGGGAGGACATGCGCGAAGCCGATGCTGTTCAGGATTTCGAACATCATGGGCCACAGCAGGCTGATCTTGCCGCCGGCGGGCTGAGTGAGAGCCGCCATGAACAGGCACAGCCCGCCCGCGATCGTGAACAGGCTGCCGATGATCATCTTGCTGATCTCGTCGGGCTCGCGCCGGTGCGTTCCCCACCATTTCCAGAATGCGGCCACGGCGACGAGCATGGTGAAGCTGACGCCGGCATCGATCGAGATGAGCCAGCTGCTGGGGAAGGTGAAGCTCAGAAAACGCAGATCGAAATGTTGGTCGCCCCAGACGAGGTAGGCGTTGAAAATCTCCTGATTGGTCAGCAGCGAGATCGCCATGATCGGGATCAGGACGACAAGCGCGAGCGTGCGCAGTTTGTCGGTGCGGGCGAGGTTTCGCGTCAGTGCGAAGTAAAGCGCGGCTACCAGCACAATGGCGGAAATGGTTCCGACAACCCACGAGGAAAAAAGCACGCCGGAAATACCGAGCCAGCCAAGGACGAGAACGGCAATCCCTGCGCCCGCCACGATAACCCGGCCGGCCAGCTTTGCCGGCGCCTGCCGGCCCACCTCAAGCTCCGCCGGAAGCCACCGCGACCCTGATAGATAGATGGCGAGGCCGAGCACCATGACCACGCCGGCGCAGCCGAAACCGTAGTGCCAGCCAACGTTCTGGCCGAGCGTGCCGGCGATCAGCGGCGCGATGATCACGCTGACGTTGATGAAGATATAGAAGATCTGGAACGCCATCGCCCGGCGAAGGTCGGTCGGTGAATAGAGGTCGCCGACCTGCGTCGCGATGTTTCCTTTGAAGAGGCCGACGCCGACGATGAGGCACAGCAGCGCCAACAGGAACGCGCCTTCGAACGCCATCAGGAAATGGCCGAGCGACATCACCAGGCCGCCCGCGATCATCGCGACCTTTCGGCCCGTCAACTTGTCGGCGATGATCCCGCCGAGGATCGGCGTGAGGTAAACGAGCGAGGCATAGTCGCCGAAAATCGCCGAGGAGAGCGGCTGGCCTTGCAGCCCCGGATAATGCCAGGCGCGCAGCCAACCCAAGCCTGCGACCTTGTCGATCCTGTCCGGGAGGAGCAGGTAATTGACCATGTAGAGCACCAGCAGCGTCTGCATGGAGTAATAAGAGAAGCGCTCGCACGCCTCGGTGAAGCCGAGGAAGCCGAGACCCTTGGGATGACCGAGGAAGGCGCGGTCGTCGTGGGTGCCGATTTCATAATCGGGGGTGGCTTCGGCAACGGTCATCGTTCGACCTCCTGCGTCATTGCTGCCGGTCTAAGCCCCTGCGTCTCGCGAGGTTCCAAAATCCGCCGCAGCACGGGGCCGAGCACAACGACGAGAACCGCTCCGGCCGCGGCGATTCCAGCATGAAGCAGCCAGAAGGAGAGCGGCGTCATCTGCTCGTAAAAGGTGCCAATCCAGCCGATCAGATTGTTGGCGACGAACAGCACCAGGAAGCAGATGCCCATCATCGTCGCGTTGATCTTCGGCGGCGCGGCTCGGGACACGAGGGCCAGCAGCGTCGGCCAGTAATAGATGAAGGCGACGCCCTGCACTGCGCAGTAAAGGAACGGCCAGACCCACAGCACCTTGTGCGATCCACCAGCGGCGATGGCGGCGACCAATATGAGGTTCGCGCCGGCGCACAAACAGGCGCCCTGCCCGATCTTGCCGAGGTCGGACGGCTCGCCGCCATGGGTTCCCTGCCAGCTCCATAAAGCAAAGAGCAGCGGCACACTGATGATGCTGAACAAAGGGTCGATCGATTGGAACCACGGGACCGGGATGAGGAAGGCGCCGGCCTGCAAATCCGCATGCTGCTCTAGCCAGACGGGAAGCACGTTGGCGAGCTGATAGTAAGCGATCGACTGGAAGACCGCGATGACCATCACGACGGCAAGCGCGGCGACCACCTTCCAGTCCGCCCTAGTCATCGGCGCGGCAGCAAGAATCTTGCGCTCGACCTTGGCAGGCAGATGCCGATAGCCGCTAAGATAGGTCGCAAGCCCGCCGAGCATGAACAATGCGGCGGCGCCGAAGCCGACGTGCCAACCGTATCGCTCGCCCAGGAAGCCGCACAACAGCGGCCCGACGACGGCGCCGAAATTTATCGCGGTGCTGAAGATCGCGAACCCACGTGTCCGGCGCATCTCTTCGTCGCGCGGGTACAATCCGCCGACCTGCGCCGAAATGTTCCCCTTGAGGAGGCCTGAGCCAACGATCAGCAGCAGCAGCGCGAGGAGGAAGCTCTGGTCGAACGCCATCGCGATATGGCCGCCGCTCATCGAAAGCGCGCCGAGCACGACCGCGTTGCGCTGCCCGATCCATCGATCGGCGACCCAGCCGCCCAGCACAGGCGTGAAGTAGACGAAGCCGGCGTAGAGGCCGAATATCTGCGAGGCGAGCGCCTGGGTTGAGAGGTGCCCGAACGTCCCTTCGATGATCCCGCGGAAGGTGGAGAACCCGACGACATGCTCGACGTGGCCCGGCAGCAGCAGCTGGTTNACCATGTACAGCACCAGGAGAGCCGTCATTCCGTAATAAGAAAACCGCTCCCACGCCTCGGTGAANGCGAGATAGGCGAGGCCCTTCGGATGACCGAAAAAGGTNCCGCTGGATCGCTCGTCGAGCGCAATTGCTGGCGCACTGCTCAAATGCCGGCTCCCCTACCGAATGATGCACCGGCGTAACGAGGGTTGGAAAGGCGGGACAGCCCCTTTCGACGGAAGGGCCGGCGCGCCGGTTTTACTCCGGCGCCTGGTCCTGCTGCTGCTGCTCGCGGGTCTCGCGCCGCGCCTGTTGGATTTCCTTGGTCAGACAGCCGGTGAAGCCGCCCGGGCCGACCGCCGAGCAGCTGCCGGTTCCAGTTGCGCCGACCGTCTTCAGCACCTGCGACTTGCGCGCCCAGGAGGTCCGCTCCTGGCGCGTTCCTTGTGTGCGCTGAGAGGGGTTCAGCCGGTAGCGCTCGCTTTCGGGGTAGTGTTTGCAGACCACGATCTGGCTTTCGGTCGAGCGCGGACAGGGATCGGTGCCGAACACCGCAACCTCGATCTGGCCGCCGCCCGCCTGGGCAATCGCCGGAGCGGGAATGGCCGCCACGCCCGCGGCAATCGCGGCGCCTGCGGCCAGGGTGATCATTAGCCTAGTCATCGTCCGTCCTTTCGCGATCATCAGCGGCCGGGAGCCCCGAGAAGTTCCTCAAATGCGTTTCGACAATTCGATGGCCATCCTGCAACCGGCACGGATCGCCGTCGTCAATAGGGGATAGCCGATGGCCTGTGCAGCCCCTGCCTCGCGCGCCGTGTCGCGATGCTCGAGCTCCTCGGCCTGGAACTCGGCGATGTCGGCGGAAAGTTCGGGATCATCGTTGCCGAGCGCGGCAAGCTGGCTCGCATAATGGCGGTCGATCTCGGTCTCGACCGCGTCGGTGCAGGCGAGCGCGGCCTTCTCCGACATCAGGGCCGTCGCGGCGCCGAGCGCGAAGCCGGCGACGTTCCACAAAGGCTGGAGCGCGGTCGGGCGCACTCGCCGATCGGCCATCAGCGCATTGAACCGCTTCAGGTGGCGCTCCTCTTGCGCGGCCATGCGCGCGATGAGCTTGGCTTCGGGACAGTTGCGCCGAAGCACTGCGAGCTGGCCCGCGTAGATACGCGTGGCGCCATATTCGCCGGCCTGGTCGACGCGCAGCATCGACTCGCGGTCGGGGCGGCGGTCGCCGGGGCGCCAGCCGCTCATGCGCGGCGGCCTCGAAGGGTCAGCGACAGGACTAGCGCGGCGCCGCAGAGCGACAGGATCGCATTCCAGCCCGCGAGGGTGATGCCGAGGAAGCGGAACTGCACTTCGTCGCAGCGAACCAGTGGAGCGTGGGTGATCTCCCTCAAGAGGTCGGCCGTGCTGCCGCTCTTCGACAGCGCGGTGCACTGCGTGAAGCCCTCGAAGATCTTGGCCTCGACGCCGGCGTGATAGACGGCGATTCCGCCGGACACCGCGATCGCCAGCGCGGCGAGGAGGACCAGGGTTCGCGACGTGCCAGACCGAGCCGGGAAAAGGAAAGCAGGCACGGCGAAGAAGAGCGCGGCGAAATGGGCGTAGCGCTGCCACCAGCACATCTCGCACGGATAAAGTCCGCCCAAATATTGCGAACCGAACGCCCCGGCGAGCAGTGCAAGAGGGAGCGCCAGCGCAATGAGCCGCGCCGCGGCGGCGGCGCCGATCCCGCCCGCCCGGCGCGCGCCGACTACGGCCGCATGGCTCATGCCGCCCTTAGCGCGCCTTCTTGGCCGGAGCGGCCGAGGCGATGTTCACCGGCGCCGCCAGCCGCTTGATCGTGTTCAGCGCATAATAAAGCTGGAAGTCCTTGATGCCCTTCTTCTCGAGATCCTCGGACTTGGCGGTGAAGCGCGGGTCGGGGGCGTCGTCGGCCTCGAGCAATTTGTCCTCGACTTTGGCCTGCGCGAGCAGGTGGCGGCGGAGGTCGACCTCACGGACGAGCTTGCGATCCTTGTAATCGGGGTCGCTGAGCTGCGGCACCATCACGTCCGGATCGATCCCGCCGGCCTGAACCGAGCGGCCCGAGGGCGTATAATAGCGCGCCGTGGTCAGCCGGAGCGCTGACTCGGGACCGGTCTGCACGACAGTTTGCACCGAACCCTTGCCGAAGCTNTTTTCGCCCATGACGATNGCNCGGCGATGGTCCTGGAGCGCGCCGGCTACGATCTCGGACGCCGAAGCCGTGCCCGCGTCGGTCAGAACGATGACCGGCAGGCCGTGCGCCATGTCGCCCGGACGCGCATAATAGCGCTCGATATCGTCCTTGGTTCGGCCGCGCTGCGAGACGATTTCGCCGCTGTCGAGGAAGTCGTCCGCGACGTCGACGGCCTGGTCGAGGAGTCCGCCCGGGTTGGAGCGCAGGTCGACGACATAGCCGATCGGGTGCCCGCCGGTCGCCTTGTCGATCCCGATCAGCGCGGCTTTGGTCTGCTCGGCGACATTGCCGGTGAAGGTGTTGATGTTGATGTAGCCGACGCCGTCCTTGATCTCCCACTTGACCGGACGAAGCTGGATGCGCTCGCGGTTCATGGCGACGTCGAACGGCTTGTCGCGTCCCGGTCGGACGATGGTCACCTTGATCGACGTTCCAGGCTCGCCGCGCATCTTGCTGACGGCCTCGTCGAGCGTCAGGCCGTAGACCAGCTCGCCGTTGATATGGGTGATGTAGTCGCCGGCCTTGATGCCCGCGCGCCATGCCGGCGTGTCCTCGGTCGGAGCGATCACCTTGACCGCTCCATCCTCGATGGAAACGCTAAGGCCAAGGCCTCCATAATTGCCGTCGGTTGTCGCCTTGAGCTGATCGAAGTCGCTCGCTTCGGCGTAGGAGCTGTGCGGATCGAGCGCGGCCAGCATTCCGTCAATCGCGCCCTTGATCAACGTGTGATCGTCAACCGGCTCAACATAATTGGCCTTCACGCGCTCGTAGACGCTCATGAACTTCTCGAGCTCTTGGTAATTGGTCGTGTCGGCGGCGGCGAAGGAGCTCGCGGTCACGGGGATCAAAGCGAGCGCGCCGACGAGCGCGAGCGGAGGAAGCAGTTTCATGTTGGGTTTCATGGTCGAATCCTGGTCGGTCATTCGGGCTGGATCACATCCCAGCGGTTTAGCCGCCTTTGGCGTCCTTTGACAGGGATTGAGATGAACCTGCGATGATGGCTGGCGAGATTCGACGCCCATTCTGGGACAATTCGACCTGCAGCGGCCCGAGCGCACGCCCGGCGAGATCGCCAAGCTGCACACGGTCTCCGGCGTGGAGCTCACTCGCTACATTGACGATCAGGCTGAGCCAGCCGCCGCCATGGTCGATGATGAGGATCCCGTCATAATCGCGAAACGGGCCGGCAAATCGCACAACGCCGTCGGCCGGCACGGCCACGGGCATCCCGCGAGTGGTGGCAAAGGTCAGTCCGCGCGAGCGGACGCCGCTGGCATTCACCGAGGCAAGGCCGTCGGTGACCAGCGCGGTGGCGGGTAGCCGATAGCCAAATGGCGGCGTCGGGTTGACGCCTTCAGGCTGGAAGGGACTGATCGGCGCGGCGTCCTCACCCGCGAGCCGGGCTGCGACGGTGCGGATCGATTGGCTGTTCGCCTGCTCAACACGCAGCCGCTCGACGTCCTCCCCGGCGGCGAGCGCGACGTCGCTCGTGCCGAGCGCCTGCCCTTGCGAAGCAAGCGCCTGCTGGACAGCCTTTTGCTCAAGCGCGGCATAGTTTCGCTTCCGCGCGGCGAGATTGTCGCGGCTCCGGGCGATCTCGGTGCGCGCCGCCAGGGCGGCGTTCTGCAGCCTTTGGCCCTGTCGGAGCTCGGCTGAGAGGGCGTTCGTGCGGCTGCGGATCACCGGCAGGGTTGAGCCGAGCAGCAAGCGGACCTTGACCAAATCATCGGTCCCGCCGCGGTCGGCAAGCACCAGTAGCGGCGGTCGCCGAGCCATGGTGGCAAGCCCAGCAAGCAACGAGGAGATCGGCTGCTGCTCGATCGCAAGCTGCCGCCGGTGGGCGGCGACATAGGCCGACGTCAGCTGCAGCCTTGCATCGGCGGCCCCGATCCGAGCCTCTGCCGCCTCGATCGCCTGTGCCGCCGCGAGCTGCTGCGCGTGAAGTCGTCCGGCTTCGGTTTGGGCCCTCGCCGCCGCCTGCTCCAGCCGCGCGGTCTCGGCATCGGCATGGGCCTGCTCGGCCAGCGCCGCCTTGAGCGCCGCACCGAACGGCTCACCACCCTGCTGTGCGATCGCGCTGGCGGTCAGCAGCGGGCAAAGCAGGAGCGCGAGGGCGAGGCGGCGCATGGCCCTATCCTTCACGGTGATAAGGGTGGTTGGCAAGGATCGAGGTGGCCCGGAACAATTGCTCAGCGAGCATCGCCCGGGCCAGCAGATGCGGCCAGGTCGCCGGACCAAACGATAGCAGCAGGTCGGCCTCGCTCCGTTCCTGGTCGTCATGGCCGTCAGCTGCGCCGATCAGGAAGCGCGCTTCACGCTTTCCATCATCGCGCCAGGCTTCCAGCTTCCTCGCAAGCTCGGTCGATGTCAGCGCCTTGCCTCGCTCATCGAGAACGACCCGGACGGCGTTCGGCGGAAGGTCTGGCATCTTTCCACCACGCTCCGGCAACTCAGTCAGGCGCGTCGGCCATGAGATGCGTTTCAAATAGCGGTCGACGAGATCGGCCTCAGGCGAGCGGCCGATCTTTCCCCGGGCGAGGATATGGAGAAGCACCTATTTTTGAAGTGCGGGCGAGCCGAACGGCCAGGTGAAGATCGCCCTGAATCCGTCGTAGATGACGCGCGCGGCTTGCGCGATCGTCTGCGGGCGGTTGTTGCCGCCACGAGTGAAGATCGCGACTGCGACCCGGTGCCCGTCGGGCATGGTGATGAAGCCGACATCATCGGCGAGACCGTCGAGCGTCCCGGTCTTGTGTTCGACCGGTGTCCCTGACGGAAGCATGGCTTTCATCCGGTTCCTGCCGGTCTGGCACTGGGCCATGAGGTCGAGCAGGTAATTGCGGCTCTGCGGCTTGATCAGCTCCGCTTTGTAGAGGCGCTTGAGCAGGTCGACCATGGCCACCGGCGTGCTCGAATCCCGGCGATCCCACAGGTCGCGCTTGCTGTGCAGCAGTTCTGAAATGTTCCGGTCGACGCGGAGCCCCTTGATCCCGTTGGCCTGCAGCCAGTCGTGGACGGCGCTGGGGCCGCCGAGGTCAGCGAGCAGAATATCGGTCGCGCGGTTGTCGCTGTGCACCAGCATCCGCCGCATCAGTCCCCGGGCCGACTGGCCGTTGATAATGTCGTCGAGCGAACGCTGCCCGTTGTCGACCTGCGCAAGATAGAGCGCGGCGACCGCCACCTTGACCGTGCTCGCCATCGGGAAGGGCGTGTTGCCTTTGATACTGACGGTCTCGCCCGAATTGAGGTCAAGCGCGGCGATGCCGACGTCGGCGGACTTGCCGGCAACCATCGAATTCAGCTGCTGTTCGAGACTCAGGAGGTTCGGCGACGAGGCCGCG
>JGI24744J21845_10000150_pt1 | contig 10145 bp, 16 predicted proteins | sample KBSMiscanthusM3_FD_21845 | JGI IMG/M metagenome (IMG submission 21845)
GTACTTGACCACCCCCCAACCTGAGAGCGCCCGAATGGTTGCTGGCGAACGCAAGGTTAATCAGAAGTCGTTAATATGCCCTCACTCTGCCGCGTCAAGCTGCCCGTAAGCAGCGACTGGTTCGATCCCAGTATCTCGCACAGTATCCATGCAGTTCAGAGGCCATATCTAGGCTAGCTCAACAGATTTTGTGGCCAATACGTGCCTAATGGGATGCCGCCACTGTTTGCTGGCGGTGGCGGCGGTTGTCACAGCGATGTGACAACTACACCCCCTCGGCGTGGGCCTTGTCGAGATCGGCGCTCATTGCCCGAACATGGCGCGGATCGCGCGGTCCCGCTTGGCCGGCATCTCGACCCACCTGGCCCGCTCCTCGGCAGCCACACGAACAACGCTGGTCGGCATGCCGTTCAGTTCGGTGTTAGTACTCGTCGCGGCACTTGAGCTATTTGCTTAACCAGCGGAATGTCCTCTGCCTCAACAGGAATCATTTCTTCCGTCCGATCCGTTTGCGCTTTGCACACAACGCATTGCCGACCCAACGTAATCTTCCGAATTGGCTTGTCAGGGAACAACTTATGGAAGCAATCAAAGCAAATCTTCTGAGTCATCAGGTCGGATCTTTCAGTCATAGGTAGCGGTAGTGGTCAAAGGTTCGTGACTCCGACCGGCGGGGCCACCCGCTCCCCGGTCGCGCCATGTTGAGCCGCCTGCGATCAATGCACCAACCGCCAGTGTTGTTTATATACAATTGGCTGGCGAGGTATTGCCTTTTTCTCGACCTGCGCCTTTAAATCTTCGATAATTCCTTCGTCGTTTCCTGTTTCGCAATTTTCCCAGTAGTAGTACTTGTCAACTTTTTCGTGCAAACGTTGCGCGGTCGGGTCACTGAAATACCACTTCCCCGTCGACTTAATTGTGATATGAGCCCCCGGCCCAATTTCAAACACCCATTGCTTCGGTTCTATAGGCCATTTAATGCCCTCGCTTTTGACACCCAAATTCCGACAAGCGTGCGCAATCTCGGGTGCCGCCTTATCAATCACATCCGCATACCTTCTGCACGAAGCTATGCGTCGTCGTTGAAGCTCTGCTGTCTGGACGGATGCTGCGAGTTGCTCCGCCTTTATCTCGTCATCCCACCCCACCGTGAAATCCCTTCTGGAAATAAGTTTCTCTTGTTACGAAGTGCGGCCCGAGCGTCGACAACGCCTCCACCACGTGTGGGCGCTCCTTCGCCACGAAACCCGTACCCACGTGGATCACATTCTCGCTCAAAGTATTTGGTGGTCAGACTTCTTCATCGTGGTCGTGGTCCTTCGGTAGGGGTGGGCACACGCATGTGTCCCGGTGTTCCGACGCGCGTCGGCGTCGTGCAGTGGCCTGGACCCGATAATGCGGGGATAGAACGGAAATCCATTAGCCTCGAGGGCAATCCGCATAGCCGCCGGCAAGCGGTTTCCGGGCTAGCTCCAGTAAACGCCCTGCTGGAAGCTATGTCAACATTGTTGACGTACAACGTGAGTCGACAACGTAGTCGTGTTGGCGAGGGACTCAGTCCGTCAAGTAGTTCGGGCAGCGACAACCGATCGCGGCATCACCGGTGCCGTACGTGAGCACCATGGTCTCCGCGTGCGCAAGCGCGTCGCACGAATAGAAGACATTCGGCACGTAGCCGTCCTGCTCGTCGAGAGCGGGACTCAGTAGCTGCTGCCGTAGCTGACCTAGAATCCGTTTCGGATCGTCGAGATCGAGCAGAATCGTCCCGATGGGGTACGTGCGCATCGATCCCACGCCGTGGGTGCACCAGCCACCCGGCGTCGTTTCCATGGGCGGACCGCAGTACAACCAGCTAACCGCCTGGATCATGTCACTTTGCCAGATCACACCGACCCATCGTCTACCCGGACGGCATAGTCAACGCTGGAGAGCGAACCACTTAGACCCCCGGTAAATCGTGGAAACACGTTCTCCCTGTGTGTGGCGGGATATGGGCGTGCAAGACGTTCATAAACGCGCAGATCGTTCATCACCGCGCACAATGTGTGGTCAATGGCCCCAAGTAAGCGGCTGGTTCTGGCCTGCGGCTCTGGCCGGCGGGATCGTGCCGCGACAGGATTTGGGTTCTAGCAACGGCCGCTTCGGCGTCCTCAAGCTTCCCTCACCAGGCCGCCAGGGTCCTGCGGTGCTGTCGGCGCTCGCACCTAGCCGGCGGGTGACCGCAGCGACTCCGCTTTGTCGGCCCGCAATGTGTCGCGCCGGTCATGGGTTGGACGGCAACATCTTCCGCGCACAACAACATGAACGATTGTCCCGATCTGGCAGTTTTCAGCGGCCTACTCGGCCACCTGTCGAGCGTGGAGGACGACGGCCTCGGTGAAGAGCTCCGGGTGCTGTCGGCGCACTCGATGCGAGGGCATCACACTGCCAACGCCCGGCGGCATGACCCGCCTGGACCCCGTCCGGTGACGAAAGGTTAGGTCGTGGTGTGCTGGTCGGATGAGTCGCTGGGCTCGATGACCTTTGTTTCCTCACGTGCCCCGTGGCTGATCTCAATGCGGTGCGGCTTGGCCCTCGCGGCCACGGGGAGGGTTACGGTCAGCACCCCGTTCTGATAGGTGGCGGCGATGTGCTCGGCGTCGATGTCCGCACCGAGGGACAGGCGACGCATGAAACCGCCGGTGAAGCGCTCGCAGCTCAGCCACTGCACGTCGTGTTCGGTGCGTTCGCTGCGTTGTGCCTTCACGGTGAGGATGCCGCCATCAACGCTGACGTCCACCGAATCGGGGTCCACGCCCGGCAGGTCCGCGTGAAGCACGTAGTGATCGCCGGAGCGGTAGAGGTCCATCGGCATGGCCAGTGGGACTCGGGCGGATCCGGGCGATGTACCGAGCAGCTGCGCGGCGAGTCTGTCGATGTCACGGAAGGGATCGGGATGAAGCACAGCAACCACCTCCTAGATGCTGGTTGCCGCACCTCGCCACCGCGACGGGTGCGGCTGGCTGCGCTCCTTCTGGTGTAGCACTCCACCTGCGCGAGCGCCAGGGGTGCCGGCGCCGCGCCCAGGTCGTCGGCGATGAGGACCTGGTGTCCAGGATCGCTTCCACATGAAAGGGGCCCGACCCGCCTCGATCTGCTCGCCGATGTCGGGTGATATCGGCGCCGATGCTGGCGATCCGGCCCAACATCGGCGCGAACAGGAATTGAGTGATGGTCGGCGAGATGCCCGTTAAACGCTCGGCCCAGCTCATTTTGTTGCTTTACCTGGATAAACGGCGTAGACCTGAGGTACGGATCCACGGCAGACCAAGGTCGGACCGAAGAGAAGATTCCTCCTCTCGGCTGTGGCGCCCAGCACGAGCACTAGGCACCCACGCGAAGCAAGGCCCACCAACTGGGCACAGCGCGGCGGGCTTGCGTCCGGCGGCGAAATGTCTCCTGACGCCGAGGCCACATTTCACCGCGCCATCATGCACGCTTGGTAACCAGGTGGTTGCTGCTTCGGACGGCCCTCCATTTCGTCAGGAGTGCCGTCCGACTCGTGTATGCCGAAAGAATCGCGAGGGTCGGCACGCCCAACGTGAAGGCGACGTGGCAGCCGAACGAGATCCAAATTGAAGTGAATACTGCCCCGCGAAAGCCTGAGGGCTGGCAGCGCTACTTCAATAAGTAAGGTGAAGAAGTTCAATAAGTAAGGTGAAGAAAGTCCGGGGTCTACGTCGTGTACTGCTCGGGGGTTGACCGCGATGGGATCACGTCATTCGCCGCCTCGGAGGACCTGCAGCGCGTCGTGAAAGTGATCGACATAGCCCTGGAAGTACGCAACGACAACTACGAGGCCGACGTATTGCCTGGGGACTCGGCGGCTCGGCAACGCAGAGCATAAAGGCACAGGGGCCGCGCAGCGACAAGCCGACCTCGACGAACGCGCAGCGAAGCTCGCCAAGCCGGATGACCCCTGAGCGCGACCGCCGACCAAGGAGCGGGAATGAAAAAAGACCAAGCAGACGAATTTGAACAGGAACTGTTGCAGCCGCTCGCGAGTGTTCTCCGCACGACTCTTGGTGATGCAGGGCAGGTGCACGTCAACAATGAGCCGCACCTGATGACCGGCAATCGGGTCGAGTACGAAACGTGGCTCGAAGTCGTGCTCAACGATGCACGAACCGAAGTCATCTTTCGGCCCCTCAGCCGCGAAGACTTCTCAGCGGTCTGGCAATGGGGAAAGCGCGGCCGATTCATCTTCCCGATTCCACAACAGGGCGGCGGTTCCGGCGACAGCGCTCGAGCGTCCGTTGACGCTGTCGCCGAACGCATCCGCGAAACAGCCAGTATGTGGGATGAGGAGCCGCCCGAGTGGTTTGGCTGGTCAGTCACCTGAAGGCAACTTGGCCGCCGAACGCTAACCTCACACAACCTCCGCAGTGGTGTGTGCCCCGGGGCCGCCGAGATGCCTACCACGCCGGATCAGCGCTGGAGGCCGAAGCAGTCCTGCTCGCCCTGGCGAAAGAACTCGACCGTACCCAGCCCGGCGCGGCGGGCAGCCTGCGCGAGGGCCTGCACGAGACGCTCACCGTGCTGCGCCTCGGTGTGCCGCCGACCCTTGCCCGCACGCTGCGCTCGACCAATGCGATCGAGTCGATGATCTCGGTCTGCCGTGAGCACGCCGCCAACGTCAAACGCTGGCGCGATGGGCAGATGGCGCTGCGCTGGTGCGCCGCCGGAATGATCGAGGCTGGCAAGCAATTCCGCCGCGTCAACGGTCACCTGCACCTACCCACACTCCGAGCAGCTCTCCAGCGCGAAATCGCCGAACCTGTCGGACCCGTCCTGCACAATGACGAGGTGAGCGCAGCCTGATGCTCACCGGACCGTCACCGAAGTTCAACGGAACTCGGGACATCCTCGCAGGTAGGTCAGTTCCGGATTGCCCTTGTCATGCCCAAGCGCCCGTTCGGCCCTTTTTACGGTGTCGATCGCCAGTTCAAACAGGGACCGCGGGCGATGCCCCCGCCCCGCGCTCGATTTGGGCTGACGGAGAGTGTCGTACACCCCCGAATCGAGTTCTGGCCAGACCCGCAGACGCGCGCCCTCCTAAACCCGCGTATTGCCGAGCGCTACAGCAACTCTCACGCCGCACATAGATATTATGTCAGGTACGCGTGAGATATGCCGGACCACAATGGTTTTGGTGCGATGATAACGCCGGACTCTGAGAATATCGCCAGGCCTCCCTGTCCAAGACATGGCGACGATTCACCGGCGCCGAGCCGAGAACAGCGCTACCCGGTGGTCGACAACGTCGTCGTACATGTGCTCTCAAGGCGCACGACGACTGAAACCCAATCGGAAGATCTGGCGTGCCTGATGTGTCCGAATCCGCACCGACTCCGGTCCGGCGTGATGCGGAAACCGAAGTAGCGGATACCGATTTGTTTCCGGAGTGGTTCTCGCAGTTCCTGAATGACCGGCAGACGCGGAAACCGTCGGCGCACACCTGAAGGCCTACCGGCAGGACTTTATCGGGATCGCGACGTTGGTCGGCGGCGGCAACTCAACGCAGCTCGCCGTAACTGACATAACATAGAATTCTATGCGCAGTGCGTTCGCAGCGTATGCGCGTGATCACGAAGCAGCGTCGATTCGCCGCTGTTGGTCGACGTGGAATGTGTTGTGCACCTTCCTCTATACGAGTGAGCAGCTGGCTGCTAACCCCCTGCAGCTTGTCGCGCGACCGAAGCTGGCCAGGCCGCTCCCCAGGGCTCTCCCCCGCACCGCAGTGCAAGCCCTGCTGGAGACTGTGGCGCTAGATGAAGGTTCGAAACGCCAAACTGATCGGGCTGGATGAGATCTCGCGCTCATCCTCACTGTGATCCTGGCCGGCCTACGCTCCGAGGAGCTCCGCCCTCGCGGACATTGGCGATATTCGCCCCACCGATAACCGGGCCGCGACCATCCACGTCAGAGGCAAAGGCGGCAAGGAACGCAGCGTGCCGATTGAGGCTGAACTCCTATCGGTCATCGAGGCGTACCTCGATAGCCGCGCCATCCGGTTTCTAGCTGGTACTAAGCACAAAGCAGGCGACAGCACCTCGTCCTTGTCGCGATGGCCCGCGCGATCACCGTTATTCGTCGGGCGTGACGGCGAACGAATCACCCGCGGAACACTGCAATCACGAATCAAGCGGTCCTTCAAGCGTGCTGGCCTCGAAGCGCAACCCGTCCCAGGTGCCCTCGTTCACGGGCTTCGGCGTACCTACGCGACTGAACTGGCGGCCGCCGACGTCAGCGTATACACGCTTATGAAGCTGTTGGGCCACGAATCAATGACCACTTCGCAGCGCTACGTCACTGCCGCGGGTACCGAGACTCTGACCGGGCTTCGTGCCCAATATGTGCCCAATGAGGTAGGCGTCTCGGGTCGCGATCGCGACACCAGAGGAGTTAGCCATGACCACAACCACCAGCAGCACCGACGACTAGCTCGAGCGCTTCGAGCACATGGCCACAGGTGAGCGGGGTCGAACCGAGTCGGGCTAGCGTCCGTTTATCAAGTGTTCGGCCCGCCATCTCAGACCCCCCAGCGTTGGCGGGCCGAACTCTGCAGGGTCGGCGTCTGAATGGGGCCATCTGTCGCCGACATGGCTAAGGATGATCTCCCAGCNTCAGCCAGCAAGCGAGTTCCGCCAGGCTGCAGGCGAGGGGCGCGCGGGCCGGGTGCAGCAACTGCGGCGTTTAGGACACTGAGGCGCAGCCTGGCCCGCTCCCACCGCGACGCCGCCCTACTGGCGCGCGGTGGTGCCCNACTTACATCTACGAGGGACGACGGCCCGCGGTTCGGCGTTAACGGGCTCTTTTCAGGGTTGACACTGAAAAGAACTCGTAGGCTTGGGTTCATGCTGGGCGAATTGGTGCAGACGACGGACGGCAAGTGGATCACCCACCCGCCGACGCGCTGCCCAAACGGACACACACTCGGCGCCGGTCAGGTCCATGTCGGTCGCCAAGCATGTCTCGGTCACGGCGGCGGCCACACGACTTGGACCTGCCGCACCTGCGATCAGACGGTGTACGGGCCGGCCGCTCAACACCCACTGCACATGCCTCGACGGGCCGGCGGTAGTGCGCATCTCAAACGTCGCGTTGTAGTCGTCGCCACTCGCGGCCCGTCATCCTGCTTGGGTGGCGGGCCGATTCATGTTTATCTCGAAAAGTCTTGCACAACAACAGAATTAGTCATAGTCTCATGGCATAACTAAACAGAGTCGGCGGGGCCGGGATGGATACCCAGACACCACGCTCACCCGAGAGGGACTGAGCCTGGAGACGAACCGAACAAGTTGCGTGGGCTCGCGGTCGTAGGCTCGAATTGGTGCACGATCGATCGACTGTTCGCAATCGTCGTGTTGTTCAGCTGGGCGTGCGTGCACAACAACCCCTCCGCGGGACCGGTGCTGGCCGGGTCGACGGGCTGGTCGCCGACTGAAGGGAGTGCCGGGGCGGCGTTAGCTGGTTCTGGAGCGGGTGGGAGCGCCGCTGGCGAAGGGAATGTCGAAGGCGCGCGAGTGGTCTTTGCGTCGGATTCGCCTTGACCTGCGTCCCATCGGTGCCATGTCAACATAGCGCCAATGACGACCACGACCACGACAATCGCAGCCGCCGCCGAAACTGCTTTCCAGCGGCCGTGTTTCCGCTCTACCGTAGAAGGTTCCGCTGCCTTGCCATACCGCCATACTACAACCTGCGCTTCACGAAACATGCTGCATTCCAACAGTTTTCCGCACCCCCTTTTCGCGGCGCTCCGCGCCGATTTGAGGTGGTGGATATGACGGCGGGGCCAGCGGCGATCGTAGTCGCGCCGCAGGTCGGCGACGTCGCGCCGGTCCTTGCGGCGCTGCTTGCCCACCGCGCCTGGTGGTCGCGCTTATCGGTGGGCAGCCGCGACGATCCCGTCCAGACCGTTGCGTGAGTCCATGCCCACCAGCGAGCTGTACGCCTCGACGATGGACGCCAGCACCAAACTCATCGCGGCGCAACATCCTCCGGCCCCGATTCCGGCGAAGCCACCCCCCTGCCGCGGGTCAGGCTATGCGGCGGACCCGGTTGACGGTGAGGCCATTCTCGTCGAGCAGGTCGGGCATCTTGCCCACGAAGTCGACCAGGTGCGGCGCCGCGAGGTGCGCATCGAGGTGTTCCCCGGAAACCCAATTCTCGTAGAAGGTGAAGAACCGCGGGTCCTCGACCCCTTGGTGGAGGTCGTAGTTGACGTAGCCCTCCTCCCCCGTGGTCGGCTCGATCAACGCTTCGAGTGCGGCGCGAAGTTCCTCCGTCTTTCCTTCTGCCGCACGCATATACGCCACGACTGTCAAAAGACTGCGGTTCTCGTCGGTGGGTGTGGACACCGGATTCTCTTTTCGATGACAATAGAAAAACTCGTCGGCCACACTAGTCTGCATGACAGCAACCCCGCAAGCATCCACTCGACATGACATTGCCTAGTCAAACTGCACTCGAGATGGCCGAGGCCGCGGCAGCCTGGCTCGGTTCACTGAACGACGAACAACGGGCAACGGCTCACGGCGTAGTCCCTGCCCACGATGGCAATGCGGATGCCGAGCGCCGACGCTGGTTCTACACACCAACCGACCACGGCGGCCTGACCATGCACCAACAAGCTCCGGCGCAGCAGCGGGCCGCGATGAAACTGGTGGCCACCGGCCTATCGCTGGCCGGGTACGTCACCGTCGCCACGACCATGGGACTGGAGAACGTGCTCGACCGGATGGAAGGATTCGTGGCCCGCTTCGACCGCGAACGGGGCCGGGACCCGGGGCTGTACTACCTGCGAGTCTTTGGCGTGCCAGGTGGCGATGAGCCGTGGGGCTGGCGCTTCGGCGGCCACCACNTCTCGCTGAACAACTTGATCGTCGGGGGGGTGCTGGTCTCCACTACGCCGTGTTTCATGGGCGCTGATCCGGCGTCGTCTCCCNTGCTCGGCGAGGTGCTCAACCGGCCCCTGGGACGGGTCGAAGACATGGCCCGTGAGTTNGTGCGCTCTNTGCCCCCGGAGCTGTCCCACCGCGCGGTGCTCCTGGACAAAGGGCCCTCCGATATTGTCACCGCCAANCGCACGACCGTCCATGACGGCGACCAAGTCATCCCACTCGTCGGTATCTGGCGAGACAAAGAGTTCCCCGATAAGGAGGAGCAGGCCAAATTGCAGGCTGTCAGCGACATCTTCGATGCCAACGCCGGCCTGACGCCGGAGGACCATCGGCGCGTCGCGTACAGCACCATACCCAAAGGCCTACCAGGCCACGCGCTCGACGCTCCGAAACGCAAACTCCTGTTGGCCCTGCTGAAGTCCTACTTCGATAGGGTCCCAGCCTCCGTCTCACCAGTGTCTGCCTACGACGACGCCGCGCTTGACGCCGTTCACTTTGCCTGGTCGGGTTCAACCGAGCCCGGACAGCCACACTACTACCGGCTGCAGGGTCCACGGCTGCTCATCGAGTGGGACAACACTCAGCGTGACGCCAACCACGCGCACTCCGTATGGCGCGATCCCGAGGCCGACTTCGGCCTCGACGTGCTCGCACGGCACCACGCCACACATCACAACGGTGAGCCGAGCAGGTGACCCGCACTCGACGCCAGCCCACTAAGCGCCTCGGCGTCCGGGCCGCGCGCAGCGATCAGCACGCCGGCGATGGCCGAAGGCACGAACGGCCCCGCTGCAAACCTTCTTCACCGACCGCCTGGCCCGACAGCAAGGCGCCAGCAGCCACACCATCGCCTCCTACCGCGACAGCCTGCGGCTGCTGATGGTCTTCACCGCCGAACGCACCCACGTGTCACCTTCGGAACTGCAGATCGAAAACCTTGACCCCCCACTCGTCGCCGCGTTCCTGGACCATCTCGAGCACCGCTTGCCCGTGCGTGGCGGCGCCAGCGCGTAGAGGGCGGCGTTAGCCGGGCGGCCGGGTGGTGATCGTGGTAGCGGGCACCAGCAGCGCCTTGCCGTGGTAGGCGGCTCCCCGACGGCGTGCACGAGTCGGTCCGGGAACACTTGGGCCAGAATCGAAATCAGTTCCCTTGCCAGCTGCACCGGGGAGGCGGTGCCCTGGCCGCGCCACAACCGGAAC
>JGI24744J21845_10000154_pt1 | contig 10075 bp, 8 predicted proteins | sample KBSMiscanthusM3_FD_21845 | JGI IMG/M metagenome (IMG submission 21845)
CGTCCTCAACCTCACCAGGATGGTCGTGAGCCATCGACAGATTCAACCATGGTGGGGGGGCAAAAACTTATTTTGAGAGGCGGGTCCCAAGAAGCGCGAGCGCAGGGATTTCGGGACTGCACCGGAAGCCAGGACCAAAGCGGATCGATTATCTGCTATCGCCACTCCGCCATGCTTTTTGGTCTGGCGGCCATGGAAGCGGAACTCGTTCTGCGGGGGGCCGGTGCGGGTTCGGATGACTTCGACCCCAGTACGATGAAATATGGTTATGTTCGATTCCGCTTTGGGAACTTTGATCAAAGTTCCCGGCGTATCAAAGAAGCCTTGCGTCAGTCTGGCTGGTCGAGCTTNCTTGGNCCCGGGGAGGGAACATATTACCACCATGACTTGGGCGTTTCGTTAACGCTTTGGCGGGATTANACGAACGACCAGCTTTTCGTAGTCGCGGCACCCGAGAATATTGTGTTGGCGAATTCNCGGGTAGCGATCGTGCAGGAGAAGCTGGCTCAAAGTGCCGCGGCAGCCGCCCGCCTTCANGAATTCATTAGCGATATGCGACGGCAGAAGGGCGACGTGAGCGCAATTCGTCCGCAGCATTGAGCGTCTCCCCGACTATGCGACCCAAGGCTCGGATCACCCACCACCTTTCCGAGGCCAATTTATCTCACTATGGTGCTGAACTTGCGGCAACAGGACCGCGGGCCGTTCAGCAGGGCATTTCCACCTGTTTCATCGGACGGCCGATGCGGCGAAAATCCTCGAGCAATCTTTGCATTCCCTGGCGCAGGGAGACATCTGCCCCCCAGTTCAGAAGCCTGCCTGCGTTGGATGGATCTCCGCAGAAGCCGCTTACGTCAAATGCCCGCGGGGCGACGAGTTCCACCGACGCGTTTGATCCGTTTAGTTCCAAGGCAAGTCTTGCGACTTCCGACAAGCTGGTTGGGATACCGGTGGTGAGATGGATCGGAGGCAACGAGTCGCAAGTCTCATGAAGCTTCAAAGCAGCCGTAACAATGCCTTCGCAGCAATCCTCCACATGTACAAAGTCGAAGTAGGTTTCGCCCCCCGTCAGTTGGATTGGCTCATTCTCCAGAGCCTTCCATAAGATTGCGGGGATAGCGCGATCGGGATGATCATTCGTAGATCCATAGACGTTGGAGAGCCGGATAATGGAGGTTTGGACGCCGGCCAGGGTGGCCTGATGAACGACGTTCTCCGCATCGGCCTTGGATTGGCCATAGATATTTACGGGGGCGATCGGATCTTGTTCGGTCACCAGCTTCCCCGGGGGATTGCCGTAGACCTCGCGAGAGCTTGCGAAGACCATCCAGGGTTCGCCAACTGCCTTCATTCGCTCGATAAGGAGGGCGGTTCCAGCAACATTAACATCGCGGCACAATTGTGGGTTTTGTTCGCCCCAGGCTACCCGGGAGATGGCCGCCAGATGGATGACACCGTCACATCCGGAAAGATGCCGATCGAGCGCATCCCGCGACCGGATGTCCTGATCTGGCGATTCTCGAAGGTCGAACCGCACAGCAGAATGCCCGTTGCAACCGAGGTGCGAGACCAGCCGGTCACCGATCAGCCCACTACTTCCGGTGACCAGCACCCTCATCGCTTGTGATTCTCCTGCCGATGCAGCACGGGCGGCCGTGCCGCAAGCGGCGGCACTCACGTAATATTCATCTGCCGACCGAAATGATGCAAATTGGTTAGCGACTTTTCATTGTTACTGGCATGATATGATTCGGCGAGCTTTCAATCAACGGGGGTCGATTGTTGCTAGCTTGGCCGTTGGGGAAATCAGTAGATGCGCGTTATGGTTACCGGTGGGGCCGGTTTTTTGGGATCGCACCTTTGTGATCGCCTGCTTCTGGACGGACATCAAGTTTGGTGCGTCGATAATCTTCAAACCGGGACAAAGGGCAATATCGACCACCTTTTAGGTACCGACGGCTTCACGTTCATTGAGGCTGACGTTCGCGATTCGATACCGGACATTCCTGTCGATCGACTTTATAATCTGGCGTGCCCCGCGTCGCCGCCGCGATATCAGGCAGATCCGATCGGAACCCTCCGGTCCAGTATATTGGGCACGCTTAACGGCCTGGAACATTGCCGTAAGGTTGGCGCCAGGTTTTTTCAGGCCTCCACTAGCGAAGTCTACGGGGATCCAACGGTTCACCCTCAACCGGAGACCTATCTTGGCTCGGTGAACTGCACCGGCCTGAGGGCATGCTACGACGAGGGTAAACGCGCCGCCGAAACCCTGTGCTTTGACCATTTCCGGCAGTATGCCACAGAGGTTCGCGTCGGCCGCCTATTCAACACTTATGGTCCCCGCATGGCGTCGGACGATGGGCGGGTGGTATCAAGCTTCATCGGCCAGGCCATCAAGGGCGAGCCAATTACAATATACGGCGCCGGCGCCCAGACACGCTCCTTCTGCTTCGTTGCTGATATGGTTGAGGCGATCGTACGCCTCATGGAATATCCGGGCGCCTGTATCGGACCCATGAACCTCGGCAATCCGGTTGAGTTCACTGTCCGCGAACTCGCCGATATGGTGTTGGAGAAGACCGGGCACGCCTCAAAAATCAAATATTTACCGCTTCCCGAGGACGACCCGAAGGTGCGGCGCCCCGATATCACGCTCGCACGCGAGACGCTGGGATGGACTCCCCTAGTCCAACTTTCGGAGGGCTTGGACCAGACGCTGAGATGGCACCGCCACCATGCCGAGCGGCAACCAGGGTATAGCCCGAGACCCTATCTTCCTCGCCACAAGGTGGCCATCATTGGCGGCGGTCCGGCGGGACTGACAGCCGCGTACCGATTGCAGGAGCTTTCAAAGCACTATTATCCCATCGTTCTGGAAGCCACGGACGCCGTCGGCGGTATTGCCCGAACCGAAAGCTATAAAGGCTATCGGTTCGACATCGGCGGCCATCGCTTTTTCAGCAAGGTCCGGATCGTCAACAACATCTGGCAAGATATGTTGGGCGACGAGTTCCTGCGACGCCCCCGCCTGAGCCGGATATTCTACAAAGGGAAATTCTACGCCTATCCACTTAAGATCGTGGGCACGTTACGAAACCTGGGTGCCTACGAAGCCAGCCGGATCCTGCTGAGCTATGCAAAATGGCGCGTGCGCCCCCATTCGGAAGAGACGAATTTTGAGCAATGGGTGACGAACCGATTTGGTGGCCGCCTGTTCTGGCACTTTTTCAAGACGTACACCGAAAAAGTGTGGGGAATTCCCTGCACGGAAATACAAGCCGATTGGGCGGCGCAGCGAATAAAGAACCTGTCGCTGCGCAAAGCCGTGCTCGCGGCGATCCTCGGCAAGAGCGACAGCACCAGCCTGATTGATTCCTTTCTTTACCCGCGGCTCGGCCCCGGGATGATGTGGGAAGCTTTCCGTAACCGGTGCTTGGCACTGGGCGGAGAGGTAAGAATGAACTCCGCTGTCCAGCGCGTGTATCACGAGGATGGCATGATCACGGCCCTCGAAACTGTCTCCACGACCGGGCCCGCGGTTACAACGAGGATCGAAGCAGAGCATTACATCTCCTCGATGCCGATCGGCGAGTTGATATTTTCGCTATCTCCGCCCGCGCCGAAATATATTCGGCAAGCGGCGGAAAGGCTGCGCTATCGAGATTTTCTGATCGTGGTGCTCATAATTCGCGACGCGGATCTGTTTCCTGACAACTGGATCTACGTACACAGTCCCGAGGTGCGGGTGGGCCGCATTCAAAATTTCCGTTCCTGGTCGCCCGAGATGGTGCCCGATCCGGATACGACCAGTATCGGCATGGAATATTTCTGCCAGGAAGGCGACGATCTATGGCAGATGAATAATGACGCGCTGATCGCTCTTGCGACGAGCGAACTCGCGACCCTCGGTCTATCGGAGCCCGACAAGGTCGTGGACGGCACGATCATCCGACAGAAAAAAGCCTATCCGGTGTACGATGCAGACTATCGCGAATCCCTCAACATGATCCGCGGGTGGCTCGCCGGTTTCAACAATTTACAGGTCGTGGGGCGTAACGGAATGCATCGGTACAATAACCAGGACCATTCGATGATGACGGCTTTGCTAGCCGCGGAGAATATTGACGGCGGAAATCACGATCTCTGGTCGGTCAATGTCGAGCAGGACTATCATGAGGACATAGAATCCGCTGGCAATATTGGACGCTGATCGTGAGTGAAGCCGCGGGCCGGCCGACCGAAAAAATCTCCGTGGTGATACCGGCCCATGACTCGGCGGCGCAACTCCTCGAGGTCCTAAGCGCCATAATCGCGCAGAGTCTGCCTCCGGACAGGATCATCCTGTTCGATGACGGATCGCATGATGGAACCGCAGCGATCGCTCGTCGCCTCGGCGTTGACGTGATCGAAGGAAGCACTCCTCCAAAAGGGCCCGCATACGGCCGCAATGTCGGCGCAACGGCTGCCGAGGACGGAATCATTGTTTTCGTAGACGCCGACGTCGTTCTTGCTGAGGATGCGTTGCACCGCCTCGTCGCCGAGATGCAGACAACTGGGGCGGATGCCGCCTTCGGATCTTACACCGATGCGCCGCGCTCGTCCGGCGTGGTCAGTCTATATGCCAATCTTCGCCATCATCACGTCCATCAGTTGGGGAGCCGCGATGCGCGAACATTCTGGACGGGCATCGGCGCTGTCCGCCGGTCTGCGTTCATCGACGCGGGCGGCTTCGACCCCGCTCAATTTCCTCGACCCAGTATAGAGGATATCGATCTGGGGGCCCGACTGATCAGGCGAGGAAGCACGATTCGGCTCGTTCCCGAGGCGCAAGGCGTCCATCTCAAGGAGTGGTCCCTGGCGCAGCTGTGGGCGACGGACATAATGAGACGCGCATATCCATGGTCGAAGCTGCTCCTGTCGGGGCTGGCGCCTCCTGGACAGTTGAACGTTTCGAGAGTTGAGCAGCTGAAGGCGCTGTTCGCGATGGCGGTTGCGGCGTTGCTGCTCCTCTCGATCATGCAACCCGTCGCGCTGTTCGGCGCACTTTTGTGCACGACATGTTACGTCTGGCTCAATCGCAGCTTCCTCGGGCTGATAGCGCGGAGGGGAGGATTTCGAGGCCTCTTAGCCGGCACAATCCTTCATTGGATTTATCATCTCTACAGCACTGGCACCTACGTGACCGTCAAACTGATGATGTTGGCAGGCTGGCGGCCGGCCAAAGCGCGATGAAGCAAGCTACGGCAGAAAAGATCTCCGTCGTCATTCCGGCGTACAATGCGGCGTGGTCGATCGGCGAAACGCTGCAGTCGGTTCTGCATCAAAGCCATTCGCCCGAAGAGATCATCATCGTCGATGACGGATCAACCGATGCGCTGCAGCCTGCCGTCGCGGCCGTTGCCCAGCAAGATCGTCGGGTCCACCTTCTTCGCCAAGCCAATAGCGGTCTTGCCGCTGCTCGAAATGCAGGTATCCGCGCCGCGGCAAGTCCATTCGTCGCACTTATCGATTCAGACGATTTGTGGCACAGCCGATTTCTCGAAAGCGTCGGAACCGCGTTGGCAGCCGCTCCGGTGGCGCCGTTCGCCTACAGCTACTCCATTCGCATAGACGGTGCGAACCAGGTGCTTCCTAACGCGCATTGGCCACGGGCGCCGCGTCACGATTTTACCGGACTCTTGACCCTCAATTCGGTGGGCAGTGGCAGTGCCGCCATCTTTCGTCGCGATCTCCTGCTGGCGAAGGGTGGGTTCGACGAAACGCTGCGCCAACGCGAGAGTGAGGGCGCCGAGGACTGGAAAATGGTGTTAACGCTGGCGCACCTGGCGCCCCCAGTGCTGGTGCCAGAATATCTGGTGGCCTATCGTTTGATGGCACGCAGCATGTCCCAGTCAAATCCCGAGAAACAGTGGCGCGCGATATCGACCGTGCTGAACGACGTTCGTTCGGAACTGCCGGTGGCTCCCGATGATGCGCGAAACGCCAGAACGATGATGACGGGATGGCTAGCCTCCGCTTTCCTCAGGAAAGGCAACCTCTCCCGGTTGGCGTGTCTTCTTGCGCAAGCTTATATCTTGAACCCGCTGTGGTTCCGCTCGGCCGACCTTAGGATGCTGCATGCGATGAAGCTGCGTTCGATGATGCACACCTTCAGGGCAAGGATGCAATCAAGCCACATCAAGCTGCGCGATCTACCAGGCTTCGAATTTCTGCATGACCGCTGAAACATCCTTTGAGCTCGCGGTCGCCGGGCGGAAAACCGAATTGATACCGGGGACGCGGGGACGCTTCGTCGGGTGGACGTTGCTCATGCTAACGCTCCTCCTGTGGCCGTTGCTGGTGTTTGGCCGGCCTGCATATTTCCCGGACTCGCTGAGCTATTATAAGGGGGGGCAAGCGGCCATCGCCTTCGTCCACTCAAAAGTTTCTCCACCGTCCACCGGAGCGGGCGCGGGCAAACCCCAAAGTCGGGAGCTTCCGCGCGAGGTTCAGGAGGCGCGGGGTGCGAGATCCATAGCGTACAGCATATTGACCTTCATATTCGCGGCGCCGGGAGTCACATTAGCCGGGCTTGCCCTATTGCAGGCTGCCCTATTGGCCACGATCCTGTCGCTGACCTGGCCAATCTTGGGATTCACCTCTCGCGTCCAGGCGACCGCCTTTTCCGCAGTGATCGCCTTCGGAACGCCAGCAGCCTGGTATGCCTGCTTCGCGATGCCTGACATCCTGGCGGGTGTCGCGATATTGGCGCTGGCGCTGCTGTTGGGCGCGCATCGGCGAATGGCGGCGTCCGCGAAGATTTGGTGCGGGCTGGTCGCTGCCTTGTCACTCGCCTCCCACCCCAGCCATCTCGCAATCGGGCTTATCCTCGCTGGCTTGGCATTTGGCGCAGCAGCGTGGGCATGGCTGCGAACTCGATCGGCTGCTGTTTTCCGTGGATCGATATATTGTGCGTCCGCGGTCCTGCTGGGTGTTCTGATCGTGCTAGGATCCGGCTATATCGGCTTCCACGAGGTCAGTCTTGCCCCCAAACGCTATCCGTTAACGCTTGCGCGCTCGATCGAAGACGGGCCCGCACGGTGGTATCTCGAACGGTCGTGCACGGTGAAGCACTACGAAATCTGCAAGATCTACAATAATCGGATTCCGGCACGTTCCTTCGATCTCCTTTGGGGGCCACAGGGGCTTTCGCGGATCGGAACACCCCAGCAAATCGAACGCATACGGCTGGAAGAGCCCGAGATCCTGCTGGCCGCCGCTCGTGCCTATCCGAGCCAGCAGGCGGCGGCTGCGGTCGGTGGTACGGTAACGCAGATCCTTCAATTCGGATTGGGCGAAGCGTCTTTCGCGAACCGCATCGTGCATGCATCCAATGGCGAACTGCAGTTCGAAGCGGTCGGCGAGCCGCACGCCTGGATAAGGCGCTGGCTGGATAGGGCCTCGTTGAGCCTGGTGGTGCTCTCGGTGCTTATCTTGATTGGGCGGCTGCGCAGAAGGTCCGAGAATCTCCCGGTGATTAGCGCGATCCTGATCGGCCTCGCTGCCAACGCGGCCGTTTGCGCGATCTTCTCTGCGTCGGCCGCGCGTTACCAGGCACGTGTGATCTGGCTGCTTCCCATCTGCGCGGCGGCGAGTTTGCGCAGGCGGCGTGACGATCAAGAAGCCCCTTCTAACGAGACCTCGCATCCCATCGATGCTGCGGCGCAATGAACCCGGACAAGACCTTCGAATGTGCCACTTCCAAACGATATGCATGCGAATGATAGTCGTAGGTTCGCGACCAATCGTCTCGATAGACGCCAATGCTGACGGAATAATCGCCCCCGGCCAGTGGCAGCGATTCAATCGATAGGCGAAGCGTCGAACCGTCTTTGCCACTGACCTTCAACGGCTCACCAAAGTCGCCAGAATTGATGTTCACGATGTCGTAGCGCTCTGGGTTTCCGATGATCAGGACCGCATGGATTGTCGTGATTTCGCCAGGCGAATTGAGGTCCGCCTCAACGGTGAGCGCTTCGCCCGGCTCGAACCTCGAGACCGGCTGGCCCGCCGCATTCAGGATACGCACCGCTTCAATCGTGACCTCCATCGACCCGAACCGGTTCTGCTCAAGCTCTAGGGGAAGACGGCGATCGGAAGATCGGTCCGAGGTGAGATGATGGGTTCCGACCATCATCTCGTTTCTGAACGCGTCAATCACGGCGTCGGGCCGGCCATAGCCCGCTACCTGACCATCGCGGAGCCATAACGCTTGCGTGCACAGCGTCTGGAGATTGGCGAGATCATGGGTGATCAGCACAATAGCAGAGCCAGCCTGTATGAAGGTCTGGATGCGGTTGAGGCACTTGTTTTGAAAAGCCAGGTCGCCCACGGCGAGCACTTCGTCGATCAGCATGATACCGGGGTCGACATGCATCGCCACCGAAAAGCCAAGGCGCATCTTCATGCCGGCGCTGTAGGTGCGAAGCGGGCTGTCGATAAAGTCCTCAAGCTCTGCGAAATCGACGATGCTGTCGAAACGGGCCTGCACCTCCCGCCTGGTGAGCCCCGCGATAATGCCGCTGATCATCACGTTTTCGCGGCCGCTGAGGTCGGGATGCATTCCCATCGTCAACTCGAGCAGACCACTAATGCGGCCGACGGTCGAAACTACGCCTTCGTCTGGACGCATGACGCCGCCGAGGATACGAAGCAGGGTCGATTTACCCGAGCCATTATGCCCGACAACTCCCAGCATTTCGCCAGGTCCGACATTGAGGTCCACGTCCCGAAGCGCCCACAAATCGCCTGCCGAACGGGCTCGTCGCCAACCACCGGCGAGCAATTCACGCAGCGTGCGTGGATGATTGGCGTCGTAAAGGCGGAACCGTTTGCCGAGCCCCTGTGCGCGGATCGTGACCTCGCTCATAGAGCTTCCAGAAACGTGTCGCGGGCCCGTTCGAAATAGCGCCGGCCAACGACTAATAGAAACAGGGCGAGGACAAATAGCCCGGCGAGCGGGCGCCAATCCGGAAAGCTGCCCTGCATGAGGACCGCGCGATAGGCCTGGATCAAAACAGCCATGGGGTTGAAGGTGAAGTAACCCCTATATTCAGGCCCCACGACATTGAGGTCATAAAAGATCGGCGTGAGAAAATAGCCGATCTGAAGGAGGACCGGGAGGATATGCTGCGTGTCGCGGTAGCGCACATTCAAAGCGGCGACGATAAAACTCATCCCCAGCAGCAGCAGGCCCTGCAGCCCGAGAAGGGGAAGCACGGCTACAACTCGCCAGGTAAGCGGCACACCCTCTGCCAACAGAAGCAGCGCGAGCAGCGGAAGCGCAATCAGCAGGTGGATCAGTCCGGAGCAGACGGCAGCGAGCGGAAGCGCCTGCAGTGGAAAGCCCGGTTGTGCGGTTAGGGTGGCACTGGAGGTGATACTCTCGGCCGATTGCTGCAACGCTCCTTGGAGCCAGCTCCACGCAATGATCGCAGTAAATGCGAACGATGCATAATGGGCGATACCAATGTGCAGGAGACGAGCGAATACAAGATAGAAGGTCAGCAGAAACAGTAGCGGATTCAGGACCGACCAAAGGACTCCGATGCCGGTATTGCGATAGCGGCCGCGAAAATCGCGCGCCACCAGAACGATGACCACGTCGATCCCGTGTCGCCAGTGCTGTCCGCGGCTCACGCCCTAATTACCCGACAAAGAAGAAGCATCGTGCGGCAAAACATACGGGCCGAAATGTCCCAATCTGCATCAAACGGCAGGAGCATTTGGTCAGGAGCCACGATATGACGGTATTCCCAAGCGTAAACCAAATGCTATCAAATTCGAAAAATGTGCGCACATCTTTGGCAGTCTGGTTAGAAGTGCAGCTGAAGGGGGAATTACGCTGGCTACCAAAGTGCTGTCGTTCGAGCTTGGCGATGCGTGGGAGCGCATCGGGGAGCACCCTGGTTACGATCGCGCCACGATCCTTTTGCGTTGGCATTCAATACCCGTCGCGAGCTTGAATCTGAAACTTGAAGCCGGCCGCGTCAATCTGGCGGAGCTTGAGGAAAAGGCGGGCGAGGTCGCCTGG
>JGI24744J21845_10000161_pt1 | contig 9854 bp, 11 predicted proteins | sample KBSMiscanthusM3_FD_21845 | JGI IMG/M metagenome (IMG submission 21845)
ACTCCTCAAGGGCCTGCGGTACGTGCCGCGTGTGATCGTCACCGACAAGCTCGCCAGCTACCAGGTGGCGCACCGCGAGCTGGTGCCGTCGGTGGCCCACCGGCGGTCGCGGTATCTGAACAACCGGGCCGAGAACTCGCATCAGCCGACCCGGTAACGCGAGCGGGCGATGAAGCGCTTCACCTCGTCCGGGCATGCGCAACGGTTCCTGTCGGCGTTCAGCGGCATCTCGCCGCACTTTCGGCCCCGTCGGCACCTGCTGTCGGCGGCCGACTACCGACAGGTCATGGCCGGCCGCTTCGCGGTCTGGAACGAGATCACCGGGACGACCGCCGCCTGAAGGTGAACTGGGACAGGTCTTTCCACCAGAACTTACGCACAACACGCAAACGATAGACCCGAATCACCAAGCCCACCAATTAACTTGACAGTGCCCTACCGAGCCCGGCAGGCGCAACGGTGTGTAGGGGTGGCTTTGGGAGGTCAGCCCTCGCGCGGTAGAACCGTGAGGACACGGGTGATGAACACGCCGAACGCCTCGATGAAGTCGCGCAGGAATTGCTCGGTCGTCTTATCGGTCACTTCACCGTCGTCGGTGATCAGCCCGGGAGTGAATTGGATGTAGGCCTCTGGCGCGCCCATCTGTGGTGAGTTGCAGAAGCTCAGCGCGCTGCGCACATTCTGTTGGGCGAGTGCGGTTCCGATCTTGCCGGGTGAGGCGCCGATCACCGCCGACGGCTTGCGAGTCAATGAGTTCGTTCCGTATGGGCGGCTTGCCCAGTCAATCGCATTCTTTAGGCTGCCGGGGATGCCGCGGTTGTACTCGGGGGTAACGAACAGCACCGCGTCAACCGAGGCGATGGCGTCCTTGAGGGCACGACCCGCCGGCGGGTAATCGGCGTCGAAGTCCCGGTTATACACCGGAAGGTCCCTGATCGGGATCTCCACCAGCGTCAGATTCTCTGGAGCCAACCGGATCAGCGCCTTGGACAGGGTGCGGTTGATCGACTCGGTGGACAGGCTACCGATGATGTAGCCGACCGTGTAGCTGCTGCTCATGTTAACTGGACACCCGCTTTCCGCGCCGCGCTGAACACTCCGGATTGGTACCCGCTTAACCGTCCTCCGCCTAGCGTCTGGGGGCAAGGCTCTAGGTGGGCCGGAATCGTCTCAAGCGCTGCATCAACCTTGCCGAAGTCGATGCACGGAGGTTCTATACGAGATGCCCGTCAAAAAGTTCCCCGTAAACTCTCCCGGCTTGCCCGCCGACTACACGGGGGCCTCACACAGTGCCCGCGGCCTCTCCCGGCACTCAGCCTGCCGCCCACCTCCACCGACCACCTGCCCGAACACACCGCCCGGGCCACCCGCACCCTGGCCGGCTCACCGTTTACCGTCACGCCCGTGCGCACCGGCAACCCCGACACAGCCCTGCAGGCGATGGCCGTCGTGCATGCCGCCGCCGCCGCACGAGACCGAAAAGTCCTGTGGTGCACCACCAGTGACGAGGCCGCCGATGAGGCCGTCGAAAATGAGGTAGCCGACACCGTCACCGACATCGCCACCGCCCGCCAGCGGCTCACCGAACACGCCTGGACCATGCCGGCGGGCACACTGCTCGTCGTCGACCACGCGGTCGCCGCACCACCCAAGGTCCTGGCTGATCTGGCCGCCCAGGCTGAACAATCCCAGGCCAGCCTGCTGCTGCTCGACCCCGGCGAGAACCGCTGGCCGCCCAGCTGAGCGCTCGATTGCAGATTTGGTTCGAACCGCGTGCAGAAGGTCCACGAGGCTGTCCGGGCTGCCGCCGACACCCTCGGTGTGCCCATGGGGTTGTTCGTGGAGCGGGAGGGATACCAGCCATCAGAACCCCCGGCCGCCAACGCACGTGAGGCGTGGGACAACGCAGATTAATCTAACGAATTAACCCGGCGAAATCAGTTCCGCTGTCGCCAGCGGATAGGCGCGCCGCGACTCTGGCCGAGCGCCGCGTAAGCGCAGACGGATCAAGGAGATCGGCGCCGAGATCCGCGACATCGACCGCATGATGCAAGGGCTAAGCGTTCAGCTGCTGTGTCGAGCACAAGCGGAGTTCGGTATAAGCCGCCGGTGGCCCGTCATCCTGCTTGGGTGGCGGGCCGACCGCTATTCGAGGACACCGGCTGCCCGCCGGATGTCCCCCAATTGGAGGACATCGAGTTCATCCCGTGTGCGGGCCGGTTGGCGGACAGACGCGTCCCGTTTGCTGCAGCACAGTAGGTGCGTCGCCGGAACAAACCGGTCAACATCCGAAATGACAACGCAAACAGGAGAATTGAGATGACTGCCAACACCACCACCTCGACCCGTCGAGTGGCCGCCGGAGCGGTCGCGCAACATGACTGCGCGGATCGCGGCTGCCTGGCCGCGATGCTCGGGCTCGCGCTGGGTGACGCCACTGCCAACAACGCTGAGGAAGGTTCCTCGTCGAGCTGGTGATCAGTACGCCGCTGAAGCGCGGGCATCCGCAGACGTGGTGCTCTCAAAAGTGGCGCGCCCGTCATGAACTCCGCATCCAGGCGGGACCACCGCCCTCGGCGGGTTGGTTCGGTGCCGTCTACCCCGGCGACGCGGCGTAAGCCAGCCAGCGGACCCGCCGGGCACGTGAATGAGCAAGATCGCCTTTGACCTTGCTCGCCGTCCACGCAGTTGCTTAGCTGGGACCACCGCCCTCGGCGGGTTGGTTCGGTGCCGTCTACCCCGGCGACGCGGCGTAAGCCAGCCAGCGGACCCGCCGGGCGCGTGGATGAGCAAGATCGCCTTTGACCTTGCTCGCCGTCCACGCAGTTGCTTAGCTGAGCTATCGACGTCGACGAGACGANTTNGACGGGCGAACCATCCAGCGAAAAGCCAAGTGGGACNAGGTGATTAGCTGAGGCATCGTCTGAGNAAAGGTCGTGAAATCCGTTGTGCCCCCGCTGATTCCGGCGTTCGCGCAGCTCAGGGCTCGTCGCCTTCGTCGAGCTTAGCTGAGCTAATTTGGCTGGTTCAGGCTTTCTCGCCAAACCGCGCGGGCAGCGGGCGGCGGAGGAATTCTTCGGGCTCGCCCTCGGGCAGGTTGGGTGTCGTGAATCCCACGCCTAGAAATTAGTTATCGAGCCGCGCTTGCGCTTGCGATTTCGCGCCGGTCCCCCAATTGGCGGACAAGCAATTCAGGAGGTCTACCTCCGATCGCCCGACATACNCGAGGCGTGGCCCGCGGGACGGTTATCGCATCGCCGCAACACGCCGGCAACGAAAGGGAACCGAAAACTCTCGCAGGAGGATTCACCGTCATGAGCACCCGTTGCTGCACCACACAAGCCCTTGGGGGCCGCCAGTTGAACAGAGTCGTCAGGGGTACGCCAGCGCCAGCGCCGAGTCGGCGTCGGCTACCCCAAGAATCCGTCGTTCGTAACGAGTTCAAATACGACCTGTTCGGCAGTGATCTGCCCGACGTCATCAGCGTGATCGAGCGCGATCACAAGGAAATCAAGCGGCCGACCCCCGCAACCCTCACGCTGTACTTCTACGACGCCGAACTTGGCGCGCCGGAAGTCGACCCGTTCTATCGCCTTCGCACATACGCGCATTTTGATCCGGACGCGACCTCCCTCGACGACATCAAGGCCCTGCCATGGCAGGTCCAGAAAAAATGCGGGCACGAGAAGCGGCCACTCGGCACGCTCGAGGGTCTGCCGGCCAGCATTGCGCCTGACGATGAGGTGTGGGAACTCCTCGGCGAAACCCGCCGTCCGAACCTGCTCAAGGTGAGCCAACGACGCCATTTCGCGGTCGACGAGACCCATGACGAGTCCCAGCGGATAACCGTCGACCTGTCGCGTTCGGTGTTCAAGATTGTCGACCAGCGCTTGGTGCCGCTGGGTGACATCGGCCCGCGCGTGGAGGTCAAGCTGCCTGCGGGCCAGCCCGAGGACTCCCTGCCCATGGCCCGCCGTCTCCGCGGCGCCAGCTATTGGATGCCCTTCGGCACGATGGCGAACTACTTCCAGTTCCTTCTACGGGGTGCGCTTCCGATGGAAACCCATATGTCGCTGCCCGAGATCGAGTCGAAATTTGCGATCACCTCCGGCACCCCGGAGGAGGTGTTCGACGAACTCTTCGCCTTTCTGTGTTCGATGCGGGGCGAATGGCGCTTTCTGCTGCCGTATCCGCGCGTCATCACGCGTACCCGTCGGTACCACGTGTGCCAAGGCCCTCGCCCGGATTCCACGGCCACGGTTGTCGAGACCGCGTCGGGTCGGTGCTCGCTAAAGATCAAGGACGATGCGCGCACGCAAGGTGCGGCCCTCCTGCGTAGCACGCAGGCCTCACACACCACAGATCTCGACGGCCTGATGATGACGCCCGACGGATTCATCCTGGCCAACCGATTGACCAAGATCAACGAATTCACCAAGGTGCAGCGCAAGATCCCGATCGCGCTGGCCAACGGTCACGGTTTTCAGTTCACCCTCGATCGCTGCACGGACCCGTCGGGGCGATCACTGGCACAGATCGAGATCGAGTTCATCGGCAGCACCGACGGCCGGGCGCCGCGCACGGAGCAGGTACTCGAAGAACTCCACAACGTAGCCCGCACGATGCTGGCATCGCCGCTGGGCGCATTCCTCGAATCGACTCATGTCTCGAAGCATGCTTTCTTTGCAAAGGATGACGCCCATGCTTGAGACGGCCCAGCCGTCCGGGTACCTGACACTGTTGCTTCGTCATCGCAGTTTCGCGTTGCTATGGCTCAGCGGACTGTTGGCGTACTTCGCGATCTGGACGTCGAACATCGTCGTGTTGGACGTCGCCTACGACGCAATGCACAGCGACTTCGCCGCCGCCCTCATCCTGATCGCGCAATTCCTGCCGGCCTTCTTCTTGATGCCACTGGCCAGCCGGATCCTCGATCGGTACGACCGACGCCACGTCATCCTTGCCAGCAAGTTCTGCAATGCCGGGCTGGCACTGGTCCTGCTCTTCGGGTCGTCGACCCTTCCAGTTGCTTGGATCGTCGTCATTTACGTGCTCTACAGCGTTTCCACCACGATGTTCATCATCGCCGAAGGCGCGATTCTGCCGCTCATCGTCGCGCGGGCCGACCTCATGAGAGCCAATGTCTTACTGCGGATCTCGCCCTGTTTGATGCTGGTCATCAGCGCTGCAGTCATCGCGGAGCGTGAGATCGGCGTCGTCCGTCAGGACGAATTCCTCGTTGTCGTTGTGCTGTTCCTGTTGAGCGCCGCCGTGTTCAGCGGGATCCGTGGCCTTCGTTCTGCCGAGGTCCACAAGCCGCGCCAGGGTGAGGGGTTGTTGCGGGAGTTTCTTGCCGGCATGGGTTACTTGTTCCGGCATCGCGAACTTGCCCAGGTGTTCGCCATGAGGATGGCCCTCTATGTCGGCGTCGGCGGCCAGGTGCTCCTAAGCATCTACTCCGAAGAGTTCTTCAAGATCGGCGACAGCGGCACCGGACTGCTCTACATGGCACGCGGTCTGGGCCTGCTCATCGGCGGATTTGCCCTCGCCCCACTCTTATTGAGTAAGCACCTGCGCGGCACTAATGCCATCCGTTTTGGACTGGTGTTGTACGGACTCGGCTATGTGCTGGCGAGTGTGTTCTCGGGATTCGGCATCGGTGCCGTCGCGTTATGGCTGGGCCTCGGGTTTCTCGGCGAGGGCCTCCTCAAACCGATAACCATGGCGCTGCTACAGGAACTCACCGAGGCGGCTTACCTGGCACGGGTCCTGTCCGCCGAACAGGGCCTGAGCGCGGTGGTTCAAAGCGTGGCCGCCATCGTCATCGCCGCGTGCGTGACCGACGCCCCCGCGACCGTGCTGTGGGTTTCTGCGGCCACCGGTGGACTGCTCATCGTCATCGCCCTGTGCGTNAAGATGAGAACTCACGCTCGCGACGTCTCCCGTAGCGCCGCCGCCGCCTGTTCGCCCAGCCAGAGCTCGGCGTCGTCCCAGGACCACTGCCTCTCGGATACCAACACGTGCCACGCCTCGTGCCCAAGGTAGAACCAACGGATGTCGACCGCCTGCCGGTCTGCCTAATATGTTGCCAGGGCGTGCATTTGCCGCAGCCGGTCACTTCTTTGATTCGATCAGCGCCTGCGTCTCACTCGCCGGAAGAGGCGACCGGCTCCCGCGGCGACGTCACGGTCACCTGGGTGTCGTAGCCGATCCGCGAGTTGATCTCCATCGCTCCGCCCATCGCGTCGAACCGGGCCAGCAGCGAGCCCAGCCCGATGTGACGGTCGGCGACGTACTGCGCCGCGATGGCGGAATCGAAGCCGGTGCCGTCGTCGTCGATCGTCAAGACGATGCGGTGCCCTTGCGCATCAGCCCGACCCTGACCGTGGTGGCCTTCGCGTGCTTGCCGATGTTGGTCAGCAGCTCGCGCGCCGCCCGGTACAGCAACGCCTGAGACTCGGGCTTACCCACATCCTCGAGCTCCGCTTCCACGGCGATATCGGTGCGGGACTCGAACTGGCGCAACAATTCTCGCACCGCCAGGGTGAGGCCGAGTTGGGCCAGCACCTGAGGATGCAGCTGCGTGACGGTCGAGCGCAATGCGGTCGCGTTTCCTGCGACGCCGCGTAGACCATGTCGAGCGCGGGGTCGGGATGGCGTTCACGTGCCTCATCGAGTTCGAGCCGCGCGGCCAGCAGCGTCTGCAGCGGGCCGTCATGAAGGTGCTCGGCGACTTCGCGGCTGTGACGCCCGTCGGATTGCATTGCCTCCGAAAGCAGTTGACGGGGTATCTCCTGCAGCGCCTTCACCCGCGCGGACCGACGGGCGAGCACGTAACACAGCGCGGTCACCGCGACGGCCAACCAGAGCAGAAAGCCGAAATGCGTGTACACCATGTTCGGCAAGCCGACCTTGTCGTCGCGTTCGGAATAGAAGATCCACACCGCGAGATAGCCCAGCGCCGTAGCGGTTCCGATGATCGCCGTCAACGCCGGCCGGTCCTGAAACGCCACGGAGATCGGCAGCAGGAAGAAGACCCGCAGCAGCGCCGCGGTCGCGCCGCCCGACAACAGGCACAGCGTGAGGCGACGAAAAAACGGTCAAGCCGCAGCGCAATACACACCGTTGAGGTGATGTCGGCTACCTCATGCCCCGCAAATTACGGCGTGGATCGTGACTCGGCCGCGAGGACGCGTTCGCGGATGTTGGGCGGGTAGAGAGTGTCGAACGTCGCTGGGTGGGCTCGGCCGTCTCCGGCCGGGGGCAGCAGGCCGTCGTGCACGACAATCGGCCCGCGCCCACTGTGCCGCTCCTCCTCGGTGTAGCACTGATACCACGGCAGGATTGGGACTGGCCAGTGCTCTTGTCGGAGATTCGGATGTATGCGGGTACCGAGCGCCCACAGCACATCTGACGTGTTCGTTGGGTCGATATCGTCGTCGAGCAGATAAGTGACCGGACACATGTGACCCACCCGGTTAGTACTCATCAGCTCGCCGATCCGGTGCACGAATTCGGTGGTGCTGGTTCCCGGTAGCACATCGCGCCAATGGCGCGGGACGGTGATGATCATCCAGTGGCAGGCCGTGTCCACCAGCAGCCAGCCTGTGGTGACGGGCAGGCCCGAGTTGCGCAGCAGCGCGACCATCTCGGCCGACACCCCAACCGCCGGGGCGATCTGCGAATCATCTGGCGGGCGGCCGGTGGAAGTCACCGGCCAGATCGGGTTGTCGCGGTAGGTGATCGCCTCGATCGTGTATACCGGCTCCGGAGAGGTCTCCGGAAGCGCGTAGCCGTGGAATTCGGCGTACGGGCCTTCGGTGGCGTCGCGGGTGATCGAAAGATGGCCTTCAATAACGACTTCCGCAGTCGCGGGTACGTCAAGATCGATGGTCTCGCACTTGACGACTTCGACGGGTTCGCCGTAGAGGGTACCGAGGAACGATCCTTCATCCACGTCGGCGGGTATGGGCATCCCGCCGATCATCGGCACACCGGGATCACCGCCCTGCACGACGGCGAACGGCATCGGCTTGCCGATCTTCTCCCATTCGGCCCAGATCACCCCGATATGTTGCTGAGGCAGAACCAAACCGGTCATGTGGCGGCCGTCGATCATCATGATCCGCGAGATCGACCAGTTGGTCCACCGCCGGTCGGGCGTGCTGGCAACAATGATCCCCCAGGTGTTCACGTAGCGGCCGCCGTCATCTTGGTGCACCAGCGGAATCGGAAACCGATCCAGCGTGGCCTCCTCCCCCAGCAGGATGTTCTGCTTGCAGGGAGCTTCATCCGCTGAGATCAGCTTCGGCGGAATCGGGGCCTTTCCGTGCGCAGCCGCCAGGTGCTCCACCAGTTCTCGCGCGGTCACGTCATGCGACAGTCCGAGCGAGAGCGCCACGCGCGCCAACGGATGACGAGGATCACTCGACAGCGCACCCGCGGCGCCGAGCAGACGGAATCCGGGCTCTACCCCTTCGACGTTGTCGAACAACGGCGCCGGCCGCCGCTGCTCGGTTGACCACCGGGTGATTGCAGCTGCCTCCAGCACCGCGCTGACCCGACGATCGATGTGCTCCACATCGTCGAGTGATTCCAGCACACTCAGGTACTCCCGAAGATCCTTGATCCTGGCCATCACACATTCACCGCCTTCAGACTCGAGGCCTTCTGGTTAGACACGCCGTTCCACCGTTTGGCGTCGGGTGAATCGATATCGACCTGATCCAGAATCCGGGTCACGATGTGATCGACGATGTCGCCGATGGACGCTGGATGGTTGTAGAACGCCGGCATCGGCGGCACGACGATGGCGCCCATACGGGTCAGTGCCAGCATGTTGTCCAGATGAATCTCGGACAGCGGGGTCTCACGCGGCACCAGCACCAGCCGCCTGCGTTCCTTCAACGTCACATCTGCTGCGCGGGCAATCAACCCGTCCGCGTATCCCGTGCGGATCCCGGCCAGCGTCTTCATGCTGCACGGGACGATGATCATTCCCTCGACCCGGAATGATCCCGACGAGATCGCCGCCGACTGGTCGTCCCACGAATAGGCGACATCGGCCAAACCCTCGACATCACGGACCGACAATGGCGTTTCCAGATGGATGGTGGCCCGCGCCCACCGCGACACCACCAGGTGCGTCTGCACATCCGGACACTGCTCGAGGCGACGAAGCAGCTCGACCCCCAGCACCGCGCCCGTCGCTCCGCTGATGCCCACCACGATCCTTCTCATCTCAGAATCACTCCCACTACTCGACATTCGGTTAGGGTCCGCTCCGAATCTCGTTCCGACGACACGGCTTCATGCGGGCTGTGTTGCTTTTGACGTCGGTTCTCGGCCGATCGATTGGATCGTTAGCCGAACCGGCGCAGTTGTCGTTGTTCTCGCCGACAACGCGGCGCCCGGTTTGATGTCGCGCGAAACAACGTCGCGACGCCCACCGGGCTCGCGCGCGTCCCGATGGTGGCGAGGTCTGTCGTGCCACCGGCGGAATCCATCANCCGTCGGTTGCCAATGCGGTGATCTGGCCACCGACCAACGTCACTAACTCGCGGGAGTTGCGCCGTCGATTGGCGACGAGATGGACAGGGGCGAGCTGCGCAAACCCCATGTCAGCGCTCATGGCCCGTGAGCGCTCGGTGGCGGTTCCCTTCTGACCATGTGGCGGTCAGCACGAAGGATGCCTCGAAGTAGCGTCCCGATAACGAAACTTGCGCTCAACCGTTCAGCGCATCACTCCAGGCCGATGATGTGCTTCAGGTCGGCGCCACCGACGATGCGCAGCTACCTTGGCTTCGGTATTGGTGAGACCGTGCAGGTGTGGCAGTAGTGCTGCGGAGCTCGGG
>JGI24744J21845_10000162_pt1 | contig 9844 bp, 3 predicted proteins | sample KBSMiscanthusM3_FD_21845 | JGI IMG/M metagenome (IMG submission 21845)
CTCCGCCGCCGACGACTAATCCTCCAGGCGACACCACGCAGTCGTCGGCTTCGATCGTCGTCACCGGCTCGCGCATCAAGCGTCCGGAGTTCTCGAACCCCAACCCGACCCAGACCTTCAGTGCTGAAACGCTGCAACAGGCCGGGACGACAAACCTTACGGACTTTCTGACCGACTTGCCGGCGCTGCAGGGTTCGACCACGAACTATGACGTTTCCGGATCGAACCTCGCAAGCGCGCAGGCGGTTGGCGTTAACCTGCTGAACCTGCGTAATCTCGGCACCAACCGAACGCTGGTGCTGGTGAATGGCCGCCGTCACATCGCCGGCTTCCCCGGAAGCGCCTCGGTCGACATCAACACCATTCCGACCGACCTCATCGACCGGATCGACATCGAGACCGGCGGAACGTCGGCGGTCTACGGTTCGGACGGCGTTTCGGGCGTGGTCAACTTCATCATGAAGCGGGACTTCAGCGGGCTGTCGGTCCGCGGCCAGTACTCCATCTCGCAGCGCAATGATGCCGGCAACGCGTTCATCAGCGCGACCTACGGCAAGAACTTCGCCGACGGTCGCGGCAACATCGCCGTCTCCTACGAATACAACAAGATCGATCGTTTCAGCCAGCGCGAGCGCCTCAATTGGGGGATGACCGGGCCGAGCTATCGCTTCGTCCGTAATCCCGCGGACCATCCTGACGATCCGAACATTCCCGATCGCGTCCCTCTTACGGACCTGCGCTGGGCAGACAGCTCGCCCGGTGGAGCGATCGACCTCGACCTGGATTTCGTGCCCGACTTCACAGGCGAGGGCACGCCGTATGACCTTGGCACCTACGTTTCGGGTTCGCCCTTCACTATTGGCGGATCGAGCACTCCGCAGGACAGCTACTTCGGCGATTATATCCTCGGCGGGCAGCATCACATCGCCAACGTCTTCGGGCATTTCGACGTCAGCGACGCGCTGAAGTTCTTCGTCGAAGGCAAGTATGTACGAGCCAAGGGCGCAACCTACGGTCAACCGAGCTTCGACTTCGCCGATTTTATCTCGCCAGATAATGCCTATCTGCTTCAGCGCTTTGGGACCGCGGCCCCGGACGGCGCATTCATAATCGGGCGCGACAACTTCGATTTCGGAATCCGGCGCTACTCGACCGTCCGCGATACGTGGCGCGGAGTCATCGGCGCCGAGGGCGATTTCAGCAAGCACCTGCGCTACGAAGTGTCGGCCAATTATGGCCAGGTCAAATCGACCGGCATCAACCAGGGTGACCGTCTCACCGACCGGTTCTTCGCCGCGATGGACGCCGTCGTGAACCCGGCGAACGGCCAGATTACCTGCCGCATCAACCTGCCGGGTGAGACGGAAATCCAGGTTCCATTTTCACTCACTGGCAACGGCGATTATTTTGGCGGCCCGCCGACCACCTTCCAGCCCGGCCAGTGTGTGCCGATCAACCTGTTCGGGTCGGGAAGCCCGTCGCAGGAGGCTCTCAACTGGGTTATCCAAACGCACAGGGACCGTGCGAAGATTACCCAGACGGTCCTCAACGGTTACGTCTCGGGTGACACGGGTGGTTTCTTCAACCTTCCTGGCGGCCCCGTCGGCTTCGCGGCCGGCGCCGAGTACCGGCGCGAAGGCAGCCGGGACGTGCCCGACGCTCTTGAGCAACTGACAATTCCGACCTTCAACGACGCCGGTTTCACCGGAGCGTTGCTCGATAGCTCGGTCTCCTCGGTCGCCGCCGGACATTTCGACGTCAAAGAGGCGTTCGCGGAGGTCAACCTGCCGATTCTGTCGAAGGTGCCCTTCGCGGAGACGTTGTCGGTCGGCGCCGCCGGACGAATCTCCGATTATTCGAGCGTCGGAACCCAGAAGACCTGGAGCCTCAACGGAATCTATGCGCCAATTCGTGACATCTCGTTCCGCGGGACGCTTTCGCGGGCCGTGCGTGCTCCGAACGTGAACGAGCTGTTCGCCGGCCTTACCGGAACGTTCGAGTTCATTACTGACCCGTGCGGTATTGACCAGCTGACGAGCGGAACACAGTACCGTCAGGCAAACTGCGCGACGATCCTGAACGGGCTCGGCATCGACCCAACCACGTACGACCCTGCGAACGATCCGTTCTCGCCGCAAAACGCGAGCATCCAGGGACAGACGGGCGGGAATCCGAACCTGAGGGCCGAAGCGGCCAGGACCTGGACTGCCGGTGTCGTGNTGCGGCCCAGGTTCATTCCGGGCTTCAACGTGGCGTTCGACTGGTACCACATCCGCATCAAGGACGCGGTGAACACGCCGACGTCGCAGGAACTGGTAGAAAACTGCGTCGACCAGCCGACGATCGACAACGTCTTCTGCCAAGCCATCACTCGCAGCTCATCGACAGGTTACGTCCGTACATTCCTCGTGCTTCCGCAGAATGTCGCCCAGTTCAAAACGGCCGGCATGGATATGGCGCTTAACTACCGCTTCGCGCCGTTCCGGAATTTCGGGTCGTTCAATCTGAACGTGAAGGGCAATTACCTGAAGACGCTTCAGTTCATCCCGACCCCAGGCGCCGATGTGGATGAGGACGTGACGGAGCCGTTTTCACCGAAATGGAGCGCCACGGGCGACCTGACGTGGACCAAGGGCCCCTGGTCGGCCAACTATGGCATCAACTGGTACTCTCGCACCCGTCGCTCGGTGATCGAGCTGACGAATGCGAACCCCGACCTCTACGAGCGCAAGTATCTCTGGTACAAAGAATATTGGGAGCACGAGGCTCAGGTGAGCTATCAGGTGACTCCCAAGGCCAACCTCTACTTCGGCGTGAGAAACCTTCTCGATACCAAGCCGGATGTCGGAGCCGCGGGCTATCCGATCAGCGCGGTTGGCCGGTCCTTCTACGTCGGGGTCCGTTTGAAGCCGTTCTAAGTCGGTCTTTCGCGTGAATGATGAGGCGCCTCGGCATTTTGCCGGGGCGCCTTTTCGCGATGGGCGGTGGCGTTCGTCTTCCGCCGGCCAAGAATCCGCCGACACGGGCACTTGCGAATGAGTCGTGGTGCGTTTCGACCTACGGACCGAGTAAGTCGTCCAGCGAACATTGCTATTAATGTGACATTAATGTGACACGACCGCCATTTTCAGCAGCCGGCACGTTGTTGCGCATTCCTTTCCGAAAATTCCTTTGCAACAACGGATGCCTCACTGCCGTAGGGGGGCCTGCGGTTGTTTCCGCTTAGTCAGGAAATTGCCATGCGCACACTCAGCCTTACCGCACTCTCGTCGGTCTCCTTTGCATCGCTCGCTCTTGGAATGGCTGCGCCGGCCCATGCCGCCGCCGCTGCCGCTCAGGAGCCTACCCCCGCGCCCTGCGTCGATATCCCGGCCGGCCCGCAGCATGACCAGTGCGTCGCCGACGCGCGCAGGACCCAGGGTGAAACTCGGCCCCGGGGAGAATCGATTGTCGTCACCGGAACGCGCATCAACCGCCCGACACTGACGTCGACGGTGCCCGTGACCTCGGTCGGGCTTCAGGACCTTTCGCAGGGCAACGTCTCGCTCGGCGACAAACTGGCCGAGCTGCCGCAGATCCGAGCGACCTTTACCCAGGCGAACTCGACCCGCTTCATCGGCACCGCGGGCATCAACGCACTCGATCTCAGGGGGCTTGGCACCCAGAGGACGCTCGTCCTCGTAAACGGCCGAAGGGTCATCACCGCGACGCCGGGCATCAACCGTCCCGACGTCAATACGATTCCGATCGACCTGATCGAGCGCACCGACATCGTCACCGGCGGCAATTCGGCGATCTACGGCTCCGACGCGGTTGCCGGTGTCGTGAACTTCGTCCTGAAGCGCAATTTCGAGGGACTTCGGGTCAGCGGCCAGTATGGCGTTTCCTCGCGCAATGATCGCGCTTCGGGATATGTTGCTGTCGTTGCCGGCAAGAGTTTCTTCGACGGCAGGGCCAACGTCGCGGTCGCGGCAGAATTTGCCAGGCAGCAAACGCTCTATTTCACCGACCGTGATGAGCAGACCGGCGCTTTCAGCGGCCGGCACCAGTTCAACGCGACCGAGAATACCGGCGCGAACGTCAATCCAAGCGCCGGTCCGCTGCACGGGGCGGAGCCGTCGACCGGCAACGGAATTCCCGACGCGACCTTCCTCACGGGGGTCCTCAACAACAATATCTCGGAAGGCGGACTTTTTACCGCCAGCTGCCCGACGGTGGCGGCCGCCGGAGAGTCCGCAGCAGCGTTTGCGGCGCGCCGCGCGATCGCTTGCTCTGGCCTGGCCAATCCCGGGAGCAGCAATACGCTTAACCAGTTCGGGAACACCTTCGTGTTCATGCCGGACGGGACGCTGATCAGGAATCCGTGCATTACCGACCTGAGGCCGTTCGGGTCCAGCAACTGCGTCGGTGGCCTCGGCTCATCGCTGCGGTTGAGCGGCATGCTCGAGCCGGGTCTTACGCGCAAGGCGGTGAATCTGCTGGCGCACTATGACGTTTCGGACGCGTTCTCGCCCTTCATCGAAGCGAAATTTGTCCGCGTCGATGCCAATCAGGAGGGCCAGCCGACCTTCTTCAACAACACCTTCAGCATCAATAATCCATTCCTGAGCGCACAGGCCAAGGCACAGCTCCAGGCAATACTTGCCCCCGGGGCGACGACTTTTTCCGCACAGCGATTCAACATCGATTTCGCCGGTCGCGGCGAGGTCCACAAACGCGATAATTATCAGATTGTCGGCGGCGTCACCGGGACGTTCAATGACGATTGGAAATATGAGGTCTCGGTCAACTACGGGGGCCTCTACACCTATTACCAAACGAAGGGGAACATCCTCCGCGCGCGGTATGCGAACGCACTCAACGCGGTGCTTAACACGTCGGGGCAGATCGTTTGCGGAATCAATGCCGACGCGAGCACGACCAACGACGATCCGGCGTGCGTTCCGATCAACCTCTTCGGCAACGGTGCCCCGTCACAGGAGGCCCTGAACTACATCCTGTACACCTCATCGCGCAAACAGAGAGCCAACCTCTACGACGGCATCGCCTATGTCTCGGGAGACACCTCGCAGCTCTTCTCGCTGTGGGGCGGACCGATTTCCTTCGTGCTCGGCGGCGAATACCGGAAAGAAACGGCGTTCGCCGCTTATGATCCGACCACCTCGAGCACGGCTTGCGGAACCGCCGGATGTACGTTCCTCAACGTGATTCCCGACTTCCGTCCGCCCGACCTGAAGGTCGCAGAAGGGTTCGGCGAGATCAGCATTCCCATCCTCAAGGATGTGCGCTTCGCCCAAGAGCTGTCGCTCGACGCCGCTGCCCGCTACTCGCACTATAACGTCGGCAAGACCGGCGGCGTGTGGGCCTGGAACGTCAACGGCGTCTATGCGCCCATTAGGGACCTCCGTTTCCGCGCGGGCTTCGCCCGTTCGGTGCGTGCTCCGACCCTGAGCGATCTGTTCTCGCCCGCCACCCAGACCTTCATCAATGGCCTCGTCGATCCGTGCGGACAGCAGAACATCAATAACGGTCCGATCGTGAATGGGGCGTCGGTGCGTATTGCGAACTGCCTTGCTGCCGGTGTTCCCACAACGCAGACGTTCAACGGCACGACCGAGCCCTTCTCGAACCGGCCTGCCTCGGGCATCTCGGCAAATAACCAGGGCAACGTTGGCCTGAGAGAAGAGCGTGGAACCAGCCTCACCGTCGGCTCGGTCTTCCAGCCACGGTTTATCCCGGGCCTGTCGCTCACGGTCGACTATTACAGCATCAAGGTGAGGAACGTCATTTCGGCTCTGGCCGGCCAGACGATCATCAATCTCTGCTACGACAGCACGACAGGCATCAACAATCCGTTCTGCGCCGTGGTCTTCCGCAACCCGAACGGGACGTTTGCGGGCCAGTCCGACGTCAATCATGGCGGCGGAACGGTGTCTCTGACACCGACCGGGCCGTCGGTGCTGATCACGTCGTTCAACTTCGCCAGGCTCGTTACGACCGGTATCGATTTCGATATGGCTTACCGGCACAGGTTTAACGGCGGTCTCGCCCTGACGCTGCGCGGCATCGTGAACAACACGTTCAAGAAGAACCAGTACGCCGACATCAACGACCCGACTTTCAGGGATCGTCTTCTCAACGAACTGGGCGATCCTGCCTGGCAGGGGCAGTTCTCCGCCAATCTGGAGTTCAGCAAGTTCAACTTCGGCTATCGGATGCGCTACATCGGTAAGCAGACCATCGCTGTTAATTACGAGACCCAGCACCCGCTTCAGGGGCGTCCGCCGACCAATCCCGACGCCCTGCCGCGCATCTGGTACCCGGCATTGGCGATCCACGACCTCAGGCTGGACGTGAATCCGACGAAAAAGTACCGGCTGTACTTCGGCGTCGACAACGTTCTCGATCAATTGCCGCCGCTGGATCTGCTCGGCACGGAGAGCGGGACCGTCGTCAGCCCGGTGGGACGCTTCTTCTACGCGGGCGTGACATTGAATATCTAGCTCGGCACCCGCGTACCGCCTGGTCCGAACGGCTCGGCGGAGCGATTTAAGGAAAGGGTGGGTGGCCAGCCGGCTTCCCGCCCTTTCTTTTTCGGACTTCGTCGCCTTATGTCCTGTGTCGAGGGGGTAGCTCACGACCATAATGGGCGCTCAGAACGCAACCAGTCTGGCGATCGCGGCGCTTGCGCTGTTGTGGCTTGGGCTTGCAGTGGCCATCGCGATCACCGCTGCCCGACGCTTCAGCCTTGCCCAGCGGGTGCTCGATACGGCCAGGGCCAACGCGCGGTTGCTCGAGGTGACGCCCGCGCGGCCGCTGGTTGTACGCGCCGACGGCCGGATCGAGGCCGACGAGCGACTCGTTCGCGAGCTGGGGCTCGAGGCGTCACCAGCCAACTTTGACGGGCTCACCGGGGATGGCGGAGGCATAATTGCCGAGGACCTCGAGGAGCTGCGCGCGACGATCGAAGCCGCGCGCGCCTCGGCGACGCCAGTGGTGAGCCGGGTGCGCACGAACGGCGGCGGCCGAACGTTCGACGTGCGGGGCGGAGCCGCGCCGCCCGGCGAGCCGCCCGGAACCCTGCTGCTGTGGTTCGTCGATGTCAGCGCGACCGAGGAGGAGCGCGCCAAGCTGGCGTCGCGGCTGCGGCAGACCGAAGCGGCGGTCAACTCGCTCACCCAGGTGATCGAGGCCGCGCCCTTTCCGATGTGGTACCGCGGGCCCGACCTCAAGCTCGGGCTGGTCAACAGCGCCTTCGTCCACGCGGTCGAGGGACGCGATGCCTCGGAGGTGATCGAGCGGGGCGCCGAGCTGATCGACGCGGAGGGCGACGACAGCCCGCTGGCGCGGGCGCGGGAGGCCCAGTCGGGCGGCCGCACCGTCTCGCGCATGCAGCCGGCGATCATTCGCGGCGAGCGGCGGATGCTCCGGATCGTGGATGTCCCGCTCTCGACGGGCGCGGTCGCGGGATTCGCGCTCGACGTGCAGGACCTTGAGGAAGCGCGCGCGGAGCTTGTCCGCCACGTTGAATCGCAGCGCGAGCTCGCCGACCGGATGACCGCTGGAACAGCGCAGTTCGACGCCGACCGCAGCTTGAGCTTCTTCAACCGGCCGTTCGCGGCAATGACCCAGCTCGACCCCGAGTGGCTGGCGGAAGAGCCCGAATTCGACCGGGTGATCGAGCGGATGCGCGACCAGCAGCGGCTGCCAGAGACGCGCGACTTCCCGGCCTGGAAGGAAGAGCGGCGCGGCTGGTTCACCAGCCCCGAAGAGGTGATCGAGGAAGAATGGATGCTGCCGGCGGGCGATCATATCCGGGTCGTCGCCCAGCCGCTTCCGGACGGGGGCCTGAGGCTTTTCCTGGAAGACCGCACGGAGCAACTCCGGCTCGCTTCGGCCCGCGACACTTTGCTTCGGGTCCGCGCGGCGACGTTCGACAATCTCTATGAGGCGATCAGCGTCTTCGCCAGCGACGGCCGGCTCTACACCTGGAACCGCAGGTTCATCGAGGACTGGGAGCTCGATGAGGAATGGCTGGCAAGCCACCCCCGGGTCGATGAGCTGGTCCCGGCGATGGCGCGCAAGCTGGTCAATCCGACCGCCGCCGCGCAGATCCGGGAGATGGTCCGCCAAACGACCAATGACCGCCAGTCGTCGACCGGGCGTCTGTCGATGACCGACGGCCGCCATTTCCAGTTCGCCGCAGTCCCGCTTCCCGACGGCAATGCGCTGCTGACGATGGTCGACGTGACCGATTCAACACGGATCGAGGCGGCGCTCCGCGAGCGCGCCACGGCGCTCGAGGAAGCAGACCGGGTCAAGACCGACTTCGTTGCCAACATGAGCTACGAGCTGCGGACGCCCCTGACGTCGATCGGCGGATTCGCCGAGCTCCTCGGCGGTGGCTATGCCGGAGATCTCAGCCCCAAGGCCGCCGATTATGTCAGCGCGATCCTGGAATCGGTCGGTAGGCTGTCGAAGCTGATCAACGACGTGCTCGACCTTACCACCGGCGACACGCGCGGCGTGGCGCTCGAGAAGGAGCGGGTCGACATCGGCGGCCTATGCCGAGCGGCGGCGGAGACGGCGAAGCCCCGCGCGGCCGAGAAAGCGCAGAAGCTGGAGGTCGAAATCGCGGCCTCCGCAGGTCACGTGTTCGGCGACGCCCGAAGGCTTCGGGAGTCGATCGAGCATCTGCTGCAAAACGCCATGGCCTATACCGACCGCAAGGGGCGGATTTCCCTGTCGGCGGACGGGGACAAGAAGCAGGCCGTGATCCGGATTGCCGACAATGGAACCGGCATCGAAGCCGGCGATCTGCCGCGCGTGTTCGACCGCTTCGACCGCGTGGCGGAAGCGGGGGTCCGCGGCGAAGCGGCGCTGGGTCTCGGATTGCCGCTCACGCAGCAATTCATCGAGGCCCACGGCGGAACGGTCCAGATCGAGTCCGAAAAGGGCAAGGGCACGGCCGTTACCCTGACGATCCCGCGCGGCACTCGATGATCCTCGGCAGCGAAGCCGAAACGGCCGCGGCCGGCGCCGCCGTGGCGCGGTCAGCACGCGCCGGCGACGTAATTACGCTCTCCGGCCCGCTTGGCGTCGGCAAAACGGCGTTCGCGCGCGGGTTCATCGCCGAGCTTGGCCACGAAGCCGAAGTGCCGAGCCCCAGCTTCGCCATCGTCCAACCCTATGACGACGTCGATCCGCCGGTGTGGCATGTCGATCTCTATCGGATCGAGGACGCGTCGGAGATCGAAGAGCTCGGACTCGATGCTGCCGCTGATGCTGTCCTGCTGGTCGAATGGCCCGAGCGCGCGGGTGAGAAGGCGTGGGGCGATGCGCTCCGACTGTCGATCGAGTTCGCGCAGGCTGGCGACAGAATCTTGACAGCGGAGGTGCCCCCGTCATGGGAGGGGCGATGGCCTCCCCGATGATTCCGCCGCCGCATGCGCCTGAATTCCTTGCAGCTTCGGGCTGGGAGGGAGCCGAGATCCTGCCGCTCGCGGGCGATGCCTCGTTCCGGCGCTATTTTCGGGTGGTTCGCGGCGGCCAGAGCGCTGTCCTGATGGACGCGCCGCCGCCGCACGAGGATCCAGGGCCGTTCATCGCGGTCGCCGAATGGCTGATCGGGAGGGGCCTTAGCGCGCCGGAGATCCTCGCTCGCGACCTCGACAAAGGGCTCCTTCTCCTTGGCGATTTCGGCAACGCCCGCCTGCGCGAGACGCTGGACACCGATCCGGGGCGCGAGCGGGAGCTGTACGAGCTTGCAACCGACGTCCTCGTCCACCTTCACGCGCACCCGCCGATGGCCGGACTGAAGCCGCACGGGCTCGAGCAATGGCTC
>JGI24744J21845_10000185_pt1 | contig 9487 bp, 9 predicted proteins | sample KBSMiscanthusM3_FD_21845 | JGI IMG/M metagenome (IMG submission 21845)
GTTCGCGTGGCCTCTTCCTCGATCTGCGCCCATGCGGCTTCGGTGATCGGGGCCAGCTCGCGATACAGGTTGTTCATTGGCGGGTTCCTTTCAGGCTGCCGATCCCCAGCGACCCGTTGGTGGCGACGGGCGCGACGGTGACTTCTGGTTGGTCTTCTTCGGGCTCCGAATCCGGAGGCGGCGGTGGGTCGTTGAGAAAGTCCACGATCGGCGTGAAGAACTTCCCGCCGGTGATCGCGGTGGAGAACTCCAGGATGTGGTCGGTGTTGCCCGGCGGGTCGCCGATGAACATGTTGGTGAGCATCCGTTCGGTGACTGCGGCCGTGCGCGAATAACCGATGAAGTAGGTGCCGTACTCGCCCTTACCGATCTCGCCGAACGGCATGTTGTGCCTGACGATTTTCAGCTCGTTGCCGTCCTCGTCTTCGATCACGTTCAAAGCGATATGCGCGTTGGCGGGCTTGGCATCGTCGTCCATCTCGATGTCCTCGAGCTTGCTCCGTCCGATCACCAGTTCCTGCTCGGTGACCGACAGCGCGTCCCACGATCGCATGTCGTGCAGGTACTTCTGCACGTGGACGTAGCAGCCGCCTGCGAAGTCGGGATCCTCGTCGCCAATCTCGGTGGCGGACACCGCAAGTGGCCCCTCAGGGTTCTCGGTGCCGTCGACGAAGCCCAGCAGGTCACGGTTGTCGAAGAACCGGAAACCGTGGGTCTCGTCGACGACGGTGACGGCCCCCAAGGCCTTGACGATCCGGCCCGCCAGCTCGAAGCACATGTCCATCGACATCGCCTTGATGTGGAACAGCAGATCGCCCGGTGTCGACGGCGCTTTGTGGCGGCCCCCATCCAGCTCGATGAACGGCGTCAGCTCGGCCGGCTTCGGACCGGAGAACAGGCGGTCCCAGGCGTGTGAGCCGATAGAGGTGACCACCGAGAGGCGTTTGTCGCTGTCACGGAAGCCGATGGCGCGGACCAGCCCCGAGATGTCGGCCAGCGCATCGTGGACGGCGGCCTCACCGCCTTCGTCGATGGTGACCATTAGGAAGATGGCTGCGGGTGTCAACGGCGCCGTTACCGGTTGCGGTAGTGGGTCGGGCACCGTTTGACCCTAGCGAATCTCGCGTCGGCAATGATGGTGAACCATGTCCGCAAGTGCACAGGGTCTGTGCGAATTCATCGACGCGTCACCGTCGCCGTTCCATGTCTGCGTGACTGTCGCGCAGCGACTGAGCGCCGCGGGGTTCACCGAACTCTCCGAACGCGACGAGTGGCCTGCTGAGGGCAGGTTCTTCACTGTGCGGGCCGGCTCGCTCGTGGCATGGCGGGTCGACGAAGCCGACCGGACCGGGCCCTTCCGAATCGTCGGCGCCCACACCGACAGTCCGAACCTGCGGGTCAAGCAGCACCCCGACCGGTTTGTCGCCGGCTGGCAGGTGGTCGCGCTGGCGCCCTACGGCGGGGCGTGGCTGAACTCGTGGCTGGACCGCGACCTCGGCATCAGTGGCCGGCTGTCGGTTCGGGTCGGCAACACCATCGACCATCGGCTGGTCCGCATCGACGAACCGATCCTGCGCGTGCCGCAGCTGGCGATCCACCTGGCCGAGGACCGCAAGGCGGTGTCGCTGGATCCGCAGCGGCACGTCAACGCGGTCTGGGGCGTCGGCAGCGGCACCCGGACGTTTCTCGGCTACGTCGCCGAACACGCAGGCGTGGACGAAGCCGCCGTCCTCGGCGCCGACCTGATGACCCATGACCTGACCCCGTCGCGGTTGGTCGGAGCCAACCACGACCTGCTGAGCGCGCCCCGGCTGGACAACCAGGCCACCTGCTACGCCGGGCTCGAGGCGTTCCTGGCCGCCGAGCCGGGCGAGCACATGCCGGTGCTCGTGCTTTTCGACCACGAGGAGGTCGGCTCGCAGTCGGATCATGGGGCGCAGTCGGAGCTGCTGCACACCGTGCTGGAGCGCATCACGCTGGCGGCGGGCGGCGGTCGCGAGGACTTCCTGCGCCGGCTGCCCGGGTCGATGGTCGCCTCCGGCGACATGGCGCACGCCACCCACCCGAATTATCCCGAGCGGCACGAGCCCGGCCACCTCATCGAGGTCAACGGCGGCCCGGTGCTCAAGGTGCAGCCGAACCTGCGATATGCCACCGACGGGCGCACCGCAGCGGCCTTCGCGCTGGCATGTGCGCAGGCGGGCGTGCCGCTGCAGCGCTACGAGCACCGGGCGGACCTGCCGTGTGGGTCGACGATCGGCCCGATGACCTCGGCGCGCACCGGCATCCCGACCGTCGACGTCGGCGCGCCCCAGCTGGCCATGCATTCGGCGCGTGAGGTGATGGGCGCAGCCGATGTCGGCGCCTACGCCTCGGCGCTCGAGGCGTTTTTGTCACCGGGCTGATCTAGGGTCAGCGCCATGGCACTCAATGTGGAATCGATCACGTTCGACACCACCGACCCCGAGAAGGCGGCCCAATGGTGGGCAGAGGCCGCGGGTGGGCAGGTAATCCCTTATGTACCCGGCGAATTCGTCGCCGTCGAACGTCAGCCGGGGCCGAAACTGTTGTTTCAGAAGGTACCCGATCCGACACCCGGCAAGAACCGCGTCCACCTCGACTTCACCGCCGCTGACGTCGACGCCGAGGTGAATCGGCTGGTAAACCTGGGCGCCAGCGAAACGGGGCGGCACAGCATCGGCGACTTCGGGTGGGTGGTGCTTGCCGACCCGGAGGGCAACGCGTTCTGCGTGACCGTGGGCGATGCAAACTAGACTGTCTGCGTGACGTCCGGGCTCTCCCATGAGGTCGACACCGTCGACCACGCCGCCGCCACTCCCGACCATCCCCAGCCGTTCCGCGAACTCGGCCTGAAGGACGACGAGTACCAGCGGATACGTGAGATCCTCGGCCGTCGGCCCACCGACGCCGAGCTGGCCATGTACTCGGTGATGTGGAGTGAGCACTGTTCCTACAAATCCTCCAAGGTGCACCTGCGCTACTTCGGCGAGACCACCACGGAGGCGATGCGGGCCGCGATGCTGGCGGGCATCGGCGAGAATGCCGGCGTCGTCGACATCGGCGACGGTTGGGCGGCCACCTTCAAGGTGGAGTCGCACAACCATCCGTCGTACATCGAGCCGTACCAGGGCGCGGCCACCGGTGTCGGCGGCATCGTCCGCGACATCATGGCGATGGGTGCCCGTCCGGTCGCCGTCATGGACCAGTTGCGGTTCGGCGCTGCCGACGCGCCCGACACTCGCCGGGTGGTCGACGGTGTGGTGCGCGGCATCGGCGGCTACGGAAACTCGCTGGGGCTGCCCAACATCGGCGGCGAGACCGTCTTCGACTCCTCCTACGCGGGCAACCCGTTGGTGAACGCGCTGTGTGTCGGGGTGCTGCGCAAAGAAGATCTGCACCTCGCGTTCGCGTCAGGTACGGGCAACAAGATCATCCTGTTCGGCGCGCGTACCGGTCTTGACGGCATCGGTGGAGTGTCGGTGCTGGCGTCGGAGACGTTCGGCGGCGACGAGGGCGGTGCACCAGGCCGAAAGAAGCTGCCGTCGGTGCAGGTCGGCGATCCCTTCATGGAGAAGGTGCTCATCGAGTGCTGCCTCGAGCTGTACGCCAATGACCTCGTGGTCGGCATCCAGGACCTCGGCGGGGCCGGATTGTCCTGTGCCACATCAGAACTCGCATCTGCCGGTGATGGCGGCATGAGCATCGAGCTTGACTCCGTGCCGTTGCGGGCCGCCAACATGACTCCCGCCGAGATCCTGTCCAGCGAATCGCAGGAGCGGATGTGCGCGGTCGTCACTCCGGAGAACGTCGAGAAGTTCATGGCCGTGTGCCGCAAGTGGGAGGTGCTGGCCACCGTCATCGGTGAGGTCACCGACGGCGACCGGCTGCAGATCACCTGGCACGGCGATAGGGTCGTCGACGTGCCACCGCGCACGGTCGCACACGAGGGTCCGGTCTACCAGCGCCCGGTGCAGCGTCCGGACACCCAGGACGCGCTCAACGCCGACACCTCCGCCAAGCTTCGGCGACCCGTGACCGGTGACGAGCTGAAGACGACTTTGATTGCGCTGCTTGGCAGTCCGCACTTGTGCAGCCGGGCATTCATCACCGAACAGTACGACCGCTACGTGCGCGGCAACACCGTGCTCGCCGAACACGCCGACGGCGGCGTGCTGCGCGTCGACGAAGCCAGCGGCCGTGGCATCGCGGTGTCCACCGACGCATCCGGCCGCTACACGCAGCTCGACCCGTACACCGGCGCGCAGCTCGCGTTGGCCGAGGCGTACCGCAACGTCGCCGTCACCGGCGCGACACCGGTCGCCGTGACCAACTGTCTCAACTTCGGCTCGCCCGAGGACCCGGCGGTGATGTGGCAGTTCAGCCAAGCCGTCCGTGGCCTGGCCGACGGCTGCGCGGTGCTTGGCATTCCGGTCACCGGCGGCAACGTCAGCTTCTACAACCAGACTGGCACCACGCCGATCCTGCCCACCCCGGTCGTCGGCGTGCTCGGGGTGATCGACGACGTGAAGCGGCGCATCCCGACGGGACTGGGCGCCGAACCGGGGGAGACGCTGATCCTGATCGGCGACACCCGCGATGAGTTCGACGGCTCGATCTGGGCGCAGGTCGCCGCCGACCATCTCGGCGGGCTGCCGCCGAAGGTCGACCTGGCCGCGAGAAGCTGCTCGCCGAGGTGCTCACCGCCGCGTCGCGCGACGGGCTGATATCGGCTGCGCACGATCTGTCCGAGGGTGGGCTGATGCAGGCGATCGTGGAGGCTGCGCTTGCGGGCGAAACCGGTTGCCGCATCGTTATTCCCGAGGGTGCCGACCCATTTGTCACGCTGTTCTCCGAGTCTGCAGGCCGGGTGCTGGTCGCGGTGCCGCGCACTGAGGAGAGCAGATTCCGCGCGATGTGTGAGGCCCGCGATCTGCCGGCCACCCGGATCGGCGTCGTGGACCAAGGCAGCGACGCGATCGAAGTACAAGGCTTGTTCACGGTTTCCCTGGAGGACCTGCGCAGCACGTCGGAGGGCGTGCTTCCCGGGTTGTTCGGGTGACCGTCGCGCCACGCGAACGACACCCGCTATTCGTCTGGGCGTGGAGCCTGGTGCGCCTCGACTTCGTCGGGGTGGCATTCGGCGCGCTGTTCTTCTGCCTTTCGCTGACACCGTCGCTGCTGCCGCGCGACTGGCTGTTCCAGGGACTGATCGGTGGGCTCAATGCGGCGATCGGCTACGGCATCGGCGTCTTCGCCGGACGAATGGTGCGCCGCTTCGTATTACGGCGTCGGACGTGGTGGCCGCCGTCGAAGCGGGTGCTGTACGTCATGAAGACCATCACGGTCGCCGTGTCCGCCACGGCCAGTGTGCTGATGATGATTCCGGCCGCCGCGTGGCAGCGTCAGGTGTCGGCGGTGATGGGCATGGAGGGCCCGAACACACTGGGCTACACACGCACACTGATCATCGCCGCGCTGGTGGGTGGTGTGTGCGTGGCGGCCGCCCGCATGCTGCTCGACCTGATCAAGACGCTGGCGCGGTTCTTCATCAGGCGCTGGCATCTGCACGACGAAATGGCGTTGTTCATCGGCACCGCGATCGTGGTGGTGCTGGCCATCACGTTGATCAACGGCGTGCTGATCCGTGGCTTCCTGGCAGGCGCGAACCGCGTGTTCCAACCGCAGAACACCACCACCAGGGCCGGCATCGTGCAACCGCGACAGCCCGAAAGATCCGGTAGTCCAACGTCTTACGCGCCCTGGGAGACGCTGGGCTTCCAGGGCCGCAACTTCGTCGCCACCGGCCCGCACGCCGACGACCTCACGCGCCTGAACGGCAGGCCCGCCAAAGAACCGATCCGCGTGTATGTCGGCCTCAACACCGCGGACGACGACGACAGCCGGATGGCGGTGCTGCTGAGCGAACTCGAACGCACCGGCGCCTTCGAGCGCAAGCTTTTGGTGATCGTCCCCACGACGGGCACCGGCTGGATCAACCCGGTGGCCGCGCGAGCGCTGGAGATGATGTACAACGGCGATACAGCGATCGTCGGATCGCAGTATTCTTTTCTGCCGAGCTGGATTTCGTTTCTCGGCGACAGGGAGAAGTCGATTGCCTCTGGCAGGCTGATGATCGACGCGATCCACGACCGGTGGCTGAAACTGCCGCCCGACCATCGACCCAAGCTGGTGCTGTACGGCGAAAGCCTCGGCTCGATGGCCGGGCAGGGAGCTTTCGGCTGGCTGCCTGATATCTCGCGAATGGGTTTCTCGTCGGTGCTGTGGGTCGGCCCGCCGAACGCCAGCCCGCTGTGGCGGGCAATCACCGAGAGACGCGATCCCGGCACGCCGGAGGTCCAACCACGCTACGACAACGGCCGCACCGTACGGTTTTCGCAGAGCAACGACACGAAGCAGATCCGCGACGACACCGGGGCGCCGTGGGAGGGCACCCGGGTGCTCTTCCTGGAGCATCCGTCGGACCCGATCGTCTGGTGGTCAGAAGATCTGCTGTTCAACCGGCCGGACTGGCTCAGGGAACCGCCGGGCCGCGACCGCACTGCGTCGATGCGCTGGTATCCGATCATCACGTTCTGGCAGGTCGCCGCCGACATGACCAACGCCTCGTCGGTCCCCGGCGGGCACGGCCACAACTACGGCGACTTCGTGCTCGACGGCTGGGCGGCCGTCGCACCGCCTGATGGCTGGACACACGACGACACAGAGCGTGTCCGCATCGCGCTGGAGAAGACCGAGTCCGAAGACGGGCCCGAATACTGATGCGGGCCAGCAAGTTTCGCGCNGTCGGACTGGCCGCGGCGCTGCTGGGCTGGAGCTTCGCCGCGCCGCGGGTGCGATGGCGTCCGATCCCGAACGCCTCGCTGGGCACCGCACTCGTCGCGGTCACCCGCTCACCGCTCGGATTGCGCCCGCCTGCGTTGTGGTCGGGTATGCGCTACGGCCTGACCGCGGGCACAGCGGCGGCGCTCGGTATCGCTGCGATCACGGCGCTGCCGCCGGTGCGCAGGGCGATGGCGCAGCGCGACCTGCCCCAACATCCGGGCCGCTGGCTGCTCGTGAGCATCCCGATCGGAACGGTCTGGCCCGAGGAGGCCGCCTTCCGCGCGACGTTGGGCACAGTCGCCGAAGAGGCATTCGGACCCACCCGCGGGCGGCTGCTGCAAGCCGCGGCGTTCGGGTTGTGGCACATCGTGGATGCGCGCGTCACCGGACAACCTGTCGTGGGCACCGTGCTGGTCACCGGCATTGCGGGCTGGTTCTTCGGCTGGCTGCACGGGCGGTCGGGCAGCCTCGCCGCGCCGATGCTGGTGCACTTGGCGGTCAACGAGGCCGGCGCCGTCGCAGCGCTGGTGGTGCAGCGCATAGGGTCTGGGCATGGTGAGCGGCAATCGAGCTGAATCGCGCACGTTCGTCGTAACCGGAGCGGCGTCGGGCATCGGCCTCGCCACTGCGCGACGGCTACTGGCCGAGGGTGGCACCGTGGTCGGCACCGACCTGGCCGTACCGGCCGATGACCTCGGCGCGCGCTTTGAGTTCGTGGCCGCCGATATCACCGACGAAGCCGCGGTCGCCGCGGTGATCGCAGCGGTCCCGGGCCGACTCGACGGGGTGGTTCATTCCGCCGGGGTGGCGGGCGGCGGGCCGGTTCACTTACTCCCGCAGACCGAGTGGGAGCGCGTCATCGCTGTCAACCTCACCGGCACCTTCCTGGTGGCCAAGGCGGCCATCGCCAAGATGATCGAGCAGAGCCGTGTCGACGGCGAGCGCGGCTCGATCGTGACGCTCGCGAGTATCGAGGGTCTCGAAGGCACAGCGGGCGGTAGCGCATACAACGCGTCCAAGGGCGGAGTTGTGCTCCTCACCAAGAACATTGCGCTCGACTACGGCCCGAGCGGTATCCGGGCGAACGCCATCTGCCCCGGATTCATCGACACACCGATGTTGGACAGCGTGATGGGCTTCGAGGGCATGGCAGCGCCGCTGCAGTCGATCACGGAGGAGCACGCACTTGGGCGCCGCGGCAGGCCGGACGAGATCGCCGCGATGGCGGCCTTTCTGGTGTCCGCCGACGCGTCGTTTGTCACCGGTCAGGCGATCGCAGTCGACGGCGGCTACACGGCAGGCCGCGATCACGGCGTCATCAAGTTGTTCGGCTTTCCAGACTGACGTAGCGGCCCCATCTGACCGACCGCCGCCGCAGCCACGACGATGGCGGCCGCGATTGCCACCGGCCACCAGCCGTCGGTGGCGCCGTGCAAGAAGACGACCACCACCAATACGACGCCAGTCAGGGCGAACACTGCCCATGCGGTCGTGTTGGAATCGTCCGACCGTGAATTTGCTTGTGCAGCAGCAAGATAAACGACGAACAGCAGGATGCCCGCCACTCCCCAGAGCCTTCCTGCGGCGCCGGCCCAATCGAACGACAGCGCCAGCGCCAGCAGGGTCGTTACGACCGCCGTGACCGCCAGCGGCAGCGGGCTGTGGGGGACGGGTGGACGGACGACGCGCGTCGCGCCCCAGATCAGCACGAGCAGGGCGGCGACCGCCTGCGCGATCGTGGCCCCGAGTAACCACAAGTTGCCTGTATGGCCGAACAACTGTGCCGCGATCAGAACGAGGTCGGCTGCGTCGTAACGGAATTCGCCGGCGGAGGCGAGGTTGGTCGCCACCCAGGCCAGCGCGGCACACAAGGTCGCCAGCGCCATCGCGACTCCCAGTGGTCGACCGACAGACTTGAGCCGGTCACTCACGGTTGTCGGGATCTCGAATCCAATGAAGGCGCTGGCTAGCGAAACCAGTAGGGCGGCGGGTCCCCACTCGGCCGCCGCCGGGGTCGCGCCGATCTCCATGACGGGTTCGACGGGCGCAGTGCCCGAAAGCATCCGAGCGATCACGGCCAGCGCCACGTAGAAGAACACCAGCACGCCGAACGCCGCCAGCACCGTCACCGCCGGTGCCAGAAGTCTGGTCGGCAATGCAGCCACCAAAAAGGACCCCACCGCTGCGGCGGCCACCGCCAGTGTCGGCCCCCACCAGTCGGGAGTCATCGCGTCCTGCTGGGTCATCATTACGAGCGCGATCGACGCGATTGTCTTGGCGGTGTATGCGCCGATCAGTACGTAGGCGACGAACTGAACGACCACGATTGCCCGTGCGGGCGCGGCCCCAGGCGCCGACGCGATCAGGTCGGCCGTTGTCCGCGCTCCAGGGGCGTGCGCGTGCAGGCGGTGCAACGTCCAGATCACCCCGACCGACAACAGGCCGAACACCACCGCGCCCCACCCGTTGAGAATGTGGCCGACGATCACCGCAAGGGACAACCCGGTCGCCTGCCATGTCGGCAGGGCGGTCGCGCCGAACCCCCCGCCGGCCGCCCCCTGGCCGGTCACCATCTTCTTCGGCATGCAAGCAGTTTGCAGCCGCCGGGCCTACACGTCCCGGA
>JGI24744J21845_10000191_pt1 | contig 9382 bp, 8 predicted proteins | sample KBSMiscanthusM3_FD_21845 | JGI IMG/M metagenome (IMG submission 21845)
CTGGCTGGCTCCGAGCTGCCCGCCGCTGGCGAGCGAGCGGGAGCCGGCGATTCCCGTTTGTTGACTGCGCAGGAGCGCCCAGCTCGAAAGCTGGAGCCGGTCGAGCCGTGGCTTCAGGGGCTGCACGTCCGGTGTGACCTGGGCGGGGACCGAGTTGCGGGCAGGGATCGACACGGACGCGAGGCGCGACATCGGCCAGTCGTCTGGCGCGGGCGCCGAACCGTACAAGGAGCGACGGGGCTCCGGCATGAGGCTGTCGAGATAGGGTGTGGCGCGCCGTGAGGCGGGTGCCGAGACCGGCGCGGCATAATAGACCGGGACCATCACCGGCCGCATCAGCTGCTGCGCATAAGCCTGAGGATAGTATTGCTCGGCAACAGTCGGCGGTGGGGCAAGCGCAACCGGCTCGACCGGTGCGAACTGGGTTGGCACGATCGGCGGGGTCTTGGCTTCGCTCCGGTCGATCCGGAACAGCTCGGCGCCGGGCAGTGTCCCGAGCGCGGCGGCGCGGACGCCGACCCAGCCGACGACCGCGATGCCAAGGAAGCGCAGCGACGGCCTCATTGCGGCAGCTCCGCGGGAAAGATGTGGCGNGTCTTGTCCCAGCGCTTGGCCCCGCCGCCGANATGGAGNGAGACGGCGCGGGCGGCGGCGAGCATGGCGATGAGGTTGCCGACGACGAGCCTCGGGATCGATAGCAGGCCCTCGCCGAGGCCNTAGGCCGCGGTNGTGAAGGNGGCACGCATCAGCACTCGCCATGCGAGCAGCCATCCGTTGATCGTCAGTAGAGTGATGAGGCCAGGAGACAGCCGCGCCTTGATCGGTGCTCCGAGCGCCTCGGCGAGCCACAGCTGCGACCACAGCAACGCCGCGCCGTAGGCGGCGAGCAGGAGCAGCGCGGCGAAGGGCCCGCGGCGGTCGCGCATCCGCATCCAGCGCTCACCTACGCCGCCGCTCCAGCCGAGGCGGTCCCATCCGGAAAGCGCGATCCCGCCGAGCCAACGCGCCTTCTGCCGAACCGCGCTGCCAAGCGTTGCGGGGAAATGGCCGCGGCTGGCGACGATCGCGCGCTCGCCGGGCTGCGCGGGGATGCGGACAAACATGGTCTTGAGGCCGAGGGCGCCAAGCCTGAGCCCGACCTCATAGTCCTCGGTCATGCTCGCTCCGGCGAAGGGCCGTCCGTCCTGCAGCGCGGCGAGACGCGAAAGCGCCCGCCGCTCGATCGCGCAGCCGACGCCGGCCAGCGGGATGGCCGCGCCGATCGCCTCTCGCACCACCAATTCCTTGATGTGCGCCTCGGCGAACTCGTCGCAATAATGGCCGCTGATCCAGCGCGAATGCGGGTCGGGAAGCGGCAGCACCGGAAGCTGGATCACCGCCGCCCGGCTAATCAGCGCGTCGAAGATTCTGAGCTCGAAGCGGTGGACGACATCCTCGGCATCGTGGAGCACGACCGCCTTGGCCTCGCACTCGTGGGCCATCTCATAAGCGATCAGCGCATCGTAGAGGTGGTTCAGGCAGTCGGCCTTGGTCGTCGGGCCGTCGGCGAGTACTTCGACCGCCTCGACGCGCGGATCGGCGATGCTTGCGATCGCCGCCGCGGTCGCGGGATCGTTCCGATAATGGCCGACGAAGATCCGGTAATGGTCATAATCGAGGCGACCGAGCGTGGCCTTGAGCATCGACGCGATAACGGAGGACTCGTCCCACGCCGGAACAAGGATAGCGATCAGTCCGGGATTCTTACTGAAGACGAAGTAACTGGCGAAGGCGCGCGGGAAACGCGTGTACACCGTCAGCGAGCGCCAGATGCTCCGCCCGAAGTAGATCAGGTCGACCGCAAGGTCGTTGACGGCGAACAGGAGGAAGCCGACGCCGGCGAACAGCGCCAGCTCGGCCGCGATGCGGCTCAAGGTTTCAGCAATGAACACGAAAGTCGGCCCGGCGGGCTAGACGATGCTGGTCGGATTGGTGGAGCTCGGGCCGTTCATATTGCCTCCCCTTGGGCGAATCACGCGGAACCGAGCGGGTTGAGAAATGGCATAACGCCGGAAGAACAACAAGTTTGGTTGGTTAACGCGCCGATCCGGCTGTTTTGAGCGGGGGTGTGGCGCAGCCGGGCGGGCACGATTAGCGTGGGGGCGATGCATCGCCTGGCACTCCTTTTCGCCCTCGCCTGCTTGTCCGCAGCCGCGGTCGGCCGCGGGACGGTCGTCTATGCCGGCGGCGCCTGGGCGGCGATCGACCGCGGCCCCGTATGCGAAGCGGTATCGCGCTCGCAAAAGGTCGTGCCGAAGGACAAGGTGCAGCCGATCGCCGGGGTGAGCTTCAGCGCCGACCGCCGCCGGTGGGGCGAGTTCCACATTCGTTTGAGTCGGATCCCGCGCGGCGATGCGAGTGTGATGCTCAAGGTCGGCGACCAGCCGTTCCTGCTGGTGACCCGCGGCGGCTGGGCATGGAGCCGGGGACCGGCCCAGGCGCAAGCCATCGTCGACGCGGTGCGGAACGAGACGATCATGAGCGTCTCCACCCGCGATGCGGCCGGAGTGCGCTTCTCTGATCCCTATTTGCTCGACGGCGCACCGACCGCCATCGACGCGGCCGCGGCTCGCTGCGCTGGCAAAATGCCGTGACGGTAATTAGATAGCCGCCTTCCGATGAGTGCCGACACCAGCCTGATGCCCATTCCGGGCGCCGTCGATCCTGTGCCCGTGGCGCGGGCGGTGAAGCCGCGCGCCGACGGGCGGACCGAGCTCGTCGGCCTGTCGAAGGACCGCATCCGAGTGGCGCTCGAACTTGCCGGCCTCGAACCGAAGCAGGCGAAGCTGCGCGGCAAGCAACTCTGGCATTGGATCTACAATCGCGGAGTCGCCGACTTCGCGGCAATGAGCGACATCGCCAAGGCGCAGCGACCCTGGTTCGCCGAGCGATTCGTCATCTCGCGGCCCGAAGTTGTCGAAGCGCAGGTCTCATCGGACGGCACGCGCAAATGGCTGCTGAAGACCCATGACGGCCATGATTTCGAGATGGTATTCATTCCTGACGCTGACCGAGGCACGCTGTGCGTGTCGAGCCAGGTGGGTTGCACGCTCAACTGCCGCTTCTGCGCAACCGGGACGATGCAGCTGGTGCGCAACCTCGAGCCAGCGGAGATCGTCGGTCAGGTGATGCTAGCTCGCGACGCTCTCGGCGAGTGGCCCAGCCAGCCCGAGGGGCGGATGCTGACCAACATCGTCATGATGGGCATGGGCGAGCCGCTCTACAATTTCGACAATGTCCGCGATGCGCTGAAGATCGTCATGGACGGCGACGGGCTTGGGCTGTCGCGGCGGCGAATCACCCTTTCGACCAGCGGNGTCGTGCCGATGATGGCGCGNGCGGGCGAGGAGATCGGGGTCAATCTCGCGGTATCGCTGCACGCCGTGACCAAGGAGATCCGCGACGAGATCGTGCCACTCAACAGGAAGTACGGGATCGAACAATTGCTCGAGGCGTGCGCCGCGTATCCGGGCGCCAATAACGCCCGGCGAATCACCTTCGAATATGTGATGCTCCGGGACAAGAACGACAGCGACGAGCATGCGCGCGAGTTGGTGCGGCTGATCCGCAAGTACCGCTTGCCGGCGAAGGTCAACCTCATCCCGTTCAACCCATGGCCCGGCGCGGCTTACGAATGCTCGACGGACGAACGCATCAGGTCGTTCAGCAACATCGTGTTCGAGGCGGGCATCTCGGCGCCCGTGCGTACGCCGCGCGGCCGCGACATCGACGCCGCGTGTGGCCAGTTGAAGACTGCTGCCGAGCGAAAGCGCAAGTCGGCGCAAGCCGCATAATAGGAGCCAGGATGTCGCTGATCGGCCGCTTGATCGACAAGCTTCTGAGCAAGGGCAGCATCACCTTGCTGACTCCCGGCAAGGGCCCGCGCACATACGGTCACGGCGGCGGCAAGCAACTCACCGTTAGGCTCACTGATCGGAAGGTCGCCTTCGACATTTTGCGGAGCCCCAGCCTCGGCGTCGGCGAGGCTTATATGGACGGCCGACTGGTGATCGAGGACGGGACGATCCTCGACCTGCTCGAAATGGTGCAGGAGTCCAATCGCTTCGAGGACGGCGCTCCGCCGAAGGCGATGACGCGCGATGCCAAGCGGCTGCTGCGCAAGCTCAGGCGCAACGATCCGAGGCGGTCGCGGCGCAATGTCGCGCACCATTACGACCTGAGCGACGAGCTGTACGAGCTCTTTCTGGACGACGACAAGCAGTACAGCTGCGCTTACTTCGCCGACCCGGCCAACGGCCTCGATGAGGCGCAGGCCGACAAGAAAGCACATATCGCCGCGAAGCTCGCGCTCAAGCCCGGCCAGCGGGTGCTCGATATCGGCTGCGGCTGGGGCGGGATGGCGCTCTATCTGCACAAGGTCGCGGACGTCGATGTGCTCGGGATCACTCTATCCGAGCACCAGCTGAACATCGCGCGTCAGCGCGCCGCCGACGCCGGCGTATCGGATCGCGTCAAGTTCGAGCTCGTCGATTACCGCCAACTCGACGACACGTTCGACCGGATCGTATCGGTCGGCATGTTCGAGCATGTCGGCCACAAGCATTATGACGAATTCTTCGCCCAGTGCCGCACGCTGCTAAAGCCTGATGGCGTAATGCTTCTGCACACCATCGGGGTGCTGGGCGAGCCGGCGTCAGGGCCGGACCCGTTCACCGACAAATTCATCTTCCCTGGTTATCATTTGCCGTCCCTGAGCGAGATGGTGAGCGCGAGCGAGAAAGTCCGGCTGATCGCGTCCGACGTCGAGACGCTGCGGCTGCATTATGCTTACACGCTGCGGCACTGGCTCGGCCGTGCGACCAAGGCGCGGGCAAAGATCGAGGCGCTGTACGACGCGCGGTTCTTCCGCATGTGGGAGTTCTACCTCGCCGGCGGGATCGTGATGTTCGAGAGCGGCGCCGGCTGCAATTACCAGATCCAATATGTGCGCGACCGCCGCGCCGTCCCCATCACGCGCGATTACATGATGAAGACGGAGCGGCGCTACCGCGAGCTGGAGGGCAAACCGGCGCCGGCGGCATGCAAGCCGCGCGGCGCCGGACGCAAACGAACGCTGGCTTCAACCGACGCTTAGCCCTGGCCGCGTTCGATCCGCATCACCTTGTGGCCATGACCGCGCTCGTCGGGCGTGATCTTCCCGTCATGGTTGACGTCGGCCTTGTCGAAATGCGCAAGCGCCGCCGCCTGCGCCTCGGCGAGCGACACGCGACCATCGTGATTGCCATCGGCCATTTCTAGCAGATGGGCGCCGAACTGGCCGCGCATGCCCATGCCGCCCATGTGGCGCATATGCATGCGCATCCCGTCCATGCCTTCCATCGGCGGATGTGCGCCCTGTGCGCCGGGGGCGCCGTCACGCAAGACGATCATCTGCTCCGTCCGGACCTGAGGCCTCCCGGCAGTGAACTCCTGGCGGCTGATATTGCCGTCATGATTCGTGTCGAGCCGATCAAAGACCGTGGCCCTGTCGCCCATCATCACGCCCCGCTCGGCGAGCCTTTTCTCGACGTCGCCTACGCGGCCCATCGCCGACATCATCTTCGCGTGCATCGCCTCGACCTCGTCCTTGGTGATGAAGCCGTCGCGGTTGGTGTCGAGCTTGGCGAACATCTTGGCGACATGGTCGGCGACTTCGGCACGGGTCATGTCGTGATCGCTGTTGAACATGACGCGGACATGCGGAGCGCCGGGGGCCATTGGCGCAACGGGCGCAACCATTGGCGCGGGCGCGGTACCAGGCGCGACTCCCGCCGGCGGCGGGGGTGCAGGCTGCGCAACGGCAACTGACGCGATGGCCAGCGCGGTAACCGCGCCGCCGATCAAGAACCTTGTCATGACTTCGTGCCTCCTCCTCATGATTGACCCCAAGCTAAATCATCGAAGCTTGCTGGCAATTGAACGGAGGCGAAACGAGCTCCGCATGGATCGATCATGAATAGCGCGTCATGCTGTCCGCCCGCGCATGGACAATCGGGCCGATCCCGCTAGGACGCGCGGTTCTGTCTTTGCAGGCGGGTGACAATGGGGGTTGAAGCCGCTTCGGCGGACCGATTGCCGAGCGATTCCGACCCATGGTGGGAGTCGGCCTGGTGCCTCGGCCTCGTCGTCTTCGCGACCGCACTGCCGCTGCTTTATCCGCCGGTGCCGCCGCTGGTCGACCTGCTCGGTCACATGGGCCGTTACCGCGTCGAGCTCGACCTCAACACCTCGCCGTGGCTGTGGCTCTATTACGATTATCATTGGGCAGCGATCGGCAACCTCGGCGTCGACCTCCTGGTGATCCCGCTCGGCAAGCTCGTCGGGCTCGAGCCGGCGGTGAAGTTCATCGTGGTGCTGATCCCGCCGTTGACCGCGGCCGGGTTCTTCTGGGTCGCGCGAGAGGTGCACGGCCGAGTGCCGCCGACGGCCTTGTTCGCGCTGCCATTCATCTACGGCTATCCGTTCTTGTTCGGCTTCGTGAACTTCACCCTATCCGTGGGGCTCGCGTTCGTTGCCTTTGGCCTGTGGCTGCGGCTCGGCCGGCTCGAGCGGACGAAGCTTCGCAGCTGGCTCTTCGCGCCAATCTCGCTGATCGTCTTCTTCTGCCATACCTATGGCTGGGGGCTTCTTGGCCTCATGTGCTTTTCGGCCGATGCCGTCCGCTTGCACGACCGCGGTCGCACGTGGTGGCGGGCTGGGCTCGAGGCCGCGCTGCATACGTCGGTGATGACGCTTCCGATCCTCGTGATGCTCATCTGGCGCAGCGAGACTCACGGCGGCCAGACGATCGACTGGTTCAACTGGAAGGTGAAGTGGCGCTGGATCTATTCGGCGCTGCGCGACCGCTGGAAATGGTTCGACATCGCCTCGCTGATCGTTCCCGCACTGGTCTTCGTTTACGCGCTCTTCAGCCGCAAGCTGGAGCTGTCGCGGAACCTCGCTTTCTCGGCGATCGTCCTTGCCGCCTCGTTCGCGGTCCTGCCTCGGATCATCTTCGGCTCGGCCTACGCCGATATGCGGCTGGTGCCGTATCTGATAGCGGTGGGGTTGCTCGCGATCCGCTTCCGCGGGCCGCCGGCGCGGACCATGGCGCAGGTGCTTGCGGTGATCGGCCTTTTGTTCTTCGCGACGCGCACGATCGCCACCACAATCAGCCTGAAAATGGCCGCCGACGATCAGTCGGCGAAGATGCAGGCCATTGACCTGATGCCGCGCGGCGCGCGGGTCATCAGCCTCGTCGGCATGACTTGCCAGGAATATTGGCCGCTGCTCCGCGACGGCCATCTCGGCGCGATGGTGATCGTCCGCCGCGAGGGTTTTTCCAATGACCAGTGGCTGCTCGAGGGCGTAAACCTACTCGATCTCAAATATCGCGCGGCCGGCTATTATGCCGCGGACCCGTCACAGCTGGTCCGCCCCAACCGCTGCGTCGATCCCCTCCACCGGACAATCGACGATTCGCTTGTCAGCCTGCCGCGCAAGGATTTCGATTACGTCTGGCTGATCAATCCCCCGCCCTATGACCCGGCGACTGTCGCCGACATGCAGCCGGTCTGGCGCGGGCCCGGCTCCATCCTCTACAAAACGCAGCCATGAAAGTTTCGATCGTCGTTCCGTGCTTCAACGAGGAAGCCTGCCTGATCGAGTTGCACCAGCGGCTCAGCGCGGCGGCGCGCTCGGTCGCCCGTGCGGATTATGAATTGGTGCTCGTCAATGACGGCTCGAGCGATGGTAGCTGGCCGGCGATGCGGCGGCTGGCGGCAGAGGATGCGCACGTCGTCGCGATCAACCTCTCGCGCAACCACGGTCATCAGCTGGCCCTGACCGCGGGCCTCGATCTTTGCCGTGGCGACACCGTTTTGATCATCGACGCCGATTTACAGGACCCGCCGGAATTGCTCGCGCCAATGCTGCAGGCGATGCGCGAGAGCGGCGCCGACGTCGTTTACGGCGTGCGCCGCAGTCGTTCCGGCGAGACCGCATTCAAGCGCGCGACGGCCCACGGTTTCTACCGGCTGCTGTCGCGCGCGACCGAGGTCGACATTCCACTCGACGCCGGCGACTTCCGTCTGATGAGCCGGCGTGCGCTCGATGCGCTGCTGGCGATGCCCGAGCAGGCCCGCTTCATCCGCGGAATGGTCGCGTGGATCGGCTTTAAACAGGTGCCGTTCGCTTATGACCGGCAGACGCGCTTCGCGGGGGAGACCAAATATCCGCTGCGCAAGATGATCCGCTTCGCCCTCGACGCGCTGACCGGCTTTTCCTCGGCACCTTTGAAGCTTGCCAGCCATGTCGGTTTCGGCTTGTCGGTCGGCTCAGTCCTGCTGGTGCTGTACATCGCTTATGCCTGGCTCTCCGGCCGAAGTATTCAGGGCTGGACGTCGTTGATGCTGATCGTCGTCATCCTCGGCGCGATCCAGATGTTCGTCCTCGCGCTGATGGGAGAATATATCGGCAGGCTCTACAACGAGGCGAAGAAGCGGCCGCTATACATCGTCGAGGAGATCGCCGGTGGAGACGGGCAGAACGCCCGGCTGGGCTATCTCGCCGACGCGACCGCGAAAAGCGACAGGCCCGGCGGCAAGGGCAAGCGCCCGACCAAATAACGTTCGGAAGCAAACACCGCTTCGAACAGGTTGTTGAGTGGCCTTGGGGGCAGCGACACGTTGCCATCATCCTTGCCTCGCAGTTTCGAGGCCGCGCGCTCCACGATGGCCAGCGGGAAGAGCAGGCTGTTGAAATAACCAATCTTGTCGAGCCGCAGCGGTGAGCCTTCGACCAAGGCTCGGAGCGCGCGTTTCGAATAACGGCGCTTGTGGTGGTTGGCGACGTCATGCGCGGTCCACATCCACGGGTGAGCGGGAACGGTCATTATGAACTTGCCCCCCGGCTTGAGCCTGGTGGCGATCGCGGCGAGCGCGGCGTGATCGTCATCGATATGCTCGATGACGTCGAACGCGCCGATGAGATCGTAGTCATTCGACACCCCGTCGAGCTCGGGCAATGGGGAACGGATGATCACGCGGCCCAGCCGTTTCTCCGACAGCGCCGCCGCTTCATCGTCGAGCTCGAGCCCGTCGACGTGGCCGAAACCGGACAGCATCGCGAGATTGTGCCCAGTGCCGCAGCCGATTTCGAGGATGCGCGAATCGGCAGCTGGGTGAACCTCGCGGCGGATGAGCTCGGCGAGGATTCGGCGGCGTGCCCGGTACCACCAGTGGCGGTCATCGAGCTCGGCCATTTGTTGGTAGACGATGCGTTCCATCAGCGGAACACCAACTGCTTGTTCAGGGCGAAGGTGGCAAGCGGAGTGACGAAGATTGCCGGAATGAGCGGCCACCAG
>JGI24744J21845_10000192_pt1 | contig 9372 bp, 9 predicted proteins | sample KBSMiscanthusM3_FD_21845 | JGI IMG/M metagenome (IMG submission 21845)
TCGTGCGCTTCCCAGGCCACAACCCGGCCTCGCAGTACGATGCCTGTGACATGAAAGGCATCGAGTGACGGCAGCCGAGACTGGGCAACGGCGCGCCGACGAGGACAAAGGCAACTTCCGCCAACGCCTCCTTGATGCGCTCGAGGCCTCGATTGCCGAGGATGGCTACCCGCGCACGACGGTTGCCGACATCGTGCGGCGGGCGCGGACATCGAGGCGCACCTTCTACGAATACTTCGACAGCAGGGAAGCCTGCTTCGTCGCCCTTCTCACCGATGCGAACGCCGACCAGGTCAGGCAGATAGCGGCCGCCGTCGACCCACAGGCGCCATGGCGAAACCAGGTGCGGCAGGCCATCGAGGCGTGGATCTCGTCCGGCGAATCGCGGTCCTCACTGATGCTCAGCTGGATCCGAGATGTTCCGTCACTGGGCGCTGCCGCGCGCCGGCTGCAGCGCGATGGGACGGAGAACTTCATCGAGCTGGTGCAGGCGCTCGCCGACTCCGATGCATTCAGTGCAGCGGGCATCGGCCCGGTGTCCCGTCAGCGCATCATCATGCTGCTGGGCGGCCTTCGCGAGCTCGCCGCGATCACCGTCGAGGAGGGTGGTCGTGCGAGCGACATCACCGAGGAAGCGGTCGATGCCTCGATCGCGCTGCTCGCTCCGCGCGATCAGCCCGGCTAGTCCGCGACGGTGATCGCCTGCGTCGGGCACGAGTCGGCGGCCTCTCGAATCGCCTGCCGCTGCGTCTCGTTGATCTCGGCGCTGACGGCCAGCCTGCCGTCCTCGTCGACACGGAAAACGTCGGGCGCCAATCCTGTGCACAAAGCCGGTACGGCACAACGGTTTTCGTCCCACTCGACGCGCATCACGCGATGCTCCTGGCCCGCTCGTCCGCGATGGCCGCGGCCGGTGTGAACACGACCCCGTCGTCGATCGGTCCTCGGCGCAGCAGTCGGACGTCCTTGACGTAGTTCTGATGCAGCCGCCACGGCGCCCGATCACCCTGCCTGGGTAGGTCAGCGAGGCTGCGCTTGACGTATCCCGACGCCAGATCGAGGAACGGGCCGGCTGCCGCGGTGCCTGCCGCATCGGGCGTCACCGCCGCATAGCCTCCTGCCTCCATGTGCTTCAGCAGCCGACACGCATACTCGGCGACAAGGTCCGCCTTCAGCGTCCACGAGGCGTTCGTATAGCCGATGGTCCACGCGAAGTTCGGCACACCCGACAGCATCATGCCCTTGTAGGACACGGTCTTTGACAGGTCCACCGCACGCCCGTCGACCTCGAGTTGCATGCCGCCGATGGCGAGCAGGTTCAGGCCAGTGGCGCTGACGACGATGTCGGCCTCCAACTCGGCGCCAGACTGCAGCCGAACGCCGGTTTCGGTGAACGTGTCGATGTGGTCGGTAACCACCGACGCGCGGCCGTCGCGGATCGTCGTGAACAGATCGCCGTCGGGGACCAGGCACATCCGCTGGTCCCACGGGTTGTACGACGGCGCGAAGTGAGTGTCGACGGCGTAGCCTTCGGGCAATTGCTTGATCGCGGCCTTGCGCAGCATCGACTTCATCATCGCGGGACGGCGGCGGCTCAGGTTGAAGATGGCCATCGCCTGCAATGCGTTCTTCCATCGCACTATCGCGTAGGCGAGCTTCTGCGGCAGCCACGTTCGCAGCCGATCGGCGATCGGGTCACTGGCCGGGCGCGATGCGATATAGGTGGGTGAGCGCTGCAGCATCGTCACGTGTGCGGCCGACTCGGACAGTGAGGGGACCAGCGTCACCGCGGTCGCGCCGCTACCGATCACCACGACGCGCTTGCCCTTGTAATCGAGGTCCTCCGGCCAGTGCTGCGGGTGAATCACCGGCCCGCGAAACCGTTCAACGCCAGGGAAAGTGGGGCTGAAGCCCTCGTCATAGCGGTAGTAACCGGTGCAGACGTACAGAAACGCGCAGCTGATCGTGACGAGGTCGTGGGTGTCGGTGCGATGCACCTCGACGGTCCACCGCGCCTCGTCACTGTCCCAATTGGCGTTCACTACGCGGTGATTCAGCCGAATGAGGTTCTCGACGTCGAATTCTCTTGCAGTGTCGTGGATGTAGCGCAGGATGCTCGGTCCGTCGGCGATCGCCTTCGGGTCGGTCCACGGCCGAAACCGATAGCCGAGCGTGAACATGTCGGAGTCCGACCGGACGCCCGGGTAGCGGAAGAGGTCCCAGGTGCCGCCGATCGCGTCACGGGCTTCGAGCACGATCACCGATTTGTCGGGGCATTCTCGGCGCAGCTGGCATGCGGCGCCGACACCGGACAGTCCGGCTCCGACGATCAAGACGTCCACCGTTTCCGCTCCTCGCGTGCGCGGCCCCGTTTCCGCTGCTTGTGACATGTGCGCTGCCTCCCGTCGATCATCTGGTACGGCTGAGTACCAGTATCGGTACTAGACGGTACCATTATTAGACGTGTGTGGAAAGGGGGTTGTGCCGATCGGTACTAGAGCGTACCGTTGCCGGTACCTTGGAGTACCACCACGGAGGTGCAGCATGGCTGTGGCGACCACGGACCCGGTGCGACTGCCACCCGCACCACGGATACCCAAGCTCCTACAGGGCGTGGGCTTTGTCGCCGCCCGGGAGAAATCTGTCGCCGCACTGGCCAGGCGATACGGGTCGGCCTTCACGCTGCGGCTGCCGATCTTCGGGGACACCGTCGTCGTGAGCGATCCCGCTCTGGTCAAGGATCTGTTCACCACCAACACCGATCTCATTGCTAGGGCCGGTGCGCTCGGTGAGATGTTCGGTCCTGGCTCGACATTCAGCCTCGACGGCACCGAGCATCGTGAGCGCCGCAAGCTTCTCGTTCCGCCGTTCCATGGCAAGCGGATGGCCTCCTATGAAGCGATCATCGAGGAAGAGGTGCTGCGCGAGACGGCATCATGGCCCGAGGGCAGAGAGTTCGAGACCATGCCGTCGATGATGCGCATCACGCTCAACGCGATCCTGCGTACGGTGTTCGGCGCCGAAGGGGCCGCACTCGACGAACTGCGCGAACTGCTGCCGGACATGGTCCCACACGCCTCCCGGCTGGCTGTGATGCCTCCGATCGTGCGCCGGGACTTCGGCCCGCGGAGCCCTGGCGGCAAGCTGACGGCAAACCGCGAGCGCTACGACGCAATCATCCGGCGACTGATCGCCGAAATTCGCAGTGATCCGACATTCGACGAACGCAACGACGTCCTCACGCTGATGCTGCAGGCGCGCTACGAGGACGGCTCACCGATCTCTGACGATCACGTCGCCGACGAGCTGCTGACCCTGCTCGCCGCCGGCCACGAAACCACGGCGACGACGCTGGCGTGGACCGTCGAGCGGATACGCCGCCATCCGCGCTTGCTTTCCCCCTTGACCGCCGAGGTCGACGCCGGAGGTTCCGAGCTGGTGCAGGCCACCATCTGGGAGGTGCAGCGCACCCGACCGGTGATCTACGGCACTACCCGGATGACGAAGACCCGGATCCGGTTGGGGGAGTGGGTCATTCCCGAGCGGCATGTCATTATGGCCAGCATTTCGCTCGCGCACGCTTCCGAGGCCAGCTTCGCCGACGCGAAAACCTTCAATCCCGACCGGTTTGTCGGCAACCCGCCGGACAACTACGCGTGGATTCCGTACGGCGGCGGAGTGCGTCGCTGCATCGGTGCGGCGTTCGCGAACATGGAGATGAACGTGACCCTGCGGACGTTGCTGCGCGAATTCGAGTTCGGCACGACGTATGCGCCAGGTGAGCGCTCCCACTCGCGCGGAGTCGCGACCGCACCCGCGCACGGCGGCCGTGCGGTGGTGTATCGACGAGCGACCACGATGGTCGCGCCCGCGGGCCAGACGCAGCGAGCCTCAGCATGACGGCGCGCGTGGAGGAACTCGTCGACGTCGGTCGTGGCATCGAGATGTGCTACGACCAGACCGGCGACCCCGCCGACCCGCCGATCCTGCTCATCGCCGGCCTGGGGCAGCAATTGCATTCATGGCCAGATGATTTCGTCACCGCGCTGGCCGGCCGCGACTATCGAGTGACCCGGTTCGACAACCGCGACGCCGGCCGATCGAGCCACATGAATTACCGGCCGCCGAACCCGGTGGCCGCGTTCCGTGGTCGCAACCAATACCACCTCGGCGACATGGCGCGCGACACGGTCGGCCTGCTGGACGCGCTCGGTTACGCCGACGTGCACCTGGTCGGCATCTCGATGGGCGGGATGATCGCCCAGACCGTCGCCGCGCACTACCCGGGCCGGGTTCGCACGCTGACCTCGATCATGTCGACCACCGGCGCGCCGCGGCTGGGCCGGCCTGCGCTGTCGACCTGGCGGCGGATGTTGACGTCGCGCCCACCGCGAACGCGGGCCGAGGCGGTGAGCCGCGCCGTGATGATGTTCTCCCACATCGGGTCTCACGGATTTCCGTTCGACGAGCAAGCGGTGCGCGAGTACGCCGGGGTTGCGTGGGACCGGGACTCCAGCCCCACGGGCATCGTCCGCCAGCTCGCAGGTATCTTCGCGTCCGGAGACCGCACCGCCGAACTCCGCCACATCGACGTCCCGACGCTGGTCATCCACGGCGACCGCGACCGGATGGTCCACCCCACCGGTGGAGCGGCCACGGCGCGAGCGATCCCAGGCGCCCGCCTGGAGACGATCGTCGGCCTCGGTCACGATCTGCCCATCGGGGCGTGGGGCCGGATCATCGACCTGATCACCGATCACGCCGTCTTCACCCCTGTCACCCATACCGCACTCGAGGAGCACGCATGAGATACCGAAGACGACAACGAGTGAAGATCGCAGCGAGGACGGAGCGAGGAGGAGTCGAGGCATGAGTAAGTCCCAACGCACGATCAGCGGCCGCGCGGTCGTCATCACAGGAGCGGCGTCGGGCATCGGCCGCGCTCTGGCGCAACGGCTTTCGGCACACAGCTGCCCCGTCGCAATCGCTGACATCGACGAGAAGGGCCTCAAGGAGACCGAGGCCTCACTGCACGGCCCGGCGTTGCTGCGAGTGCTCGACGTGGCCGATGCCGAAGCGCAGCGTGACTTCGCGGCCGAGGTGCGCGAGTGGGCACCTCAGCCGATCGGCGCGGTGTTCAACAACGCGGGCGTCGCCACGGCGTCCAGCGTGCTCGACGCGGTTCCCGAGGACGACGACTGGCTGTGGAACATCAACTTCCACGGTGTGGTCAACGGCACCCGGGCGTTCCTGCCGATCCTGGTCGAGCAGAACGAGGGTGCGATCGTCAACACGTCGAGCGTGTTCGGCCTTGTCGGAATGCCCAACCAAAGCGCTTACTGCTCAGCCAAATTCGCTGTCCGCGGGTTCACCGATTCGCTTCGTCAGGAGCTGCGCGGCACGGGCGTAACGGCGATCAACGTTCACCCCGGCGGCATCAACACCAACATCGTACGAAACGCGCGGTGGCGCAAGGACCCCGAGGGCCGCGACCGCAGCCATGAACAGATGGTGCAGGAGTTCGCGGCCATCACACTGACGCAGCCAGACAAGGCCGCCGAGATCATCCACCGCGGAGTCGAGGCCGATAAGGCGCGCATCCTCGTCGGCCCCGACGCCTACCTGTTCGACACCCTTGCGCGCCTGGCACCGACCCGCTACTACGACGTGCTGGGGCAGCTGCAATCGTTCCTGCGGCGACGCAGCGGGGCGAGGGCGTCAGCACCTCGACTTGTACAGTAACGCGCCAACGACCTCCTCGTAGGCCGTGCGGAAACGGTCGGTGATCTCGGCGATCTCGGTCGCCGTGCTGATCAGTGGCGGCGACAGACAGATGGTGTCTCCAACCGCGCGCACCAACACACCCTGTCGGGCCGCCTCGTCCGCGACCGCCGCACCCATCGCGCCGTCACCGCCCTGCGATGGGCGCAGCGGTGCGAACGTGACTGCGGCCAGGAAGCCGTGGCCGCGCACATCGATGACGCCGTCCTTGCCCCGCAGCGGATCCAGCCCGGCCAGCAGTGTCCGGCTGGTCGTGCGTACGTGGCCGGGGATGTTGTTGTCGTGCAGGATCGCGATGGTTTCACGTGCGACGGCTGCGGCGACGGGATGCCCTGAGTAGGTGAATCCATGTCCGAATGAGCCGACGGCGGTCGAACCTTCGACGATGACGTCGGTGACGCGCTCGCCCACCATGACCGCCGATATCGGCAGATACGCCGAGGACAGGCCTTTGGCCAAGGTGATGATGTCGGGTTTCAGGCCGAACTCGTGGGTGGCGAACATGCTTCCTGTGCGGCCGAAGCCGGTGATGACCTCGTCGGCGATGAACAGGATGTCGTGACGGGCGAGTACTTCCTGCAGTCGGTGGTAGTAGTCGGCCGGCGGGATGACGATTCCGCCTGCGCCAAGGATGGGCTCGCCGATGAACGCCGCGATGGTGTCGGGTCCCTCTGCCCGGATGACCTCCTCCAGGCGGGTGATCAGGTGGTCCGTGAAGCCGTGTGGCGTCTGGCCGGGCGCCTCGAGCGGGTCAGGGCAGGGCAGTTTGATGAAGTTAGGCAGTGGCAGGCCGAATCCGTTGTGCATCAAGTCCAGGCCGGTTGCCGAGGCGCCGGTCACTGTGGTGCCGTGGTAGCCCCTTTGGTGGGAGAGGATTTTGACCCGGCCACGTCGACCCATACAGCGGTGGTAATACCACGCCAGCGTGATGGCGCTGTCGACGGCCTCGGCGCCGGAGTTTGCGAAGAAGGTGCGGCCCATGGGTATTGGGGCGATCTTGGCGAGATCGTCGGCCAGCGCCAGAGCCACGTCGTTGGTGCGGTGACCATAGAGCGCATAGAAGGGCAGTCTCGACATCTGCTTGGCGGCGGCTTCGACCAGCCGCGGTTGGGTATAGCCGAGGTTGGTGCACAGCATTCCGGAGGTGCCGTCCAGATAGGACTGTCCCGCGCTGTCCCAGACTCGGATGCCTTCGCCCCTCACGATCACGTGGGGTGCGGTTTTTAAGGCCGGCAGGGCATGCGGCTCGAGCAGGGTGGTGGAATGGCTGGACACGACGGAATTCATCCTTCCTTCGGGGCATTTGGGGGCGACGCCTCCTGTTGGACGTAGGTCACCACGTGGCGGATGCCACTGCCGGCTCCGAGGCGCTACATCTGATAACGAATAGCTCGGCGAAAATCGTTCAGCGGCTGGGAAAGACACCGGAAGCGCTGATAGCGTCACTGAACATGCGCGCTGTCGTGATCACGAAACACGGCGACTTCTCTGTCCTACGAGTGCAGGAACGTCCTGACCCGCCGCCACCGGGGCCCGGGCAGGTGCGCGTCGCGGTGCACGCCCGAGTGCAGGAACGTCCTGACCCGCCGCCACCGGGGCCCGGGCAGGTGCGCGTCGCGGTGCACGCCGCGGGGGTCAATTTCGCCGATCACCTGGCGCGCGTCGGGCTCTATCCTGATGCGCCGAAACCGCCCGTCGTCGTCGGTTACGAGGTGGCAGGCATCATCGAAGCCGTCGGCGATGGAGTCGATGCAGCACGGGTGGGGGAGCGGGTGTTCGCAGGCACCCGGTTCGGCGGCTACGCGGAGATCGTCAACGTGCGGGCGGCCGACGCGGTACCGCTGCCAGAGTCGCTGACCTTCGAACAGGGCGCGGCGATCCCGGTCAACTACGCCACCGCCTGGGCGGCCCTGCACGGCTACGGGTCACTACGCGAGGGCGAGCGCGTGCTGATCCACGCGGCCGCCGGTGGCGTCGGCATCGCGGCGATTCAGCTGGCCAAGGCCGCCGGCGCGGAGGTACACGGCACCGCCTCACCGGGGAAGCACCAGCGATTGGCCGAACTGGGCGTCGACCGCGCCATCGACTACCGCCGCGACGGCTGGTGGAAAGGTTTGCCGCCGTACGACATTGTGCTCGATGCCATCGGCGGCAAGTCGCTGAAGCGCTCTTACGGTCTGCTGCGTCCCGGCGGGCGGCTCGTCGGCTACGGGGCTTCGGCGATGCAACAAGGTGAGAAGCGGTCGCTGCGCACCGCGCTACCGCAGCTGGCATCGATGCTGCGGGGCTTCAACCTGATCACTCAGCTCCAGCAGTCCAAAGCCGTGATCGGGCTGAACATGCTTGCGTTGTGGGACGACCGCGGCACGCTGCAACCGTGGATCGAGCCGCTGTCACAAGCGATGTCGGCTGGCATCGTCCAGCCTGTCGTCCACGCGGCGGTGCCATTCGCTAATGCCGGCGAGGCCCATCGCATCCTCGCGGCGCGTGAGAACGTCGGCAAGGTCGTGTTGGTGCCCTAGGCACGCGGTGCCGAGCGGATGAGTCTCACGGTGCGGGTGAGCCAGTCGGCAATGGTGGCCATCACGTACGGGAGTTTGGTTGGCGCAGAGTGTCCGGCGTCGGGGATGAGATCGACGACGGTGTCGCGGCGGCCCTGGAACACGAGGGTGTCGTGCCGCGGGACGTGGACGTCGTTGGCGCCGTTGATCACCAGCATCGGCGCGTTGTGGTCCTGATCGAGCAACGGCCGCAGCGAGAATTCGGCCAACCGCGCAGATCGCTCCGCCGGGCTGGGCGGTGCGTCGAATCCCAGCGCGTTGCCGATGATTCCGTGCATGCCGTGCTGACTGGGGCCCTCACCGGTGAAGGCGGCTTCAACCGGGCCACCGAAGACGACACGTGGGCGACGACGCCGTCGCCGAGAGTCCTGGCATGGGTGATCAAGCCGCGCACGATCTCCCCGCCGCCGGCCCCGGTCATCGGCACCGACGATTCACCGGTTCCGGCGATGTCGAAGGCCAGCACCCGCACCCGCAGCTGCGTGGCGAGCACCACACAGCCGACGTGTGCGTCCATCTTCCAGGAGGACACCTCCACTGATGAGCACGACGGGGGTGTCGTCGGCCAGGCCGAGCGGGGCGAACAGGTGCACCGGCACCTTGGTCGTGGCGTCCCGATAGGGCAGGTCCAAAACCTCACGGCGGAAATCCAGACCGAAGCCGGGGGCGGCGAGCAGATACTGCTCGAGCTGCATGGCGTGCGCCACACGTTTGGGTTCATCGGCCAGGGTGGGGAACTTCGCCCATCCGTAGGCCAACGCGGCTTGCTGATGTGAATCCGCCTCGGCGTAGGACGCGGTCAGCTTCGACCATTCGTACACCCACCCGCCCGGCGCGTCGGTCCACATGTCGGTGATCGCGTCGCGGACCGCATCGACATCTTCGAGCGGTAATCCGGTGTTGGTCATCTGCGCGTACCGCTCGCTGCACGCGGCGCTGGAAGCGATGGCCGAGCACGGCGCCGGCGGTGTAACCATCAGCGAGATCGCCCGGCGTGCGGGAGTGCACGCGACGTCGGTCCAACGGCGTT
>JGI24744J21845_10000195_pt1 | contig 9340 bp, 8 predicted proteins | sample KBSMiscanthusM3_FD_21845 | JGI IMG/M metagenome (IMG submission 21845)
CTCACGATCTTCATCCTGCTGATGAGCGGGCTGATGATCTTCAACGCACACCCACATCTTTATTGGGGCAAATATGGCGCTAATTTCGATCCGAGCTGGCTCGGCATCGGCCCCACCCCCCAAGGCGGCGGCGAGCTGCGCATCTATCAGGTCCATATCCCGACCACCGGCGTTCTGGGCCATTGGAAGGATGCGCACGGCCATATCCAAACGCGGGCTTTTCCGCATTGGGCGACGATCCCGGGCAGCTACAGCCTGGCGGGCGCGCGGCGCTGGCATTTCCTGTTCGCGTGGGTGCTGATCCTTGGCGGCACCGTCTACGTGATCGCGAGCCTGATCAACCGCCATTTCAGCAAGGATCTGAAGCCCAGCCGCGCGGAATTGCAGCCTCGCCATCTGTGGCAGGACATCAAGGACCATGCCCGGCTGCGGCTGCCCACCGGCGACGCCGCGGGACGCTATAATCCGCTCCAGAAGCTGGCTTACATCGGCGTGATCTTCTTCCTGATCCCGATGATGATCCTGACCGGGCTCGCGATGAGCCCGGCATTCAACGCGACCTTCCCGCAATTGCTGTCCGTCTTCGGGGGCCGCCAATCGGCGCGGTCGATCCATTTCCTGTGCGCGATGGGATTGCTCGCCTTCATCGTCGTCCACCTGGTGATGGTGGTGCTGGCCGGCCCGATCAACGAGATACGATCGATGATTACCGGCTGGTTCCGGACTCCGCCGGAAAAGCAACGCCATGGATAAGCTCGTTTCCCGCAGGAAGGCGCTGATTGTGGGCGGCGGTCTGATGCTCGCCGGCTGCGACAAGATCGCGCCGACCCGGCCCGCACGAACCGCGTTCCTGGGCGCCGAGGATCTGACCTATCGCGTCGACCGGCTGCTGACACCGCGCAACGCGCTCGCGCCCGAATTCAGCGGCGCGGATGTCTCCCCCATCTTCCGCTCCAACGGCACGGCGCATCCCGGTTCGCCCGATTATGCGCAGCTCCTCGCCGGAAACTTCGCCGAATGGCGGCTACATGTCGGCGGCATGGTCAACCGTCCGCTTGCCATCTCGCTCGACCAGTTGAAAAGACTGCCCCAACGCACCCAGATCACGCGCCACGATTGCGTCGAGGGCTGGAGCGCGATCGGGCGCTGGACCGGGCCTGTGCTGGGGCCGATCCTCCAGTTCGCGGGCCTGTCGAGCGCCGCGCGCTATATCGTCTTCCATTGCCACGACGATTTCGGCGGCACGGCTTATTATGAGAGCATCGACATGGTCGACGCCTTCCATCCGCAGACGATCCTCGCCTGGGCGCTCAACGGCCAGCCTTTACCCGTGCCCAACGGTGCGCCACTGCGGCTTCGGGTCGAGCGCCAACTCGGCTACAAACAGGCGAAATATCTGCACGCGATCGAGGCCGTCGCCAGCCTCGACCAGATCGGCGGCGGCAAGGGAGGATATTGGGAGGATGTTGCCGATTATGCGTGGTTTGCGGGGATTTAGCGCCGCCTGCCTGATCCTTCTCGGGACATCCGCCTGCCACACCCAGACATTCGCGCCTTTGCCGATTCACATCGGCGGCCGGGTTATTGCCAATAGCGACGGCAGCCTGACCTTCGGCTGGCCTGCAACTTATTTCGAGGGCCGCTTTCACGGTACCGCAGTCTCCGCCAGTGTCGAGACAAAGGACGACCGGCTGAAACTGCTGGTCGACGGCGCGGAAAAGGCGCTGCTGATCCAGCCTGGGGCAACCAGCCTCACGATCGCTGACCTGCCGCCCGGCGACCATGTTGTGCGGCTGGAGAAAGTGACGGAAAGCCAGGGAGGCGGCAGCCGCTTCATCGGCTTCTACCCCGCCAACGGCAGCACACCCCTCCCACCACTTGGCCGTTCCCGGCAGATCGAATTCATCGGCGACAGCTACACCGTCGGCTATGGCAACACCGCGCGCGGCACCAGCTGCACGCAGGCTGAAGTGCATGACCTGACCGACAGTCAGCAGGCATTCGGTCCGACTCTCGCGCGTGCCATCGGCGCGGACTATCGGGTCAACGCCTTTTCCGGCTTCGGCATCGTGCGGAATTACGGCGGCAGTAGCGCGGGGCAGAGCCTTCCCCTGATCTATCCACGCCTGAAGCCGGACGACGCCGCGCATCTCGATGCCGATCCGGGGGCATGGCGGCCGCAGGTGATCGTGATCAACCTCGGCACCAACGATTTCTCGACTCCCGTCCATGCCGGCGAAGCCTGGGCGAATAAGGATGCGCTCACTGCCGACTACCGCGCCAAATATGTCGCCTTCGCCCGCATGCTGATGGCGCGGCAGCCGCAGGCGCACCTGATCCTGATGGGGTCGGACCTGTTCTTCGATCAGGTCCAGCAGGTTGCAGCGACGCTCAACCAGGATGCGCACCATCCCGTCGTCACGCTCCAGTTCACGGGCCTGGACAAGAGCGGGTGCAACTACCACCCCTCGGTCAAGGACGACCGCACGCTGGCTGCGAGCCTGCAGACGCTGCTGGATCAGCATCCGGATTATTGGAACGGGGTCCGGCCCTGAGCCGCGTTGGGTCCATTAAGACTCTGTGATAGCTGTTAGTTCACAACGAGTCTGTTCACGCTCCAGCCGACTTCAGCATAGCAGTGTTGCTCGCAAAGGCCGCTGTCGATGATTGCCGCGACGAAGGTCCCCGGTCACTTGATCGGCAGTTCGAACGGTACGGCCGGCAAGCTATCGTCGCCGACCGTACAGATCGGGCTGTCCGCCCAGCAATAGCGCACGCGCGTCGCTGAGGCGTCCGCGGCCAGCGCGATCCGGTTGCCCACCACATGGCCGGGAACAACGCGGCAGCTGTCATCCTTGTCGCCGCACAGTTCGAACGGCACCGCGTCATTGCCCTTGGCCTGTAGCTTGCCGTCCAGGCCCGCGAAGCTGACCATGATGGCCTTGCCCTCATGCTTCGCCGCGACCGGCTCCGGACCCGAGGCCGACAATTTCGCGCCATAGGCGATATGGTCCATCGCGCGCGCCATCCGCGCGCCGACCGGGCGCTTGTTATTGGGATGGAGATTATTGGCGTCGCCCACATCGATCGTGACCACCAATGCTGCATGAGGATCGCCCGCGACCGCACGGCGCTGGGCCTCACGCAGGCCCGCCCATTCGCTGTCGACCGGCGGCGTGACCTTCGGCCCGAAATTCGGAAGCTGGATCACGACTACGGGCAAGCTCTTGCCGAAATCGGAACGCCATTGCGCGATCAGCGCGCGCAGCTTTGCCGCATAAGCCAGCCGCGTCGGCGCGTCGCTCTCGCCCTGATACCAGGCCGCGCCCTTCAGCCCATAAGGCCCCATCGGCGTGACCATGCCGTTCTGGATCGTGCCTACGCCCGCAATCGCGTCCCATGGCGCGCGCGGCGGCTGGTCCTTGAACTCGCTGACCTGGCGGTAGAGCCACTGCCCGTCGAGCGGCACGCGGCTGCCATCCGCAAATTCGATCCCGCGCGTGCTGGCAGGACCCGAGATGCCGCCGTCGGCCCAGGTGTTGAAGTCGTTGACGACGATCACATTCTCGCCCGCGACGAGCATTCCCGGCGCCAGCTTATAGCGCCGCTGGGGGAAACCCCACCCGGTGCCGACCGGATGGCCGTTGACCCAGGTCTGGTCGAGATCGTCGACCGGGCCCATCAACAAGGTTGTACCCTTAGCGGCCTGCTCCGCCGTCAGCGTGACCGTGGTGCGATACCACATCAGGCCGACGAAATTGTCGAGCGCGGGGATATGCCAGGTCGCCCAATGCTCAAGCGACGGGACCGGCTTCCAGCTCGCGCCGGGCTTGAAATCCGCCGCCCAAGGCGTGGCTTCGGCGGGATCCTTCTCATGTGCGGTCCACCAGCTTTGCCACATGTCGCCCCACTGGCGATTGGCCGCAAAGCTGTCCTTGCCGAACAGGCTCACGATCGACGCGATCTTGGGGTCGCCGCCGGTCGCGACGTACGCCGCCGGCTTGAGCGAGGCGCTGATCGCCGCACCGCCCCAGCTATTGTTGATCAGCCCGATCGGTACGTCCTTGCGACGGCTACGAAGATCCTGCGCCATGAAGAAGCAGACCGCCGAGAAACGGCCCGTGCTGTCGGGGCCCGCGACCTTCCATTGCGCAGGTTCGGGCAACCGCACCAGCGGGATCGCGCTCGAATATTGGGGGATGGTGAGCAGGCGGATACCATTGTCGGCGGAGTGCGCGACCGCGTCCTTGCCTTCGAGGCTTCCGACCACCGGGAATTCCATGTTGGACTGGCCCGAACACATGAAGACGTCGCCGATCATTATGTCCGAGGCGGTGAGCGCCGCACCGCCGGCGTGGGCGGAGAGCGTGTAGGGCCCGCCCGCCTTCATCGCTGCAAGGGTTGCGCGCCACACACCATCGCTGCCCGCAGTGGCAGCTGCATGATCGGGGCCGATCGCGACATCGACCTTCGCGCCAGGCGCAGCCTCGCCCCATACCGTGATCGGACGGTCGCGCTGGATCACGCCATGATCGGCGAACATCGGATCCAGCAGGCGTGGCGCGCCCTCGGCCACCGCGGGTACCAGTGCGCCAAGTGCCACTGCCGCCATCAAGCTTCTCGCCACCGTCATCCCCTTGTCATCGCGCGCTGATTGCGCGTCACGTCCGCACTATAGCGGCTCGGACATCCAAGGGAACGCTACCATCGGGTTCAAATTGCATTGCCTTGACCGCGTCGATAGAGCCCAGGAACAAGGCGGCCGTCCGATGCCACCCGGATCAGGAGAGATAATGCGCAGCGCACTTCCCCGGCTTGCCCTGCTTTGGCTTGGACTATGCGGCGCCGGCGTTGGTGAGGCTGCGACATTGGCGGCAGGTGACCTGCGTCCCGCGACCAGCCTGGATGGTCCTTGGCATTATTCGGTCGATCCCTATCGCGACGGTCAGGCCGGCTTTCATGGCGAAGAGCCCGGCCGCGCCAGCCGTCGCTATGCCGACGTTGACGTCGAAGCGACGATGAAGGCCAATCCGACCGCGCTCTACGAATATGACATGGACCAGTCACCGGTCGCGACGCTCCCCCAATCCTGGCTCACGCATACTCCGGAGATGCGGCATTATCAGGGGCTCGTCTGGTACGAGCGCAAGTTCGACTCGCATCCCAAATCTGGCATGCGCCAGTTCCTGCGGTTCGGCGCGGTCAATTATCGCGCGACCGTCTGGGTCAACGGCAAGCAGGTCGGCACGCATGAGGGCGGCTTCACCGCCTTCGCGATCGAGGTGACTGGCGTGCTCCGTGACGGCGAGAATCGCATCGTCGTCGCCGCGGATTCGCAGGCGAGCGAGACCACCATTCCCCCGTCCGTCACCGACTGGGAGAATTATGGCGGCATCACGCGCAGCGTGCGCCTGATTGAGGTGCCGGCCACCTTTGTCGATGATGCCTGGGTGTGGCTCACCGCCGATGGCAAGATCGCGGTCGATGCCAGGCTCGATGGAGCGGGCGCCGCGGGACAGACGATCAGCCTGCGCATCCCCGAACTGCGCCTCACGCTTTCGGGCAAGACCGGCGCGGACGGCAGCTGGTCGGGGTCGATCGCCGCGCCGCGATCCCTGCGACGCTGGTCGCCGGAGACGCCCAAGCTGTACGACGTGACCATCACCAGCGCGGGCGATGCGTTGTCCGATACGGTCGGCTTCCGCACCATTGCCACCAAGGGAACGCAGATATTGCTCAACGGCAAGCCGATCTACCTGCGCGGCATTTCGGTGCATGAAGAAGAGATCGGACCCAATCCCACCCGCGCGATCACGCCCGAGAGCGCGCGCCAATTGCTGAGCGTGGTCAAGGACGGACTGCACGGCAATTTCGTCCGGCTCGCCCATTATCCGCATTCGGAGGTGATGACGCGCGAGGCGGACAAGATGGGCCTGCTCGTATGGAGCGAGATCCCGATCTATTGGCGCGTCGCCTTCGACAATCCCGTGGTTCTGGAGAAGGCCCGCGCGATGCTGGCCGAGGAGATCATGCGTGACCGCAACCGCGCCGCAATCATCATCTGGTCGATCGCGAACGAGACGCCGGTCAGCGACGCGCGNAACCATTTCCTGTTCACGCTCGCCGACGACGTGCACAGGATCGATCCGAGCCGCCTGGTCTCGGCCGCCTTGCTCAATGGGCGCGGCACCGTCGACGGCCATGCCGAGATGACCCTCAACGATCCCCTCGTCGCCAAGGTCGATGTGGTCGCGATCAACACCTATAACGGCTGGTACACCGACGATAAGCTGGCTGACGTACCCAACATCACCTGGCGCGTGCCCACCGACAAGCCGCTCCTCTTCTCGGAGTTCGGAGCCGACGCCAAGGCCGGCTTNCAGGATCCGCAGACGATGCGGAAGGAATCCGAGGATTATCAGGCCGCCTACCTGCAGGCGACGCTCAGGATGGCGGACAAAGTCCCGACCTTGACCGGGATGAGCCCGTGGGTGCTCAAGGATTTCCGTTCGCCCCGCCGCCAGCATCCTGTGTTCGAGCAGGGCTGGAACCGGAAAGGGCTGATCTCCGAGACGGGCGAGCACAAACAGGGCTTCGCCGTGTTGGCGGATTATTACGCAAAGAAGGCCGCCGAAGCCGCGCGGTGAACAAGTTCCATGCGAAGGGGATGACTTGAATGAGATGTTTTGTGATTGTCGCGGCGGCGGCCTGCGTCTGTGCCCCGGCCCTGGCGGGCCCGGTCGTTCCGCTCGCCCGGGTGATCGGCGGCGCGGTCAGCTTCGGCAAAACTTCGGATGGTCGCACCGCGCATCTCTACACGCTCACCAACAAGCACGGAATGCGCGTGCGCTTCACCGATTATGGTGGACTGATCACCGAGATCGACACACCGGATCGGGCCGGCAAGAATGAGGACGTCGTGCTCGGGTTCAAGAGCGCGACCNAATATGAGGCGCGCAACAGCTACGGCTTCGGCTCGCCGATCGGCCGCTACGCTAACCGCATCGCCAATGCGCGCTTCACGCTCGACGGCAAGACCTTCACGTTCAAGCCGAACAACGGCCCGCACCTGCTCCACGGCGGCGCGCCCGGTTACAATACGCGTTATTGGAGCGTGTCGATGCGGCCGCTCGGCATCAACCATGGCGCGGTGCTGACCCTGGTCAGTCCGGACGGCGACCAGGGTTTCCCGGGCAAGCTTACGATCCGCATGCGCTACACGCTGACCGAGAATGACGAGCTGCGGATCGATTACACCGCGACCACCACCAAGCCGACCGTACTCAATCTGACTAACCACAGTTATTTCAACCTCGCGGGCGAGGGAAATGGCGACGTCGGGGGGCATCTGATCCAGATCCGCGCCAACAGCATGGCCGAAACCGATCGCATGTCCTTGCCAACCGGCAATATCATCGCGGTTACCGGCCCCTACGATCTGCGGACGCCGCATCTGATACGTGACGGGATCGATGCCCTCAAGGCGATGGGTCGCGGCGGTTACGACACGCCCTACGTGCTTGCCGACGCGCCACGCAAGAAGCCGGTCCTCGCGGTGCGCGTAACCGAGCCCAAATCGGGCCGGATGATGGAAGTCTATACCACCGAGCCTTCGGTGCAATTCTTCGACGGCGTCCAATTGCGCGGGATCGACAAGGGACCGAGCAATCGTCCTTATATTCAATATGGCGGCTTTGCGCTCGAGACGCAGCATCTGCCCGACAGTCCCAACCATCCCGAATGGCCGACGACGGTTCTGCGCCCGGGCCAGACCTACCGATCGACCACGATCTACAAGTTCGTGACACCGGTTGACCGGTTGCGCAGTTAAGGCTGGATCCTAGAAAGCACGGCACGAAGCGGCTGGCACGGCGTTGGATCCTCCGAAGGAGATATTCAATGGCGAGCCAGCCCCCCACCCCGGAAATTCCCAGCGACGTGCCGATTGACGTCCCCATTCCGGAGCCGACCGACCCAATTCCGCCGACGCCCTCCGACCCGGTGACGACCGGCGCGCCGGCACCCGCTGGCGATCCGCTGGTCGAAGGCCCCTAATTTACTGCTTCTCAACGCTAGCAGGATAGGATCGAGGCATGATCCCGATGCGCTATATCTTCCGCAGCCGCTGGGCAGCCCTGCTCTGGGCGGGAGGCATCTGCCTCAGCGCCGCGCATTTCGCCAAGAGCGACGAGGCCAGTATCGCGGTCGATGCGGCCAACAGCGCGGACGGCAATGGTGCACAAGCGAGCGCGTTGATCGCCGAGATCAACTGAGCCGGGGCTAAAGCTTCGACATCAACTCGCTGAGCAAGGGGCGCAGACGGCGCAGCTCGGCGCGGTGTGTTTCCGACAATCCGGTCAGCAACTGCTCGCCCTTGCGGGTAAGCCGCACCGTAACCTGGCGCCGATCGCCCTGGCTCGTCACGCGGGTCACAAGATCGAGCTTTACCATGCGGTCGACCAGTTCGGTCGCGCTGTGAGGGCGCAGCAGGAGCCGCTCCGCCAGCGCACCGACCAATAATTCGCGGCCTTCTCCGGCCCGGATCGCTAGCAGGGCCTGATGTTGTTGCGGGGTCAGGCCCACGCCTCCCGCCGCATCGGCGCTGAAGGCGAGAAAGCGGCGCAGCGCGTAACGAAAACCGAAGAGCGCCGTGAAATCGGAATCAGTAAGCGGATCGGACATTGCGCTATTGTGACACGTTCGAAATTTTTTGCACTACAGCATGTCCCGCAGGCGAAACGACTACAATTGTAATTGAACGTTCAGGTTGGCGCTGTCATCACCCGAGGGACCGGCCTGAAGGGTGACGCCGATGCTCCAGAACAATCGCTCGCTGCTGCAACGCACCGCTTCGGCCATCGGCTGGTGGACATCGCCCGACCGTGCGCCGGGTGAAGCCGCGTCCTTACCCCAGACGCTGTGCACGATCACCGAATCCGCGGTCGCAGGCGGTTATGCAGCGGGCATCGCGCTCGGTTTTTGCCCCCCGATCAAGAGCCCGACGGTTGCCGGCTTCGGGCAGGCCAATCTCGAGACACGGACAGCCGTTAGTGGCGAGACCCTATTCCGCGCCGGTGCCTGTACCCGCCAGCTCGTCGCGACGGCCATCCTGCTACTGGCGGAGCGCGGCGAGCTTCGGCTTGATGATGGTATCGATATTTTCCTGCCGGCCGAGGCGAATGCCGGATTGGTCCGTGTGCGCGATCTGCTGCTCGCCGACAATGCGGCTTATGCCTTGCTCGGGAGGATCGTGGAGCAGGTTACTGGCCAAAGCTTCGCCAGCTTCGCGGCGGACACCTTGCTTGCCCCCGCCGGCATGACCGCGAGCCGGTTCTCCAGC
>JGI24744J21845_10000197_pt1 | contig 9312 bp, 12 predicted proteins | sample KBSMiscanthusM3_FD_21845 | JGI IMG/M metagenome (IMG submission 21845)
CCGCCGGGTTGCGGGGATCGTCCTCGGGGATTCCGGCCTCGACCTTGCCGACCAGGTCGGCGCCGACGTCGGCGGCCTTGGTGAAGATGCCGCCGCCGAGACGGGCGAAGATCGACACGAGCGACGCGCCGAGGGCGAGGGCGGTGAGGGCGGTGACGACCGGGCGGTCGTTGGGCGCATAGCCGGCCGGGCCGGTCAGGTACCAGAAGAGGCCGCTGATCGCGAGCAAGGCGAGGCCGGCGACGAGGAGGCCGGTGACCGCGCCGGCGCGGAAGGCGGTGGTGAGGCCGCTTTGCAGGCTGTTGCGCGCCGCCTCGGCGGTCCGGACGTTCGCGCGCACCGAGATGTTCATGCCGATGAAGCCGGCAGCGCCCGACAGGACCGCGCCGAGCACGAAAGCCGCGGCACTAAGGCCGCCAAGGAAGAAGAAGATGATCGCGGCGACGATCACGCCGACGATGGCGATCGTCGTGTACTGGCGCTTCAAATAGGCGGCGGCGCCTTCCTGGATCGCGGCGGAGACCTCGATCATGCGCTGATTGCCGGGCGACATCGCAAGCACCTGGCGGCTGGTGATGATCCCGTAGAGAACGGCCAAAAGGCCGCAGCCAAAGGCGATATAAAGCAGGTTCATAAGTTGATGCGTCCCCGTTGTTGGACTGGCGACAGGCGGCCTGATGGCCGGCACGCGCCGCCGAAAAAAGCGGGGCAGCTTTACGAAGCGTTTTCGCGGCTGGCAACCGCTTGAGACAAGCGGCTTAGCGAAGCAGCAGTGCGAGCGTCATGCCGGAAACGAGCCCGCTAAGGCCGATCAGCCATTGGCGGAGCGGGTATCCCGCGATCGTCGTTCCCAAGGTGCTCAAATCCAAGCCTCTCCGGCAATTCGACCGGCTTGCCGGCGAAGCGGAGGGAAATCCTCGGCCCGGCGTCAGCCATCGTGCCAATGCGCGTGATCCTCGTCCCAGCTGGTAAACAAAGCGTTGACGGATCGATGTCGGGAGGAAAGGCGCCGAGCAGCGCATAATCATCGCCACCGGTCGCAGCGAACAGCCGCGCCTTCAGGTCGTGCCCACGCTCGGCAACGAAGGCGCTCGACAGCGGAAGCGGGTCGAGTTCGATAGCGATGCTGAGGCCGCTCGCTTCCGCCATCCGCCTGGAGTCGATCAGCAGGCCGTCAGAGACATCCATCATTGCATGCGCCTTGGGCGCCAGCGCCAGGCCGGCACCCAGCTGGGGGATCGGGCGGCGGTAGATGTCGATCAGCGGACCGGTGGCGTTCGCGTCGGCAAGAAGCAAAGCAAGGCCCGCGGCCGCATCCCCGACAGTGCCGACCAGCCACAGAATATCGCCAGCCTGGCCGCCGGCGCGTTCGGGCACGTGAGGCCCGGCGCGGCCGATGAGGGTCATGCCGAGTACCCGCGGCGCGCCCACGGGCAAGGCGATCGTGTCGCCGCCGACCAGCGGCAGGCCATAGCTTTCACACGCGGCCTCGATGCCGTCGAGGAACGCGAGCTCCCACTCGCCAGGACCGGCAATGGTCAGTGACAGCAGCGCTCCGGCCGGCGTCGCGCCTTTGGCCGCAAGGTCCGACAGGTTGACGGTGACAAGCTTCCAGCCGACGCTTGCCGGCGGGTCGTGCGGCAGGAAATGGACGCCCTCGGCGATCGTGTCGTGAGTGACGACGAAGCCGTCGAGCACTGCCACGTCATCGCGCAGCCCCCGTGCTTCAGGCGCTGTCGCGATGCGGCGCAGACGCTCGATAACTTCGGATTCGCGCATGGACTATGCTCGCGCCGGTCGAGCCTCTTTGGCAATGGCATCGAGCAGCCCGTTGACGAAGCCGCTCTCGCGCTTGTCGAAGAAGGCGTGGGCGACATCGACATATTCGGAGATGACCGAGCCGACCGGAACGTCGGCTCTCGCGATCAGCTCGTAGGCCCCAGCGCGGAGGATTGCGCGCATCGGCCGGTCGAGCCGCTCGAGGCTCCACCCTTCGGCCAGGCGGTCGGCGATAAGCGAATCGATCTCGGCGCGGCGGGCATCGGCTCCGGTCACGATATCGTCGAAGAAATCGATCTCGGCGTCGTGATAGGTCGCGTCCTCGATTGTCGCTCCAAGCCGATGCTGATGAAACTCGTGAAGCAGCCGGGCAATGGGCGTGCCCTCCATCTCCTGCTGGTAAAGCGCCTGGACCGCGGCGAGGCGCGCGGCGGAACGAGAACGGGAACGAGTTTGGGTCATGCCGCGGGGGCAGTAGCCTCGGCGGTCGCGGCAAGGAAGGGCTGGAGCAAGGCGGCGACACGATCGCCCGCTTCCCACGGAGCGAAATGGCCGGCGTCGGCTAAGCGTTCGATGCGCAAGTCGTCGACCAGCTCTTCCAGGCCGTCGAGCTGGAGCGGAAGCAGCGCTCCGTCCTTCATTCCCCAGATGACCAGCGTCGGCACCTTCACCTTGGGGAAAGCGCGGAGCAACCAGTCGGGCAAGGGGACGGTGACGCCCGGCGAGGGGACCATCACGCGCGATCCACGGTACCAGTTGAGCATCGCGTTGAACGCGCCCGGTTGAGACCAGTCGGCCAGATATTGCCGCTTCTCGGCTTCCGGAATCTTGGTGATGTCGGTGTGCCGGGCGAATGTCTTCTCGAAGAACGCCTCGTAACCCATCGCTTCGACCGCCTTGTCGAATCCGGGAGTGCGGAAGGCGGTGATGTACTGCGAGGCGGCGCGCTGGTCGGCGTTGTCGATCAGGCTCTTCTGGAAGACGACCGGGTGCGGCGAATTGACGATCCCGAGCCGGGTCAGGCGCGGATCGCCGCGCAGCGCGGCGCCCCAGGCGATCGCTCCGCCCCAGTCATGCCCGACCAGAGCGAACCCCTCGATGCCCAGCGCGTCGGCAAGCGCGAAGATGTCGTCGATCAGCACATCGGTCTTGTAGTCGTCGACGTCCTGCGGAAGGTCGGAGCCGGCGAAGCCGCGCTGGTCGGGCATGACGAGGAAAAAGTCGTCCTCGAGCCGCGGCGCGACCTCGCGCCAGGTGCGGTGCGATTCGGGGAAGCCGTGGAGCAGGATCACCGCTGAGTTTTGGGGATCGCCGGCCAGCGCGACGTTCAGCGTCACGCCGGTGCTCAGGGGGAGTCGGCGAATTTCCGTCATTTGATGTACTGCGCGAACATGATGCGGAAACCTTCCGGCGTCCGCACGGGCATCTCGCGCCAGCCCCAGGGCTTGTCCTTCGGCAGGGCGAGGACCTCGGCGCCACGAGCGACGAACTCGCGGTGCAACGCGTCGACGTCCGGAGTGGCAATGAACGCGAAATAGCTATGGTCGCCGAGATCGGCCGCAGGAATGGCCTCGGGGCATCGGCCGAGCATCATCCGAACATCGTCGCGCATCAGGCCGCGCCAGTTGTCGGCATCCTCCCATTCGAGCGCGAAGCCGAGTTGGTCGATGTAATAACCGGCCTCGCGATGGAGGTCGTGGACGGCAAGGACGTATCCGTGCGGGAATACCCTGGTTGCCGCATCCTCCGCGCTCATGGGTAGCTGACCGTCAGCGGTACCTCGGGCAGCGGGATATATTCCTGGTCGTCCCCAGGGATCAGGTCGAACCGAAGCGCCTTCCAATCCTCCTTCGCCTGGTTGATCCGCTCGCGCGACGACGAGACGAAGTTCCAGAAGACATAGCGGCGTGTGGTGAATGCCTGGCCGCCCATCAGCATGAGCCGGCCGCCAGTCGAGCTGGTCACGCGAGCCTCATGCCCGGGTCGAAGGATATAGAGCGCGAAGGGATCGAGTGGCTGACCGTCGAGCTCGGCCTCGCCGCCGACGAGCATCACCGCCCGCTCGTCGGCATCACTGTCGACCGGAATGGCGCCCCCACGTTCGAGCAGGATGTCGGCATAGATCGTCGGCGAGTGCTGCGGGGTGGCAGCGGTCGCGCCCCACAGCGTTCCCATCAGCACGCGCGCGCTCGCGCCGCCGTCTTCGACCAGCGGCAGTGCGTCCGAGGGCACATGGTCGAACGCCGGCGAGATCTCCTCCCGCCCGTCCGGAAGCGCGAGCCAGGTCTGCATGCCGTAGAGGCTGGCGCCCCCCGCCCGTTGCTCCTGCGGGGAGCGCTCCGAATGGACGATCCCGCTGCCGGCGGTCATCAAGTTGATCGCGCCGGGTTCGATCACGGCGAGGCTGCCGATGCTGTCGCGATGCTCGATCGCGCCTTCGAACAGATAGGTGACGGTGGCGAGGTTGATGTGCGGGTGCGGACGGACGTCCATGCCGCGGCCAGCCGGCAGGCGCGCCGGTCCGAACTCATCGACGAAGATGAACGGCCCGACCATCGTCCGCTGCTTTCCCGGTAGAGTGCGGTTGACCTTGAAGTCGCCGAGGTCATGCGTGACCGGGGTGATGGTCTGAAGGACCGAGCTTTCAACTGTTGCCATCAATGCTCTCCCGGGGCTCTTGCTCTGATCGACAACGCGTGAACTCGGGCCTGCATCAGGTCGCCGAGCGCCGCATAGATCATCCGTTGCCGTTGCACACGGCTCTTCCCCACGAAGGCCGGGCTTTCGATCCGCAGCGAGAAGTGGCTTTCGCCGGCGGGGTTGTAGCCGCCGTGGCCGCGATGCTGTTCGCTGTCGTCGATCAGTTCGACGCTGCTCGGCGAAAGCGCCGAGCTGAGGCGGGCAAGCATTTCAGACGCGACCGGACCGGTTTTTCGAGCGTTCATGGCGCCTATATAGTCGGGTTCGATGGCAACGAAGCAATCACGACTGCATGGGCGGGTGGAAGGAGCGCAGGCGAGGTGCGCCGTTCCCGGCTGTGATGAGCCAGGCGAGTTCAAAGCGCCGCTCCAGCCGGCGAATTTCGACGGCCCCGGGGCATGGCGGTTCCTGTGCCTCGACCACGTTCGCGAGCATAACGCGAAGTACAATTTCTTCGACGGCATGAGCGCCGAGGAGATCCAGGACGCGCAGGGCCCGCTCGGAGGCTGGGAGCGGCCGAGCCGCAAGTTCGCCGCGAACGGCGCCGACCCGCCGCCCAGGTGGAGCGATTTCTCGGATCCGCTGGACGCGATCGCGACGCGCTTCGGTCGTGTCCGTGACCCTGCTTCTCGCTTGCGCTTCAGCAAGCCGGAACGCCGCGCGCTGTCGGTGCTCGGGCTCGGCGAGGATGCCGACCGCCATCAATTGCGGCAGCGTTATTCGGGCCTCGTCCGCCGCTATCACCCCGACAAGAACGGCGGCGACCGCAGCCAGGAAGGGCGGCTCGGCGAAGTGATCGAGGCCTACCAGTTGCTCAGGAAAGCTGCGGCCTTCGCCTAGTCGCGGTCGGGTGCGCCGAGCGGGAAGTAATTCCGGTATGGCCGCCCCTCGTCCACTGCACGAGCGACAACCGGATGCGCGAGCAACCGGGCTCGATAGGCTTTCAGCTGCGGCCGCGCATCGCCGATTTCCTCGACCCAGTCGGCATAGAACAGCGATGGCGCGGCGGCGCAATCCGCCAGGGTGAAGCTATCGCCTGCTGCCCAGCCGCTGGCGGGCAGGTTGGCCTCGAGCCAGTCGTATGCCAGGTTCAGCCGCTCGCGCGCCTTGGCCTCGCCATAGGCGTCGGCGGTGCCTTCGGGCCGAAGCGCGTTGGCGACGCCGACCTGCATCGTGTTCATGATGTAGAGGTCGAAGAAGCGATCGAGGAAGCGGACGTGGAGGCCTTCGTCGCCTTCGGGAATCCACCGGTTGGGGCCGGGGTGGTGGAGCTGCAGATGCTCGATGATGATCGAGGTCTCGATGATCGGCTTGCCGTCATCGAGCAGCACCGGGAACTGCCCGAACGGCCAGTGCCGCTTGAGCTCCGCGAAATTCTCCGGGTGGTCCCCCTCGAGCAGTTGGTACTCGAACTCGGTGCCGTCGGCCCACAGCGCGATCAGGACTTTCTGGCAGTAGGACGAGAAGGGGTGCGCGAAGAGCTGGAGACTCATTCGCTGGCCTCGGTCAGACGTCGACCCTGCTCTATCTGCTCATCGCTTGTTTCGGCATCGGCGAAGCTGCCGATCGGAACCTCGCCGGCGGGCTCGTAGATGGCGAAGATGACGCCTTTGTCCGAGACGGCATGCTCGGTGAGTCTGAGCGCGCCGGAAGCGGGCGGGCCGTCGAAGATCGACTTGCCGCCGCCGAGGATCACCGGGAAGGTCATGATCACCAGCCGGTCGATCAGGCCCGCGGCGAGCAGGGGCATATAAAGGGTGCTGCTCCCCTGGATGAGGAGGTCGCGGCCCTCGCTTCGCTTGAGGTCGGCAACCGCCTCGGCCGTGTCGCCGGAAAGGCGATGGCTGTTGGCCCATTCGAGCGGCGCATCCGAATGGGTGAACACATATTTGTTGATGCGCTCGAAGGTCGCTCCGATCGGGTTATCCAAATGCTTGGGCCAATAGCCGGCGAAGATGTCGTAGGTCTCCTTGCCCAACAGCAGGTCGTAATCGGCGCCGATGATCTTGCCGAACGGTGCTTCTAAAGTTTCGTCCCAGAAGTGAAAGGACCAGCCGCCGAAGGGGAAGTTGCCCGTCTCGTCCTCCTCCGGCCCGCCGGGCGCCTGCATGACGCCGTCGAGCGAGGAGAAGACTGCGCCGGTGAGCTTACGCATCGACATTCTCTCCGCGCAGCGCCGCCTCGATGGTCGCGATGTCGATCTTGCGCATCGTCATCATCGCCTGGAACGCACGCTTGGCCGCGGCCTTGTCGGGGTTGCTGTTGGCCTCGAGCAGCACGCGCGGCGTGATCTGCCACGAGAAGCCCCAGCGGTCCTTGCACCAGCCGCAGGCGCTTTCCTCGCCGCCATTCCGGGTGATCGCGTTCCAGTAGCGGTCGGTTTCCTCCTGGTCCTCGGTCACGACCATGAAGCTGACGGCCTCGTTCGGCTTGAAGTTCGGGCCGCCGTTGAGGCCGACGAAGTCGCGGCCGAGGACGGTGAAGTTGACCGTGAGCTCGTCATTCTTCTCCCCACCCGGGAAATCCGTCGGCGCGGTCATGGCCGAGCCGACGCGGCTGTCGGGGAAGACCGAGGCGTAGAATTCGGCCGCCTTGCGCGCCTCGCCTTTGTCGAACCACAGGCAGGTTGTCAGTTTGTCAGGCATGTCTTGTTCCTCGTTGATGCTTATTTGCGCGGGCCGACCAGGCCGAACGACGCGCCTTGCGGGTCGAGCCCGTTGAGCGCGAACTCGCCGCCCGGGATCTCATGAGGCCCGTTGAGCACCTTGCCGCCGCCATCGGTGATCGCGGCAATGGCCCGGTCGATGTCGTCAACGCCAATGTAATAGGTCCAGACGCTGACCGGCAGCTGCGGCGGCTTGCGCATGACCGCGCCGATGTTGACGCCATTGGCCTGGATGAAGCGGTAGTCGCCCATCTCGCCCATCGGCATCGCACCTTCCTGTTTCCAGCCGAACTGGTCGCGATAAAAGGCGATCCCCGCTTCGGGATCCGTGGTCGAAAGCTCGTTCCAGCGGACGCGCTGGGGCTGATCGACCGAGAAGACGTCGCTCTTCGCGTCGGGGTCGCCTTCGCGCGGCTGCGGCTTCATCACGTAGAAAGGCGCGCCCTGCGGATCGGTGACCATCGCGATCCGCCCGACATTGGGGATGTCGGTCGCCGGCATCTGGGTCTTGCCGCCCGCCTTCGCGATCGCCTCGAGGGCAGCGTCGACGTCGGGCACGAGGATATAGCCGAGCCAGGTCGGCCGTGCCCCATGCTCCTTCATTTCGTCGTTCAACGGCAGGACGCCGCCGGCGAAGCCGCCGTCCGATCGGCCGATCATCCGGTAGCCGTTATATTCGGGCACTCCCTCGCCGACGTTCCAGCCGACGACAGCGTCGTAGAACGCCTTCGCGCCATCGGGGTCTGGGGTCATCAATTCGTACCAGATAAAGTCGCCGCGCGGTTCGCTGCTCTTCGCCTGTTGCGTGGGCGCAGAAGCCTCTCGAACGTCAGTCATGGTTCGATCTCCTTTTCTGAACTGTAAACCGGCAGCGGTCAGGCGGTGACGGGCGCCCCCGCCTGGATCACCGGTTGCTGGGCCGTGTCGAGGATCTTCTCGAAGCCGCCCCAGAACATGCGCTTGCCGTCAAACGGCATCTCACCGTCGGGGCGCAGGCTCTCGTCGGCCATGATCTTGCCCCAGGCCTCATCGCGCGTCGCCTTGTCGGGCCATTCGATGAAGGAGAAAACGACACCTTCGCCATCTTCGGCCTTCACCGCACGGTAGAAGTCGGTGACCTGGCCATGACCGACATCGTCGCTGAACGCCTCGATCACTCGGCCCGCGCCATGCTGCCGGAACACCTTCGCCATCTTGGCGGCGAGCTCGCGATACGCCTCGCGCTTGCCTTGCGGTACCGGCACCACGAACCCGTCAGTATAGGCGCCGCCGGCCGAGCCTTCCTCGACGATCGCGTCGAAGCCGCCCATGATCATGCGCTTGCCGTCGAACGGCATGTCCTTACCCATTTCGGCCATGCGCGGGTCGCTCATGAACTTCTCGTTCGCGGCGTCGCGGGCCTGCCGATCTGGATATTCGAAGAAAGAGAAGACGATCTTCTCGTCGGGCTTGGCATCGACCGCCTTGCGGAAGTCGGTGACCTTGCCTTCGGGCACGTCATTTTCCCAGGATTCGACCATTCGGCGAACGCCAACCTCCCGGACCAGCGGTGCGAAATCGGTCGCATGCTTCTCGTAGGCCGCCCGGTTGCTCTCGGGGACGGGGACGATGAAACCTTCGAAATAGGTCATGCTGCTGCTCCTTCGGGTTGAGGTTCGTTGGCCGTGTAGACGGCGAGCTGGTCGCTGAGCGCTTTGGCAAAGGCCGGGCGTTCCTGCCCGCGCTTCACGTAGGCGGCGAGCGNGGGGAAGTCGGCGAGCTGGCCGCTGCGATCGGCGATNCTCAAGACCGTGACCATCATCAGGTCGCCGATGGTGAAACGGTCGCCCTCGAGCCANTGCCTGTCGCCGAGGCGGTCGGACAGCTGCCGCAGCCTCAATCGCGCGAAATGGTCGAAGGTCGGCTTTGCCGGCTCGGCCCATGCCTGGTCGGCGAGGACGACATTGAGCAGCGCTCGCAACTGAACGAACGGCTCGATGCTGCTGACCGCCGCATAGGTCCACTGGATCGCGCGGTACTTGCCGCCCGGGTCGCGCGGCAAAAGCGCATCGCTCTTCTCGCCGACATATTGGAGGATCGCGCCGCTCTCGAAGATCTGCACCGTCTCGTCGCGCAGGCACGGCACCTGGTTGAACGGCTGTTCCTTCACATATTCGGGCGGCCGTTCC
>JGI24744J21845_10000200_pt1 | contig 9234 bp, 7 predicted proteins | sample KBSMiscanthusM3_FD_21845 | JGI IMG/M metagenome (IMG submission 21845)
CGCCTGGCCATACCCCGCGAGCGTCGTTTCATTGATGTCGAAGCTGCGGCCCGGATCGACCGGCGGGCCGTTGACTGAACCTTGTCCGGTAAGATTGATGTTGAACTGGCGCAACGCGGTGAGGTTGCTCCACACGCTGTCGAATGTCGGCGCGTACCAGCTCGTCGGGAACGGCGGCATGTTGTCGCCGCGGAATGCCGAATGCAGCAACTGGTAATCGAGCGGCACTGCGGTGATCGGAATCGGCGCATGGGTGCCCAGCATTGATCCGCAGCAGTAATTGCCCGGTCCGCCGCCGCGTGCCGTAAGGTTCCAATAGAAAGAGCCGGCAGTATCCGATGCATCGCGATCGACGTAGCGCACGCCCCACTGGAGCTTGTGCAGCCAGTTGATGGAGGCCGGCGTATATTCAAAGTCGAGCCGCCCCTGCCAATCCTTGCCCTTCGGGTCCTGATAATCCTCGAAGAAGCCGCGATAATCGTAGATCGCCTTGTTGGTCGGATCGAGGCCGACAACCTGGAAGGTCGGGCCGTCACCGCCCGGCAATCCGGTGAACCAGTTGACCGAATAGTTGTTGGTGTTGAGCTCCATGTCGACGCTCTCGACCCGCAGCTTGAAGTGGCTGTAGGTGTGAGCGACGTCAGCGCTGATGCGGAGAGGGCCGGCGTCGTAGCTGCCGCCAACCGCGAACTGATAGGTGTTCGTAGTCCGTCTGTTGTTGCCTTTGAAGCCCCAGGTTTCGAAGGGGTTGCCCGGTCGGCTGACCGTGCCGCTCACGACCTGGTTGGTTCCGGGGGCAATCACTAGATTACTATCCACGCCGCCCCAAATCGGCTGGGCCCACATGCTGTCGAGCTGGTGCTCGCGATAGCCCTGCCACAGCCCTTCGGCATAGAGGTTGAGGTCGCCGCGCCGGTACTGCAGAGCGCCGTTGACCGACGGCCGCCAGCGATTGCCCTCGTTGTAGTGAATCTCGGGCCAATCCGGCGTCTGGTTGCCTCCCGAGAACCCGGCGATGAAAAAGGCGTGGCGGCGGATCGAATCCTGATAGTGGATCCGCGTGTAGGACAGGTTGATCAGCGCGCCGAACTCGCTGTCGCCAGACGTCCATCGGTCGGTGATGAGCAGGTTGCCGTTAATGCTGTTGTCGCGCGATTGATTGGGGTGAAGGCCCCACACCGAGCCGTTGATCTCGAAGCCCTTGAAGTCGAACGGGCGGCGTGACCGCACGTTGAGTAGTCCCGCGATGCCGGGCTCGACGAGGTTCGCGGTGGAGGTCTTGAATGCCTCGACCGCGGCGATTGCCCCGGCCGGGAAGTCCTGCAGCGCCACCGAGCGAGTCTCGGCGGTGAACAGCTCGCGCCCGTTATAGGTTGTCGGGTAGTACACATTGTCGAAGCCGCGGATCAGCACACGCGTCGCTTCACCACCGTTCCGCTCGACCTGGACACCTGGAATGCGCGCGGCAGTGTCCGACACCGTGATATCAGGCAGCTTGCCGATGTCCTCGGCGACGATCGCATCGACGACCTGATCGCTGTTGCGTTTGATGTTCCGCGCGGACTGCAAAGAGCGACGCAGCCCCGTGACGACGATCGAAGTATTATCCGCGGGTGCATCCGCATTTTGCGCTGGCTGGGCCGGGTTCTGCTGGGCCGTCGCATTTGGATCCGGCGCGGGGACCGGCTGGGCTTTTGCCAAGGCAGGCGATGTCGCGCCGGCAACCAGGACCGAAGTCGTCACGAGCAAGATCGATACGCGCCGCATGATAGAGCCCCCTCCAGCGACAATAAAACAGCCGTAGTTTCTACGGCTTGCTGCAATTCTATGACGGAAGAACGGAAAGTTACAAGAAGCAAACGGGCAACACTGATTCACGTTAACACGGTATCATTCGACCTCGGCGAGAAGGTCGTTGACGCGGCGCTCGGCGTCGGCGAGCGCCTGGGGCACTTTCTTCTGCCCGGTGAAAGCGGCCGCTGCTTCCTCGCCGACGATCCCTTCGATCGCGTTCTGACGCTGGACATTGCTCGGCAGCGGCCGGCCGATCTCGGCCAGTGGCGCAATGTCGGCGCGATGCGGCAGAGCCTTGAATCGCGCGTCCGCGAGCACCGAGTTGAACGCGGGGATATGGCCGGTTCGAGCCCAGTCGAAGTTGTGCGCGGCCATGAACCTGAAGAAGCGCGCGATCGCTGCTCGCTGCCCAGCGCTGCGCTTGTGCGTCGGGACCACCCAGCTGTGGCCGCTCACATATTCGACATGAGCCCCCCACAGCCGGGGGTACGGAAAGACGGCGTAGCTGTTGTACAGCGGCCGTCCGCGCGTTGTCGCTTCCTTCTGGAACGAGCCGATCATCCAGGTGCCGGTCGGATAGATGCCGCCCTCGCCGTTGATGAACGCCGCGATCGCCGCCGGTGTGTCCATGTTCAGCGTGCCGATCCGCTCGACATTGATGCGGCGGAAATATTCGGCGACCGCGACTCCCGTCGGGGTGTTGAGCTTGATGTGATGCGCATCGGGAAACAGCACCGCCCCTTGCGCCATCATGTAGGTGTAGAGGTTGCGCGCCGCGAACGCCGGATCGCCGACATTGCTTTGGATGAGATAGGGCTTGCCGGTCCGCTGCTCGAACTGCTTGCCCTGGGCGATCAGCTCATCCGCCGTGGTCGGCAGCACCGGCTTGCCTGCGCGCATCAGTCCCGCCTTGGCGAATAGCGCCGTGTTGACATGAAACAGGCCGCCGTGCGTGTCCCACGGGAGGCCGTAGGCGCGGCCGTTGATCGTCACGCCCGCGCGAGCGGCATCGGTGAAGTCATTCGTGTCGACTCCGCCCATCTTCAGATAATCGTCGACCGGTTCGAGCAGGCCCTTCAGCGCATAGTCGCTGATCACGCCTTCGTGCATCGTCACCAGGTCGGGTGGATCGCGCGCGGCGACCTGCGCGGTGAGCTGGGGATAGCCTGGCCAGGCGACGACATTGACGTCGATGTGGATGTCCGGGTTCTCGGCGTTGAAGCGGTTGATCAGAGTCGTAATGATCCCGCACTCGCCTTCGGCTTTGGCGACATCGATGCTCCCGCCATATTCGGCACCGCATTCGCCGAAGAAGCGCTGCAGGTAGATGTGCGTGCGATGGTCCGGCTTCGCGCAGCTGCCCAAGGCCAGCACCACGAGAAGCGCCCTGGCGAGCCGCTTCATCGCACCGCCGCGCCGGCCATCGCGCGCACGATCTGCTTCTGGAAGACGATGTAGACGATGAAGATCGGAATCGACGCGAACACCGCCTGCGCCATCAGATAGCCAAGGCCGCTGGTCTGCGCATAGTTCATCTGCGCCGCCGCGAGCCCGACCGTCAGCGTGTACATGTCGCTCCGCGTCGCGCTGATCAGCGGCCACCAATAATCGTTCCACGCACCGAGGAACGTGAACACCGCCAGCGTCGACTGCGCCGGCAGCGTCAGCGGCACGATGATCTTCCAGAAGATCGTCCAGCGCGAGGCGCCGTCGAGCATCGCCGCCTCGTCCAGCTCGGCCGGGATGCCGCGCATGTAGGTGGTCATGAAGAACACACCGAACGGCGCGACCAGCCCGGGCAGGATCAGTCCCGGATAGCTGTTGTGGAGGTGCAGCCAGGCGAACAGCTGGTGCTGCGGCAGGATCACCGCCTGGCTCGGCACGGCCAAGCCGAGCAGGACGATTACGAACAATGTGCGCTTCAATGGAAATTCGAGACGCGCGAAGGCGTAACCGGCAAGGCTGGCGAGGATCAGCACGCCTGCCGTCTGGCCGAGCGCGACGATGGCGCTGTTCATCAGCCAGCGCAGGGTCAGGCTGTTGCCGAAGATCGCGCCATAATTGTCTAGGGTGTAGGGCGGGTGCAGCGCCGCGCCACTGTGCCCGACGAGGTCGGCATTGTGCTTGAGCGAAAGCAGCAGCGTCCACAGCAGCGGCGCGACCATGATCAGCGCGGCAAGCCCCAGCGATACCCGCGCAGGTAACGTCAGCCGCGCCTGGCCGAGCCTAGCGGCCATGGCCCGCCTCGCTTCGCGACGTCGCCCAATATTGGGTGAGCGTCACTGCCAGGATGATCAGGAACAGGATCTCCGCGGCTGCGCTCGCATAGCCGAGCTCCCATCGACCGAATGCGCTTTCGAACAGGAACAGCACCGCTGTGCGCGACGCTCCGCTCGGGCCCCCGGCGGTCAGCAGTTGCGACTGGCCGAACAGCTGGAGCTGCGCCGCGGTCTGAAGCATCACCACCAAGATCAGGGTCCGCCGAAGCGCCGGAACGGTGATCCGCCAGAAAGTCGTCCAGCCGCTCGCATTATCGAGCGCGGCCGCCTCATACATGTCCTCGGGGATCTGCTGCAGTCCGGCGAGGAACAGCAGCATCGGGAAGCCGACCGACCACCAGATCGTGGTGATCGCCAGCGCCGGCAGGACGAGGTGGGGATCGCTGAGGAACGGCAGCGGCTCCCAGCCTAGCGCCTTCCACGCTTCGCCGAGCAGGCCCGCGTCCGGCGCAAGCATGAAGCGCCAGATCAGGGTGACGATGGTCACCGACAACACCGCCGAGGCGAAGAAGATGCCGCGCAGGATTGCCGCCCCCTTGCCCGCGCGGTTCAACGCCAGCGCGAGCAGCAGCGAGATCACGGTGAGGACCGGAACGATCATCAACGTGACTTCGAACGTGTTGACCAGCGAGGTCCCGAACACTGGGTCGTGAAGCAGCCGGGAATAATTGCCAAAGCCGACGAAATGCCCGGCGCCGAACAGGTCCACCTGGTTGAAGCTCAGCCACAGCCCGCGCAGCAGTGGGAAAACGAGGATCAGCGAATAAAGCGCAAGGAAGGGCGCAACGAACAGCAGGCCCCGCCAGTCGCGCTGCGCGGTCACGCCGCCGCGGTCCCGTGATGGCCCGTCCCGTCAAGGCCGAAGAGGTGCGCCGCGGCGCCGTCGATCGCCAGCCCGACCTCGTCACCGATCGCAAGGCGGCTGTAGGCGCTGTCCTCGGCGGTGATCGGCTGACCGTCGGCCAGCCGCGCATAGACGAGTGCGCGCTCGCCGAGGCGCTCGACCAGCTCGACCTTCGCGCGCGTCGTTGCTGCGCCGTCCGCGACCCGCACGCCTTCGGGCCGGAGGCCCAGCCGGAGATCGCCGGACGGCAAGGTGTCGCGCGGAATGGTTGTCTGCACGACCGACCCGTCGCCCAGCTTCACTTGGGCCGCGCCGTGTCCGTCGCTGAGCTTGACCTGGATAAGCGTCATCGCCGGGGACCCGACGAACTGTGCAACGAAGGTGTTCGCCGGCCGGCTGTAGATCTCCATCGGCGCGCCGACCTGCTGGATGCGGCGGTCGTTCATCACCACGATCCGGTCGGCGAGTGTCATGGCTTCGGCCTGGTCGTGGGTGACCATGATCACCGACGCGTCGACCTTCTGCTTCAACTGCGCAAGTTCGACCCGAGTCCTCAGGCGCAGCGCCGCATCGAGATTGGACAAAGGCTCGTCGAGCAGGAACAGCTTGGGCTGCTTGACCAGCGCCCGGCCGATCGCAACGCGCTGCCGCTGTCCGCCCGACATTTCCGCCGGCTTGCGGTCGAGCAGCGGCGTGATTTCGAGGACCCCCGCCGCATCATTCACGCGGCGGTCGATCTCGTCGTTCGGCACCTTCGCGTTTCTCAGCCCGAACGCCATGTTCTCGCGAGCAGTCATGTGCGGGTAGAGCGCGTAATGCTGGAACACCATTGCGATGTCGCGCTGCCCCGGCGGCAACGTGTCGATGCGACGTCCTTCGAGCCAGACTTCGCCGGCGTCGGCGGTTTCCAGTCCGGCGATGATCCTCAGCAAAGTGGACTTGCCCGAACCCGATGGTCCGAGGAACGCGATGAACTCACGGCTCTCGAGACTGAGGCTCACGTCGTCGAGAATGGGCGTCGACCCGAATGCCTTGCGGACACCCTTCAGCTCGAGACTGGCCAAGCAACTCTCCCGTCGGCCGGCAATCTACAAGCTGGAAACGGCGCGGCAATAGCGGCGGCTCCGCGGCAGGGCCGACGTCATTGATTGTCTTCAAGTTGGGACGGCGAGTGCCGCGCGCGTCCGGGCGAAGTCGGTCGGTAATGGCATCGCCTCGGCAACGGCTGCCGCGACGAGCTCGCCAATGGCCGGCGCGTGCTTGAAGCCGTGCCCGGAGCAGGCGGAAATGATGATTGCGGGGTCGTCATTCGCGAGGCGGTCGATAATGAAATGGGCGTCTGGCGAAACCGAATAAAGGCAGGCGGCGGANCGTCGGTACTCGAGCGGCGGCTCGATCCGTCCGTCGATATGCCGGTCCTCGAAGTCTGCGATCTCGTCGCGCGTGACCGTGCGGTCCACGGACGAAGGATCGAGGGTGGTCGCCCGATATTGCTCGGTCGCCAATTTCACACCGCTCCCGACGTCCGGGAAGCCATAGAAGAAGTCCTCTGCTCCGCGGCCGTGTAACCAGAGGAAGACCGGCAAGTCGGCGAGGCCGACCTTGGCATCCGGCGGCGCCCCGAACCAATGGAGCAATTGCCGGTACAAGNGCAGGCCGCCAAGGGCAGATGGCGCAATGGCTGGCAGCCACGGACCGGCGGCAATGACCAGCGCACCCGCATCGATGCGGCCGGTACTCGTCTCGATCCTGGCTCCCGTGCCGGCGGGTCGGTGGCCGAGGTATCGGCAGCCAAATCGCAGCATTGCCCCCTGGCGCTCGGCCGAGCGCAGGAGGGCGGCCACCGCGCGCTCGACATACACCAATCCGCCTTCCGGCTCGAAATAACCGCGGGACTCGGGCGGTGCGGCGAACGCCGGGAAGCGCGAGCGCAATGACACCCCGTCGAGCAGTTCGTGCCTGATCCGGTGGCGCTGAGCGATCGCTACCGTCCGCTCGAAAAAGCCGGCCGCGCCGTGCACGCACGATTCCCCGCCAGTCGTATCGATCGTGAGGAAGCCGCACTGCTCCAGGAGCGGCTCGCCCAAATGCGCCTCGAGCTCGCGCCAGCGCTGGTGGCTGCGCCGCACAAGAGGCACATAGGCATCCCCTTCCCCGACCGCGAGCCGCGTCGCCCTCGTTTCGCCATGCGTCGAGCCGAGGTCATGCGGAGGCGCGTACTGGTCGAGACCAAGCACGTGCATGCCTTTGCCGGCGAGCGCGTCGAGGGTGGCGGCTCCCATCGCTCCGAGCCCGATCACGACCGCGTCAAAGCGTTCCGGCATCGCTGCTTCCCAAAAGCCCGCGACCGCGCTGTCTCAAGCTACCTTTGCCAGCCCAACACCAGTTGCCGGGCGCCAAACCTTTTCGGCGATGCGCCGCCAGTTGCCGCCGAGGATCTTCGCCAGTTCAGCCTCACCATAGCCCCGACTAACCAGGGCATCCGCGATCGCAGGCAAATCCGTCGGTCCCAGCATCCGCAGTTCGCCGGCATAAGCATCGGCATCGGGCCAGGTGTGCCGGTTGGTGGCAAGGTCGTTCGCAAGCTCGACCTGGTCGAAGACATAGTCGAGGCCAAGGCCGACGTGATCCGGGCCGACGAGCTGGACGACATGGTCAACAGCTTCGGCAAAGGTTTCCGCCTGCCGCTCATTCGTGCCGAGGAAGAAGCCGATCCCGTTGATGCCGACAACTCCGCCGGTCGCGGCGCAGCCCCTGATGAGTTCATCGGGGATGTTGCGCTGGTGCTTGGCGATGGCGAGCGGGTTGGAGTGAGAAAAGATTACCGGATTGTCGGCGTGCTCGAACACGTCGCGCACCGTCTGGTGCCCGGTGTGAGAACAGCACGCGACCATTCCAACGCGTTTCATCTCGGCAAGCAGCGCGCGCCCGTACGCGGTGAGCCCCTGATCTTCGTCGTGGCATCCGCCCCCCGCTGCATTGTTGCGGTTGTACGCAACCAGCATCCAGCGGACACCGACGTCATAGAGCAATTCAACCAGGCCGTGGTCGCCGCCGTCGAGCGGAGCCATGCCCTCGACGTCAAAGGTGATCGCCAGGCGCCCAGCGGCGCGAGCACTGTCGATCTCGCTTAGCGTGCCAACGAGCTGGAACCGATCGCCATGGGCGTGGATCCAGCGCCGGAACGCCGCTGCCATGCGAAGGTGATGTTCAAGGTCGAGCGATCCGTAGCCGATGTTGAGGCTGACCACATCGACACCAGCGGCGCGATATTGCTCAAGCTGCGGCAAAAAGGTCTCGTCGTCGGGACGCATCGGCAGGCAGGCATGATTGTCCCAGACCAGATGGTCGTGAAGCAGGTGCCGGGGCGTCGCCTGCACGTTGGCCTCATTGGTCATCGTCTGTCCTTCCGATGAGGATTATAAGGCGCGGTCGGGAAATTGGGGCATCAAAAGCTGCGTAACGGGCTTTTTCAGCAAGGTTGGCGGAGAGGGTGGGATTCGAACCCACGGTACGGTTGCCCATACGCCGCATTTCGAGTGCGGTGCTTTCGACCACTCAGCCACCTCTCCGCGAAGGGTTCGCGCTGGCCGGGCGGGTGCCGGCTCCGGTCGGACGCGGCGCTCTAGCAGTGCGCCCATGCATTGCCTAGATAGTATGGATGACCCCTTTTGCACCCTTCGAACGTTCTCGCCCCATTGGAGCCCCGATGGGACAGAAAATCGACATTCCCCTCGCCCGCTTTGCCATCGGCGAAGTCGTGCGTCACCGCCTGTTCGACTTCCGCGGCATCATTTTCGACGTTGACCCGGAGTTCGCCAATAGCGAGGAATGGTACCAGGCGATCCCCGAGGACCTGCGCCCGTCGAAGGACCAGCCCTTCTATCATTTGCTCGCTGAAAACGCGGAGAGCAGCTACGTCGCCTATGTCAGCCAGCAGAACCTGCTGCCCGACGACAGCGACGAGCCGATCGACCACCCGGCGATCGGAACGATGTTCAACCGCGAGGACGGTCGGTATCGCCTGAGGCCCGACCTAAGGAACTAGCCGTTTCTCCATGCGGACCAGCGGCACCTCCACGCCGTCGATATTGGCCGTGATCGGCGCGTCCACCTCGGCGTAGCCGCACGCTCGATAGAGCGGAACTCCGGCCATCGTCGCCATCATCGTCGCGCTCTTGAAGCCGGCGTCGCTCGCCGCGTCCTCGCACAGCTGCAGGACGAGCCGCCCGACGCCTTGCCGCGTGAAATCGGGGTCGGTGTACATCGCGCGGATGCGTGCCGGCTCGGTGGCGGGGTCGAGCGCCCGCGGCTCGC
>JGI24744J21845_10000205_pt1 | contig 9156 bp, 8 predicted proteins | sample KBSMiscanthusM3_FD_21845 | JGI IMG/M metagenome (IMG submission 21845)
CCCCATCCTGCAAGGAGCGCAGCGCCGATGAGCCCTGCCCATCCAAACAGCGCCGCGCCTGTTCCGAAGTGCAGGTAGACGAAATCCTCTGGAAACAGGCCGATGGCAGCGAGCCGGATGATGTTGAGGGCGAACATGAAGCCGGCCATGGCGACGCCCACGGCGACATATCGGCTGTCGATTCGAATTTTGAAAAGCATCGCCGCGGTGGTCCACAGGACAATGGCCAGCGACATGTTGTGGACCGACGAGCAGAGATCGCCGATCACGAACCTGCCGCGGCCGCTTGGGGCGAGGAAGATGTTGCCGTCGACGTGCGTGCCGATGACCGCGCCGACGATATGCGCGTCGAGCGAGAGGATCGGGCCGGCAAAGAGGTTGAGCAGGATTCGGCCCCAGATCAGCGGGCCGGTCAACGCCAGGAGCACCAGCGCTGTGCGGCGCGCGGGCGCTCGGCGAGGTGACGTCGCGAACAGGTAAAGCCCGCACAGCAGCAGTCCCGCCTGCGCCGCGAACGATACCGGCAGGAAAGCGAGCGCGACGACAATCGAAATCACCACCGTATCTCGTCCACGAAGCCGCCGTGGCTCCTCGCTGCCGATCTTCCAGGCCGCGACCATCGCCACCCAGATCACCGCGCTGATCCCGGCGAGGCCGGTCACAGCCTCAACCGGGGACTGGAAGGTCAACGTGCTGAGAATTTGGCCCGCCTCGGCGTTCAAGGCGGCAAGTATGCCGACGGCAGCAAAGACGCTGCCGCGGCCAAGCTCCAATCGAAGGGCGGTCGGCCGAGTCGGAACTATTCCGACCGGCCGAGCCAGAGTCACGGATTGATCCGGCGCTTCAATGCCCGGTAGCCAAGCCCGATGAGCGCAACCGCGCCGATGCCGACGCCGGCGATCGGCGCAGGGACGGTATTTCCGGCGAAGGCCGGACTGGCGGACGCGAGAACCGCAAGGCCAATGACAACATTCTCGAAACGACGCATGTTACCCTCCATCGTTGGCCTTGCGAACAAGGTCAGTTAACGCGAATATAACAAGCTGACGACTACAGCAAGCGGTCAATTCTGGAGGTCAATTGCTTCGCAACTACGGCCTGGTGTTGCTTGGGTGGGTAATTCTGCTTGCGTTTGCCGAAGTTGTTTCGGCGCGCGGCCAGGTTGAGCCGACGAACGACAGGAGGCTCATAACCAATTTCGGATTCGCTGCGATTGTGCTGGCCGCCGGAGCGCTATTCCCGATCGCCAAGCTCGCGGCATCGGCGACTGCCCAATCGTGGGACATAGGGTTGAGTCGCGCCTGGCACCTGCCGTGGGCAGGCTTGTTTGTCGTTGCTGTCGTTGCCGAGACCTTTGCTGCTTATTGGATCCACCGCCTGAGCCACGCGACCCCGTTGCTTTGGCGCATCCATCGCGTCCACCACGCCGATGAACAGGTCGACCTGTCGACCAGCTATCGCAATCACCCGTTGGAGCTGGCGGTGACGGTCCCGGTGTCAGTCGCGGTGATCGTGATTGTCGGGACGCCCGAATCTGTCGTGCTTGCCGTGCAAACGCTGCTGGCGTGCACCACGATTTGGCAGCATGCGGACATCGCCTTGCCCCGGCGCGTCGAGCTTGCGCTTTCCTGGGTGATTTTCGTCCCTCGGCTGCATCGGCTGCACCACAATCCGGAGCGCGCAACGCACGACAGCAATTACGGTGAGCTCCTGACGTTATGGGATCGCCTGTTTGGTACCTTCAACAATGCTGAAGGACGCCGACGCGTAGGGCTGGAGGGTCAAGTGGCGCGTCCGGATCGCCTCCTCCAGCAAATCTGGTCGCCGGTATACGGCGCCTAACTGCAGCCGCGGGCGCATTCGCTTGCGCCAGGTTAAGTTCGGTGTAACCTCGCCGCGACCAGCCGCCGAGTCACCGGCGGCCTGTATGCGTACGGCTCGGGGGCGTGCTGTATGATTGATGGGGCGGCCGGGCGCGCGGCGAGCGCCCGATGATCTTCAATTCGCTGACCTTCCTGGTCTTCTTCGCGATCGTCATGGCGCTTCACTACGCGCCGTTCTTCAGCTGGCATCAGAAGAAGATCAATCTGATGATCGCGTCGTACCTGTTCTACGCGGCGTGGAATCCCCCCTTCGTGATCCTGCTGTGGGTGTCGACCGTGGTCGACTGGTGGGCGGCGCAATGGATGGTGCGCGCCAGGCGCGAGCGCACGCGCAAGGCGTGGATGCTGACCAGCGTCGTCGTGAACCTCGGAATGCTCGGCTATTTCAAGTACGGCGGCTTCCTGATGGACAATTTCGTGTCCATCGCCGGCTCCCTCGGGATTATTTACCACCCGCCGGGCTGGGACATCGTTCTTCCGGTCGGGATCAGCTTCTACACCTTCGCGACCCTGTCCTACACGCTCGACGTCTATCTCAGGCGCTCAAAGCCGGCGGGCAGCTTCCTCAACTACGCTTTGTTCGTGACCTTCTTCCCGCACCTGGTGGCGGGGCCGATCATGCGGCCGACCGAGCTGGTCCCGCAGTTCGATGCGCCGCGCCAGGCAAAGGCGAACCAGATCGCGTTCGGACTTGCGCTGCTGACGCTGGGACTCTTCCAGAAGGTCGTGCTGGCCGACGGCTTCCTAGCTCCGGTGGTGGAGGCGGTCTATGATGCGCCCGGCAAGATGCCCGGAATGCTCGATGCCTGGGTCGCGACCCTCGCGTTCGCCGGGCAGATCTTCTGCGACTTCGCCGGCTACTCGACCTCGGCGATCGGCGTCGCCTTGTGCCTCGGTTTCGCAATGCCCGACAATTTCCGCTTTCCCTATGGCGCGGTCGGCTTCTCCGACTTCTGGCGGCGGTGGCACATCACCTTGTCGAGTTGGCTGAGGGACTATCTCTACATTCCATTGGGCGGGAACAGGCACGGCCAGGCGCGGACCTACGCCGCGTTGATGGGGACGATGTTGCTCGGTGGCCTGTGGCACGGAGCCAACTGGACCTTCGTCGTCTGGGGAGGGCTCCACGGGCTCTACCTGTCGGTAGAGCGCTGGCTGAAGGCGCGGTTCAAAGGCTTTACCCCGGGGCGCGCGTCGCTCCTCGGCCTGGCGCTCCTGACCTTCGTCCTCGTCAACATCACCTGGGTTTTCTTCCGCGCGAAGACGTTCGCCGGTGCGGGCGTGGTGCTGAAGGGCATGGCGGGGATGCACGCGAAGCCAGATCCGCTGATTGCCTATGGCCCGATGATCATCGCCATGACCATCGTCGCGGGCATTTTCGCCACCCACGTGACCATGCGCAACACGACCTTGGAGGCGGTTCTGGAGCGGACGCCATCGGTCGCGATCGCAGGCATTTGGACGATGCTGCTGTTCGCGGTCATCGTCGAGCAGGGGCAGGGCAGTGCCTTCATCTATTTCGCATTCTGACGCTCACAAGGCGGAGGTCCGCGGCGTCCGCGAGGGCGCGCTTCCCGCCGGCTTGCGGCAGACTGCGGCCAATCGTCCGGGGCAGGCGCAACCAGTCCCGACCCGCGACATCCCGACTCGCCCTTGGGTGAAGATGGGCGCGTTCGTGCTCTGTGCCGTCACGTTGATGACCGCGGCATGGGAATGGAACGCACGGGCGAACCTTGGCCTTCGCGCGGGGGACATCGACGACAGCCCGCAGTCGTGGGCTGAACAGCGGCGTCTTGCCGACGCGGCACCGGCGGTCATCGTGGGCGACAGCCGGATCTTGTTCGACACCGACCTCGACCGGTTCGAGCAACTTACCGGCGTCCGTCCGATACAAACGTCGATCGTCGGAACGAATGCCCGCGCTTTGCTCGAGAGCTACGCGAACGACCCAAATTTTCACGGTCTGCTGATCCTTGGCATGGCCGAGCTCAGCTTCTTCCGCCCGCAGGGCGTCGGCAATGGCGGCCCGTATCTCAAGAACTTCGAGAAGAACGACAAGCCGTCGCAGCTCACCGGGCTGTGGATCGATCGATTCCTGCAGCGTTATCTCGCCTTCATGGATTCGGACTACCGCCTGAGCCAGTGGGCGCCCCGCTTCGATCACACCATGCGCGCCAAAACCTATGGGCCTTATGAGAATGTGTGGAAGCTGTCGGAGGTCTTTGACGGGCGGCAATATTTCATGTGGGATCAGATCGAGAAGAACACGTACCTGCGCACCCACGCCCGCTACGCGTGGAACGTCTTCAAGGGTCCCCCGCTGCCGCCCTTCATCGCCAACAACGTGATCGCCAGGAGCGCCGAGGCAGTGCGCCGGATCCGCGCACGGGGCGGGGACGTAATCTTCATCCGGCCGCCGTCGGCCCCCGAGCTGCGCGTGATCGAGAACAAGCGACTGCCGAGATCGATCGGGTGGGACGCGTTGCTAAGGACGGCCCAGGCGAAGGGCATTCACGCCGACGATCTGCCCCGCGCGCAGAACCTCGTCATTCCCGAATGGTCGCACCTCAACCGGGCGTGCGCGACGGTCTTCACGGACGCTTACGTCAGGCGCCTGGTAGAACTGACGCCGCGGCTGAAGCTCCGCGCCGACGCTCCGCGGCCGCTCAGTCGCGCGGACTGCGTTACGCGAGAATCGCCTCACTGTAGCTCGCGGCCAAGCTTTGCCGCGAGCGCCGAAGCCTCCACATCGGAACGGCAGGCGACAAAGATCGTATCGTCGCCGCAAATCGTCCCGGCGATCTCCGGCAGGCCCGAATTGTCGAGCGCGACGCCAACCAGGTGCGCGGAGCCGGGCGGGGTTTTTATCACGACCAAGGTCGCGGCCGCTTCGACAGACTGGACCCAGTCTCGGAACACTCCGGCAAGGCGCGGGGACGCGCCGCGAACCGCGTCCGGAAGCGCATAGCTGAGCTGCCCGGCGCGGCGCACCTTGACCGCTCCCAGATGCTCGAGGTCACGCGATATTGTCGCCTGCGTCACCGCAAAACCGAGGGAACCCAAACGGTCCGCCAGCTCTTCCTGATTCGCCAGCGCGTTGCCGCGGATCAGGTCCGCAATTGCCCGTAGGCGCCGTTCCTTGAGGCCGGTCATCCGCATGAATATGCATTCACTTGCATAAATATGCAATACGGTGGATAGGAGCCGACCCATGATTCGGACGGCCATTCTTGGAGCTTCGGGCTATGTCGGCGGCGAACTGCTGAGGCTGATCGCCGCGCACCCAGACCTCGCGCCCGCGAAACTGTTCGGCGAGAGCAAGGCCGGGCAGCCGCTGGGCATCGTTCACCCGCATCTCGCCGCGGCTTATCCCGATGCGGTCTTCGAGAAGTTCGAAGGATCGCTCGACGGCATCGACCTGGTCTTCGCCGCTTTGCCGCACGGGCACAGCCAGCGGATCGCCGCATCCGTCCTCGACCAAGGCATTCCCTTCGTTGACCTCGGCGCGGATTTTCGGCTCGACGATGCCGCGAGATACGAGCGTTGGTACGGCCATGCGCACGAGGCGCCGGGCCTGCTGGGACGGTTTGTCTACGGCATCCCCGAGCTGAACCGCGAAGCGATTAAGGGCGCCAAGGCGGTCGCGGCCGCGGGCTGCTATGCGACCGCTGCCACCCTCGCGCTGAAGCCGCTGGTCGAGGCGGGCCTGGTCAAGGCCGACAGCCTGATCGTCGACGCCGCATCGGGAGCCAGCGGCGCCGGGCGCGAGGCCAAGGAAGCCACCGGCTTCAGCACGGTCGACGGAAGCTTTTCCGCCTACGGATTGCTCAATCACCGCCACACGGCGGAAATGGAGATGGCGATTGATGGCACCGTGCTGTTCACCCCGCACCTAGTGCCGATGACCCGCGGCATCCTTGCAACCTGCTACGGCGACGCGACCGGCCCGTGCGATCCAATCGCAGCGCTGACCGATGCATACGCAAATGAGCCGTTCGTCCATGTGAGCGAACAGCTTCCCGGAACCAAGTCGGTCACCGGCTCCAACGGCGTCCAGCTCACCGCCCGCTACGATGGCCGCACCGGCCGGATAGTGGCGCTGTCGGCGCTGGATAATTTGGGGAAGGGGGCCGCCGGCCAGATGATCCAATGCGCGAACCTGGTGCTCGGCCTCGACGAGACAGCCGGGCTGACCACCATCGGGGTTTATCCATGAGCGTCACCGCGGCCGAGGGCTTCGTGGCGTCCGGCCTGCACGCCGGAATAAAGAAGCGCCGCTTCGATATGGCAATGATCGCTACCGACGATCGCCGGCCGGTGCCGTGTGCGGCGGTATTCACCCAGAACAAGTTTGTAGCGCCGCCGGTCGAGCTCGACCGCGCAACGTTGGCAGCGAATGGCGGCCGAGCGGCCTGCGTCATCGTCAATTCGGGCAACGCCAACGCCGGGACCGGCGCGCCGGGCTACAAGGACGCTCAGCTCATGGTGAACGCGGCCGCCGAGGCGCTTCATATTGCGACCTCCGACGTCCTCGTCTGCTCGACCGGACTCATCGGCACACGCTTGCCGATGGAGCCAATCCTGTCGCACACGCCGAAGCTCGTGAAGAAGCTATCGGTCGAGGGAGCGCACGACGCGGCGCGGGGGATTCTGACCACCGATCATAATGCCAAGGAAGTCGTGATCGAGGGCTCGACCTTCACCCTCGGCGGAATGGCCAAGGGTTGCGGGATGATCGCGCCGAACATGGCGACCATGCTCGCGTTCCTGACCACCGACGCCGAGGTTTCGAAGTCGGTCATGCAAAACGCGCTGAAGACTGCCTCGGACGCGACGTTCAACACGCTGAACGTCGACGGCGCGACCTCGACCAATGATACCGCGATGCTGTTCGCCAGCGGCAAGCGCGGGAAAGCTGACCCCGACGAGTTCGCCAACGCCCTGCTCGCCGCCTGCCGCGAGCTGACCATTCAGATGGCGCGCGACGCGGAAGGCATGACGCGCATGGCGCACGTCATCGTGACGGGCGCTCACACCAATGACGAAGCGCGGATGGCGGCCAAGTCCATCGTCGAGAACAATCTTGTTAAATGCAGCTGGTACGGCGGCGACCCTTATTGGGGCCGGCTGATGGCCGCCGCGGGGTCGGCGGGTGTCGACATGAACGTCGCTCGGACATTCGTCGCCTATGGCGGAATCAAGGTCGCCAGGGGCGGTGTCGGCATCGACCACGACGGGATCGCGCTCGCCGAGCATATGATGGGCGACGAGGTTGAGATCGAGGTCCATCTCGGCGCCGGTCACGGCCACGCCAAGATGATCGGGATCGACCTCGGCCCGGGCTACATCAAAGAGAACAGCAAGACGTCATGAGGATCGTTCTCCTTCCCTCCGAGATTGCGACCGTGCTGGTCGAGGCCTTGCCCTACATCCGGCAGTTCGCGGGCAAGTCGGTGGTGGTGAAGCTCGGCGGCGCCGCGATCGACCGCGACAGCGATCTCGCGCTGGCGCAGGACGTGCTGCTCTTGAGGAGCGTCGGCGTCCGCTGCGTGCTGGTCCACGGCGGCGGGCCGCAGGTCGACGCGATGCTTCGCCGTGTCGGCAAGGAGCCGGAGTTCAAGGACGGTCTCCGCGTCACCGACGCCGAGACGCTCGAGATTGTCCGCATGGTGCTGGTAGGCAAGATCAACCGCGATTTGGTCTCGATCATCAACAGCCAGGCAGGTGACGAGCCGGTGGCGGTCGGCGTTTCGGGTGAGGACGCCGGTCTACTCGAGGTGACTCCCGCGGATTCCGCCTTGGGCTTTGTCGGCAACGTCACCAAGGTCCGAGCGGAGCTGATCCACCGCTTGCTCGACGACGGGCTGACCCCGGTGATTTCGACGGTCGGCGCCAACGCCGAAGGGCAGCCCTACAACGTCAATGCCGACGAGGCGGCGCGGGCGATCGCCGTGGCGATGCAGGCCGAAAAGATCGTTTATCTGACTGCCGTCCCCGGTCTCCTGGAAGACGCAAGGGACGAGACGACCCTGATTCCCCGCCTGACCTCCGCCGAGCTGCGCGAGCGGCTTGCGCATCAAAGCGTCGGCAAGGGCATGATCCCCAAGCTCAAGGCCTGCGCCGACGCCGTCGACCAGGGCGTCAACTTTGCGCACATCATCGATGGGCGGGTCCAGCACAGCCTGCTCATCGAGCTCCTGACCGACCATGGCGTGGGGACGATGGTGCGGAAGGAGAAAAGCTGGTGAGGCATCTCCTCTCGATCCGTGACCTCTCCGCCAAGGATCTCGAGTGGATCCTCGCCGCGTCGGAGCAGCCACATCCGCGCATCCTCGAAGGCAAGGGTGTCGCGCTGTATTTCGAGAAACCGAGCGCGCGCACGCGCAATTCCATGGAGCTGGCAGTGGCCCAGCTTGGCGGCCACCCCGTCTACATCCAGAAGGACGAGCTCGGCATCGGGACGCGCGAGAGCGTCGCAGACGTCACGCACACGCTCGCCTGCTACCACGCGATCATTGCCGGCCGGGTGTTCGACCACGGCCTGCTCGAGGAGATGGCGCGCGTGAGTGCCGCGCCCATCCTCAACATGCTCTCGGGCACCGACCATCCGCTCCAGGCGCTCGCTGATCTGCTGACGATCAAGCAGCTGCTGGGCCACCTCGAAGGCGTGAAGGTCGCGTTCATCGGCGAAGGCAATAACGTCTCGCGTTCGCTCGCCGAAGGATGCGCGCTGGCAGGTGCCGAACTCACCATTGCCAGCCCGGAAGGTTTCGATCTCGGCAACGCGCCCGACATCCGTCAGGTAAGGGATCCGGGCGAAGCGGTCGACGGGGCCGACATCGTCTACACCGACGTCTGGGTGTCGATGGGTGGCGAGGACAGCGCCGCGCGCCGCGAGGCTTTCGAGCCCTATCAGGTCGACGAGGCGCTGATGGCGCTGGCGCCGAATGCGCACTTCCTCCACTGCCTGCCCGCGCGGCGCGGCGAGGAAGTGACCGCACCGGTGATCGACGGCCGACGTTCCGCAGTCTGGCGGCAGGCGGAAAACAGGATGCACACGGCGCGCGGCGCTATGCTTTGGATGTTGGAAGCTCAATGACGAACAAGAAGCTGAAGGTCGTGCTCGCTTATTCGGGCGGGCTCGACACCTCGATCATCCTCAAGTGGCTGCAGACCGAATATGACGCGGACGTCGTGACTTTCACCGCCGACCTCGGCCAGGGCGAGGAGGTCGAGCCCGCACGCCGCAAGGCCGAGATGCTCGGCGTCAAGC
>JGI24744J21845_10000207_pt1 | contig 9153 bp, 10 predicted proteins | sample KBSMiscanthusM3_FD_21845 | JGI IMG/M metagenome (IMG submission 21845)
TAGCGAAACGTCCGCCATCAGGAAGACGGTCTCGATGCTGTCGTTGAGCTTCTGGTTCATGCCGGCCATTTGAAATTCATATTCGAAGTCGGCGACGGCGCGCAGCCCGCGCAGGATTGCGGTCGCATTTTGGCTCTCGGCGAAGTCCATCAGCAGCGAATCGAAGGACACGACTTCCATCGTCCCGGGCACTGCCGCCACTTCGCGGCGGACCATCGCCAGCCGCTCCTCGACCGTGAACATCGGCTCCTTGGCGGGGTTGGTGGTGACCCCGATCACCAGCTTGTCGACCAGGTGCGCGCCGCGGCGAATGATGTCGAGGTGACCGAGCGTTATCGGGTCAAACGTCCCCGGATAGACTGCGACTTTCAACGGCGGCCTCCCCCTAGTGGTCGCGTTCAATAGCAAAGCGAGCGATCGCGCGCAGCAAATCCGCTTCCGAGCCGTGACTCGACAGATGCTCGATCGCCTGGGCCACGAGGAAGCCGGCCTGCTGGCGTGCACGTTCCTCACCTAGCAGGGAGACGAAGGTCGCTTTGCCGGCGCTTGCATCCCTGCCGGTGGGCTTGCCCGCCGCCTTGGCGTCGCCGCTATGATCGATGAGGTCGTCGGCGATCTGAAAGGCGAGGCCGATGTTGCGCGCATAGCCGCGATAGGGCCGCCGCGCCTCGACCGGCAGCTTGGCCATGATCGACGCTGCCTCGACCGAATATTCGATCAGGGCGCCGGTCTTGAGCTGCTGGAGCCGGGTGATCGCTGCGAGATCGAGCTCGGCGCCTTCCGCGACGATGTCCATCATCTGCCCGCCGGCCATGCCGTTGGGGCCTGCGGCGCGCGCGAGTTCGAGCACAAGCTCGCACCGTACCCAGGGGTCNCTGTTGGTCGCGGGGTCAGCGAGGATCTCGAACGCCAGGGCATGCAGGCTGTCCCCGGCGAGTACCGCCTCCGCCTCGCCGAAGGCCGTGTGCACCGTCGCCTTGCCGCGCCTCAAGTCAGCATCGTCCATGCACGGCAAATCGTCGTGGATCAGCGAATAGACGTGGATCGCCTCGATCGCGCAGCCGACGCGCACCGCCCGGCCGCGGTCGAGGGCGAACAGCCGCGACGCGCCAATGGTGAGCAGCGGCCGGAGTCGCTTGCCACCGCCGATTGCCGCATGGCGCATCGCCTCGAACAGCCGTTCGCGATTGTCACCGGTCGGCGCTAATGCTTTGGCGAAGAAGGCGTCGACGTCGGTGCGGACATGAGCCGCCTCGGCGTCCAGTTCCTGCGCCAGCCGGTCGACGGTCTCAACCGGCATCGAAGGGCTTGAGCCCCGCCGGCTTGCCGTCGCTGCCGAATGCGATCTGCTCGATCCTCGCCTGCGCGTCCTTGAGCCGTGCCTCGCAGTGCCGCCGCAAGCGATCGCCCTCCTGGTAGAGGGTGATCGACTGATCGAGCGGCGCCTCGCCCTTCTCGAGCGTGCGCACGATCTCCTCGAGCCGGGCTAGCGCGGCCTCGAAGCTCAGCTGGCTGACATCAGTCGTTTCGGCGGTACTGGCCATGGGCTCAACTCTGGTCCCCACGCCGGTTCAAATCAAGCGAACGCTACTCGACCGGCGTGTTCTTGAACGGGTCGCGGATACCCGGGAAAATCTCGTCGCTCAGCGCCTCGCCTTCGGAACTGGCAATCGCCGCCTCGGCCTCGCGCACGTGACGCTCGCGTTCCCCGCGGAGCTCCTCGATCAGCGCCTCGCGGTCGCTGTCGAAAGTGGTGTCGGTCGGCGCCTGGATGCCGGCCGCCTTCGCCGCCTTGGCGACGGCCGCATCGAGCTCGCGCTGAGTCGTCAGGCCCAGCGTCACCGGATCCTTCGGCGTGATGTTGGCCATGTTCCAGTGGCTGCGGTCGCGGATTGCGGCGATCGTGGTGCGCGTCGTGCCGATCAGCTTGCTGATCTGGCCGTCGCTGACCTCGGGATGGTTCTTGATGATCCAGTAAATCCCGTCGGGCTTGTCCTGGCGCTTGCTGACCGGCGTGTAGCGCGGTCCGCGGGTACGCCGAACGGCCTCCGGCGCCTTCCACATCTGGAGCCGGTATTCGGGGTCATTCTGTCCCTTCACGATCTCGTCGTGGGTCAATTCGCCCGCACGAACGGGGTCGCGGCCGGTGAGTTTGGTCGCCGCGGTATCGTCGGCGATCGCCTGGATTTCGAGGATGTGCAGCCCGCAGAATTCCGCGATCTGCTCGAAGGTCAGTGATGTATTCTCGACCAGCCAGGCGGCGGTCGCATGGGGCATCAGGGGCTGGGCCACTTCAGATGTCTCCGTCCTCTAGAAATGAAATGGGCCGCCCCTTCACGGAGCGGCCGGCTTGGCGCGCGATGTAGCCCTCGCCTGCGCTCGGGGCAAGGCTATTCAGGCGCCAGTGGGACGTATCGCGGATCCGCTTTGACGCGGTCGATCCACTCGACGACGTGGGAGTAACGGCTGAGGTCGAAGTCCGCATCGCCGGCAACGTGCGTATAGGCGAACAGGCAGATGTCGGCGAGGCTGATCGCGCTGCCGACGAACCACTCCCTGCCCTTCAGATGATCGTCCATCAGTTTCAGCGCCGCATTTCCGGCAGTGCGCTTGGTCGGCATCTGCAACCGCTGCAGGTCGCTCAGATTGTCAGGCCCCAGCCACCCCATCCAGAAGCGCAGCGTCGCGATGTTGGGCTCATGACTATATTGCTCCCAGAACATCCAGCGCAGCATGTCGGCATGGTCAAACGGGTCAGTCGGGATCAGGACGGACCCTTCGGCAAGGTAATAGCAGGCTGCGTTGCTTTCCGGGATGAAGCGGTCGCCCACCTGGAGTACCGGGATACGGCCGTTGGAATTGACGTTGGCAATGAACTCGGGCGTGCGCGTTTCGCCCGCCATGATGTCATATTCGCGGCGTTCGATCTGCCTGCCGGCGAGGGCGGCGGTCAGCCGGACTTTGTAGCAATTGCCCGACAGCGAGAATTCGTGGAGCACAAGCTTCTCGCTCATCGGCCCACCTCCAGCACGATCTTCCCGATATTCTCGCCGGCTTCCATGCGCGCGTGGGCGGCATCGACCTCGGCGAGCGGGAAGGTCTTGTCGATCACCGGCCGCAGGCGCCCGCCTTCGACATAGGGCCAGACCGTCCGCGCGATCTCGTCGGCAACCATCGTCTTGAACTCGACCGGCCGCGGCCGAAGCGTCGATCCGGTCAGGGTCAGCCGCCGCCGCATGACGTCGAAGATCTGGATCTCGGCACTTGCGCCGCGCTGCACCGCGATCGACACGTGCCGCCCTTCCTCGGCCAGGCAGGCGAGGTTGCGCGGGACATAGTCGCCGCCGACCATGTCGATGACGATGTTCACTCCGGCTCGCTTGGTGACCCGGTGCACCTCCTCGACGAAATCCTGGGTCCGGTAGTTGATCGCCGCGTCGGCTCCGAGGGCGATCGCCCGCGCGCATTTCTCGTCGGTGCCGCAGGTAACGATCAGCTTGAGGCCGAACAATTTGCCGAGCGCGATCGCCATCGTTCCGATGCCGCTCGTCCCGCCATGCACCAGCACCCAATCCCCGTCGGCCGCAAACCCCCGCTCGAACAGATTGACCCAGACCGTGAACAAGGTCTCGGGCATGGCTGCCGCCTCGACCAGCGAGATGACCTCCGGGACCTTGAGGCAGGTTCCAACCGGCGCAACGCAATATTCCGCATAGCCGCCGCCCGCGACCAGCGCGCACATCTTCTCGCCAATCAGTTCTTCCGATCCCTCTCCCGCCGCAACGACCTCGCCCGCGATCTCGAGGCCGAGGATGTCGGGCGCGCCCGGCGGCGGCGGGTACATGCCGCGGCGCTGCAAAAGGTCGGGCCGGTTCACGCCTGCTGCCGCGACCTTGATCAGGACCTCGCCCGCCCCCGGCCGCGGGACCGGCCGGTCGGCAATCACCACGCCGCCCTCGCCGTCGGCGACCACGGCCTGCATGGATGAGGGAAGCTCGGCCACCGGAGGCTTATTGACAGGCGCGCCCTATGGGTCAACGATTCAGGGGCCATGGACTTGGATGACCTCTTTCCAAGTAAGCCCGACGACCCGCTCGTCGCGCTCGCCAAGCAGGACCTCGACCCATTGTCCGTCGACGAGCTCGAGGAGCGCATCGCGGCGTTAAAGACCGAGATCGCGCGCGTCGAAGCGCACATGCAACGCGCCCAGACGCACCGCTCCGCGGCCGAAGAGCTGTTCAAAAAGCCGTGAAGGCCGCGGCCGTTCAGCCGACGACAACTTTTCGCCTCCATTATCTGTTGAAAAGCCGGAATCCGGCCCTTGATTGCCGCGCCGGAGCGTATGACATTGAATTGAAAGCCCGCGGGCTCCCTCCGCGGGTGCGGGAGTGATTTCCTAAATGCCTAGTTTTGCTCGCGAACTCGAACAGACCCTCCACAATGCGCTGGGTGAAGCCAGCCGCCGGCGGCACGAGTATGCGACCCTTGAACATCTGCTGATCGCACTGGTCGATGACGAGCATGCGTCGAAGGTGATGACCGCCTGCGGCGTCAATCGCGACGATCTTCGGGGTGCCGTAAAGCAGTATTTGGACAATGAGCTCGGCGCCCTCGTCGCCGACAGCGCCACCGACCCGACCCCGACCAGCGGCTTCCAGCGCGTGGTCCAGCGCGCGATCCTCCACGTCCAGTCGTCAGGCCGCGACGAGGTCACCGGCGCCAACGTGCTCGTCGCTTTGTTCTCGGAACGTGAGAGCTACGCTGTCTATTTCCTCCAGCAGCAGGACATGAGCCGCCTCGATGCCGTGACCTACATCAGCCACGGCGTCGGCAAGGGCGATACCCCGCCCGAGACCCGCGCTCCCGAAGGCACCGAGGAAAAGACCGAGAAGGAAAGCGGCAAGAAAGAATCGGCACTCAAGCAGTTCACCGTCGACCTCAACGAAAAGGCCAAGGCCGGCAAGGTCGATCCGCTGATCGGCCGGATGCCCGAAGTCGACCGCACGGTGCAGATCCTCTGCCGCCGCTCGAAGAACAACCCGCTTTATGTCGGCGATCCCGGCGTCGGCAAAACCGCGATCGCCGAAGGCCTCGCGCGCAAGATCATCGAGGGCGACGTGCCCGAGGTGCTCAAGCCCGCCGTCATCTACGCCCTCGACATGGGCGCGTTGCTCGCCGGCACCCGCTACCGCGGCGACTTCGAGGAGCGGTTGAAGTCGGTCGTCTCGGAGCTCGAGAAGCTGCCGCACGCGATCCTGTTCATCGACGAAATCCACACTGTGATCGGCGCCGGCGCCACCTCGGGCGGAGCGATGGACGCGTCGAACCTCCTAAAGCCGGCCCTGTCGAGCGGCGCGATCCGCTGCATCGGCTCGACGACCTACAAGGAGTTCCGCAACCATTTCGAAAAGGACCGCGCGCTGCTGCGCCGGTTCCAGAAGATCGACGTCAACGAACCGACGATCGAGGACACGATCAAGATCATCGCCGGGCTTCGCTCGTCGTTCGAGCAGCACCACAACGTGCGCTACACGCCCGACGCGGTGAAGAGCGCGGTCGAGCTGTCGGCGCGCTACATCCACGACCGCAAGCTGCCCGACAAGGCGATCGACGTGATCGACGAAGTCGGCGCGATGCAGATGCTTGTGCCGCCTTCGCGCCGCAAGAAGGTGATCACGCCCAAGGAAATCGAAGCCGTGGTCGCGACCATGGCGCGGATCCCGCCGAAGTCGGTCAGCGCCGACGACAAGCAGGTGCTCGAGCATCTCGAGGCCGACCTGAAGCGCGTCGTCTTCGGCCAGGATCTGGCCATCGAGAAGCTCGCCAGCGCGATCAAGCTCAGCCGTGCGGGCCTGCGCGATCCCGACAAGCCGATTGGCAACTATCTGTTCTCCGGCCCCACGGGCGTCGGCAAGACCGAGGTCGCGCGGCAGCTCGCCTCGATCATGGGCATCCCGCTGCAGCGCTTCGACATGTCCGAATATATGGAGCGCCACTCGGTCAGCCGGCTGATCGGCGCGCCTCCGGGCTATGTCGGCTACGACCAGGGCGGCCTCCTGACCGACGCGGTCGACCAGCACCCGCATAGCGTGCTGCTGCTCGATGAGATCGAGAAGGCGCACCCCGACCTGTTCAACATCCTCCTGCAGGTAATGGACAACGGCAAGCTCACCGACCACCACGGCAAGACGGTCGATTTCCGCAACACCATCCTCATCATGACCACCAATGCCGGCGCGTCCGACATGGCGCGCGAGAGCATCGGATTCGGTGCCGGTTCACGAGAGGATGCCCAGGAAGATGCAGTGAAGCGGATGTTCACGCCCGAGTTCCGCAACCGCCTCGATGCGATTGTGCCGTTCGCCTACCTGCCGCCGGCGGTCGTCGCGCGGGTCGTCGACAAGTTCATCCTGCAGCTCGAGCTGCAGCTTGCCGACCGGAACGTCCACATCGAGCTTGACGATGAAGCCCGCAAATGGATCGTCGACCGCGGCTACGACAAGCTCTACGGCGCCCGGCCGATGGGCCGGCTGGTCCAGGAGAAGATCAAGCAGCCGCTCGCCGAGGAGCTGCTGTTCGGCAAGCTGGTCAACGGCGGCGAGGTCAAGGTCCGGATCAAGGACAATGCCCCGGCGTTCGAGATCGTCCCTGCCGCGCCCAAGCCATCGAAGGTCAAGCCGAAAGGCAAGGTCAAGGCGACGGCCAAACCCAAGGCCGACGACGAAGCCCCGGCTGCCGAATAGGCCGCGCCAGCTCCGCTTGCGGGGCTGACATCGTCCCAATGCGACACGCCGACGGTCCGCTTGCAACCAATGCGCGGATCCGAGCCTTCTTCCCGAGCCTATTCGCGGGAGGAGGCGTCGCGTGTTTCAATCAGCTTTCACGGCTCCATCCGACCCTGCCGTTCGCGGGTCGCGGGTGTTGATGACGGCAACGCTGATGACTCCGCACGGCGCGGTGTCCGTCAGGATCAGGGATATTTCCGTGGCCGGCGCGCAGATCTGGGCGGAATCGCCCGTTCCGACCGATTGCGATGCGATCCTGAAACGCGGGTCATTCTTCGCCGCCGCGAGGGTGGTGCGCAGTGGAGAAAGGACTGCCGCTCTTCAATTCTACCGTCGCTTGTCAGACCAGGAGTTCGCCTCGGCATTCCAGCGGAATCCAGCAGCGGCGATGGTGGCCTGAGACTAGAAGCCGCGAAATGCGGTCAGTCCTTGTCCTGGACGACGATCTTTCCCTGCGAGCCACTGGCCGCGGGGCGGATCTCAATCCTGAACGGATTGCCATCCTTCGACTTGCCGGTCACGGCATCGCCTGAAACCGCCGCCTCGACGCCCTGCTTCCTGAACTGGTCGATATAATAGGACCGAACCTGCTCCGGCGGCGCCGGCGCTGTGAAGGCCATCTCGACGTTCGAGACGTCGTTGTGCGAGTCGAGGTTGAATCCGGTGACCTGGCTCCCCGGCATCAGCTTGACCCCGTCAATGTCGATATCGCCCTTGTGCATGAATCCGGCCGGCACCTTCACTTGGCCTTTCGCGAAGGGCACGTCGAACGAGATGTTGCCGCTTGCGTCCGCGTTGATGCTGACATTGTCGTCGTCGCGCGCAGAATTCTTGGAATGGAAGTTGCATCCGGCAAGCAGCGGCAACAGCAGGAAAAGGGCTGAGCGAGTCATAGTGCCTCCTGTATTATCGGTATAAGACACCGCAGCGGCCGGCCGTCAAGAGCCTACCAGAATTTGCTGATTGCGATGGCGGGAGTCACCGACGCCGGCGCGTTGCGGCCCTTGGGGATGATCCACACGCCGATCAGCGCGCCGGCGCTTGGGCTCCAATTATATTCGACCGCCGGCGCGAAGCCGACGTCGCGGCTTGCCGGCGATCTCGTCCGGACGATCGCTCCGCCGGCCTCCTGGCCGACAAGCCGCGTATGGCCGGCGAAGTCGGCTTCGACGTCGAACGCCAGCACCCACTCGTTCGTCAGGCTATATTCGACCGCACCGATGAGCGTCGTCCTCGCGCCCGGGCGGGCATGGCCGCGGAAGCCCGTTGCCGTCCCATAGACGCTCCGTCCCTCCACACCAGTGCGGTTGTAGAAGCGCTGCAGGACGTTGATCCGGGCGCGCAGCAAGCGGCCGTTCCTGAGCAGGAACCAGTGCTGCACATTCACTCCGACCTCGGTCGCAAAGGCGCCCGAACCGTGGCCTTCCTGAGACGGGCCAAGGCGGTCGTACTTCCCGGTCGGGATCACTTCATTGAGGACGAGCGCTATCGTCGGGACTTGGTGATCGGGCGTGAAATGCGTCAGCCGCACCTGCGACAGCAATTTGAAATCGCCGATCGCCATGCCGCGGCCAATCCGGTTGGTCGCGGTTGCGAAGCTCGGCTGGAACCCGACGGTCAGATTGTCGAGCAGCCCATATTGGTAGAAGCCGCTTGAGCCGGGATGGTGGTCGCCACCTACGATCACGTCGTAGAAATAAGGCTCGGTGTAGAAGTGCCCGCGCGGCAAGGTCTCGGCGGTCGATGCCAGCATCGGCCCGGTCCAGCGCGCCGCCTTCATCGCCGAGCGCAGCTGCTCCACGTCGGCACCCTGCGCCTTTGCCGGAACGCCCATCAACCATGCGAGCGCGACCGCCGCTGCCAAAAGTCTCATTCACACGCCTCCACCTGCCGAATCCCGTAGGTGCCGCGATCCGCCGCGGCTTCCGGAACTGACTCGCCAAACCGGATGCTGGGAATGAACAGACAGGGAACGAGCGACGCCAATAAAATTCATCGACGCGTCGATAAGGCTGGCATTTCGCGCTCCTGGGGGCTTCCCCCGCCCGAGCTCACTAACTAACGGGCGGAGCGACACTTTCGCGCGCTACGGCGCCGTGCCTTGGGAGAGACGATGACCAAGTTCCGCTGGCTCGCAGCGACCGCTGTTGCGCTGATCGCCGTTCCACTGTCCGGGGCCCCCACCGGCACGTTCAGCCCGCGACGGCTTTCGGCAATCGACAAGTTCATTTCGTCCGATGCGTTCGAAGGCCGCGGTCCGGCAACGCGCGCGGAGACGAAGACCATCGATTACGTCGCCGCACAGTTTCGGGCCGCCGGCCTCCAGCCCGCCGGCGACATCGTCAACGGCAAGCGCAGCTGGTTCCAG